>Ga0247611_10004481_pt1 | contig 19311 bp, 19 predicted proteins | sample 177DNAGHGhighgp2_FD_192422 | JGI IMG/M metagenome (GOLD analysis project Ga0247611, IMG submission 192422) | Sheep rumen microbial communities from Palmerston North, Manawatu-Wanganui, New Zealand - 1770 DNA GHGhigh gp2 | ecosystem: Host-associated > Mammals > Digestive system > Stomach > Rumen...
GGCATCCTCATTCTCATCTATGATTTATTAACCACGGCATTTTTATCTTCAACCACCACCATATCACCGACCTTGATTTTATCGGAAATAATCTCGGTCATTTCATCATCGCTCACACCGGTCTTAATGGTTTTGCGCATCAATTTACCGTCTTCTTTAACCCAAATTCCCTTGTCATTATAACGTTTTACCTTACCGTCTTCATCTGTTACATAAAAACGCAAAGCCTTGTTGGGAACCAATTTGGCATTCTTTTTCTCGGCGGTAATAATCTCAACATTGGCGGTCATTCCCGGCTTGATTTTCATATCTTTGTTATCCACGCTTATAATCACTTCATAAGTTACCACATTGGAAGTTTTAATCGGATTATTGCGCACTTGCACTACTTTACCCTCAAAAGTTTCATCGGGAAAACTATCTACCGAAAAATAAACCTTTTGCCCTTCTTGCACTTTGGCAATATCTGCCTCCACAACCGAAGCTTCTATTTGCATTTTAGTCAAATCTTCCGCCACATTAAACAAAGTCGGAGTTTCAAAAGATGCGGCTACGGTTTGTCCTTCTTCCACCTCACGTGAAATCACCACTCCGTCAACCGAAGATATAATTTTTGTATAATCAAGATCGATTCTTGCTTGTTTCAACGATGCTTCCGCCTGTTTAACCTGAGCCTCGCGCAATGCTTTTTCAGCAACTGCATTGTTATAGTCACGTTCTGCCGATTCGAGTTCTTTATCGGTTGAATATTTCGAGGTATTAAGTTTTTTAATTCTGTTCAGATGCTTTTTGTAATAAACCACGTTATTTTCGGTAACTTTTAATTCAGCTTTAGCAATATCCAACGCCGCCTGTTTCTGGTCAACCGTGGCCTCAAAAGTCTGCGGATCAATGATTGCCAACAACTCGCCTTTTTTAACTATGGAGTTATAATCCACATAAATTTCCGCGACGATTCCCGAAACCTGCGTGCCGATAACCACGGTAGAAATCGGATTAATCGTGCCTGAAGCGGTAATTTTTTGACTGATATCCCCTTGCACCACTTTAGTCGTAACATAATCCGGCTTGCTTTTTTGACATCCCGACACCAACAGCAAAGCAGCCAATCCAATCGATATTGCATAATTTTTATTCATTTCAGCTCCTTTTTTACCTCAGCCTCTATAACATAATAAACGATACTAAATAAAAAAAGTTCAAATTTCAACTTGACTTTATAGTTTTACCTGTTTTATATTTTTGTCCAATAAAAATTATTAACAAATAACTATTAATTTAATTATGGCAAAAAAAATCATACCAGGAAAAAAAACTGTAACCGACAAGCAAGCTGTAAAGGCAGCCTCTACTCACGCTCTGCAACAGATCAAAGATGGGCTACCAGATGGATGTAGCGCCACTAACAAACTTGCGGTTATGAAAGTACTTAACCCCAACCCTCACGGAGAATCTCCCGTTTGGACCAGTTGGGCAAAGGATGAGAATGGAAACAATTTTCTTGCCGTTCTCAAGCCTGATGGGCAAGTTAAGCTCGTCCCTGAAGGAAAAGCAAAATACAGAAATGTATAACCCTCCGCCCCGTGATAGCAATTCAGCTACACGGGGCCGAGTTTTTTTAAACTTAAAAATCAATCAAACAAAAATAACTGCCTCTATCGACACTTCTTAATGTCAAAAGCGAAGCAATAAAATCGCCGTGACAATCGAGGCTTATTCTTTCCGTCATTCTCGGACGTGTTAATTTTTTTCTTTTTATGTCATTCTCGGGTTCAACCCGAGAATCCAAATAATATGATGATTCTTTTGTTTTAGATTCTCGGATCAGGTCGCTATCGCGACACGTCCGAGAATGAATGAATAGATCGAGATCACCACGTCGTTCGCTATCACTCTCTCCTCGTGATGACATCTATTATAAGGGTTTGGGATTTATGAGCCAAGCGGAAAAAGCAAACATTAAAACGGCTGGCAATATTTCTTTATGCGGCTTACGTCGCGCGCTTTGGGTCGCGTGTAAGTTAAGCCGCAGCCTTATGCCGTTTTAATATTTGCCCGCTTGGCGAATATCCCAACAATTTTTGGTTACTTTTTGTTGTCAAAAAGTAACGTAAATCACAGTCCGATGCCTTTTGTCCCCCTTTTGGAAATGACATTTTTTAGGTAGCCGATTCTTAAAAAATTTGTAATTAAAAACTATATCCGCGCAACAGTTCCTCTGCACTCATAGCCTTTTTGCCTTGACGTTGAATTTGCTCAACCTGCAAAGCCCCCTCACCGCACCCGATTATAAGATTGGTTTTATCCTGCCAAATCTCTCCCGGTTTTAAGTTTTTATCATTGGCAACTACTGTTGTTTTTAATAATTTAAATCTCTCCCCGTTATGCTCAAAATAGGTTGCCGGATAAGGATTAAAAGCTCTGATTTTTCGTTCCAAGACCACCGCCGATTGCCTAAAATCGAGCAAACTTTCCGCCTTATCTATTTTAGCGGCATAGGTAACCAAACTCTCATCTTGTGGCTGTGGAACAATATTATCCAAATTATCCAACACTTCCACCATCAGTTGCGCTCCCAATTTTGCCATTTTATCATGCAAAATTCCTACTGTCATATCTTTATCTATGATAATTTCTTTCTTTTTATACATCGCACCGGCGTCTAATGCCTCCACCACCTGCATAATGGTAATTCCGGTTTTATCATCACCAGCTTCAATCGCACGTTGCATCGGTGCCGCCCCGCGCCAACGAGGAAGCAACGAACCATGCACATTAAGACACCCTTTGGGAAAAGCCTCAATCACTCTTTTGGGTAAAATCAACCCGTAAGCTGCCACTATTGCAATATCGGCATTCAAGGCAGCAAATTTTTGCTGTTCAACCTCATCACGCAAAGTTTTCGGTGTGTGCACTTCAATTCCGTGATTTTCCGCCCACTCATGTACTGGCGATTTTTGCAATTCTTTACCTCGTCCTGCCTCTTTCGGCGCACGGGTATATACGCAAACAATCTCGTGTTTACTATTCAAAGCATCCAAAGTCGGCACGGCAAATTCCGGAGTACCTAAAAAAACTATTTTCATACTACAATTTCCTTATTATTTCGTAATTTATCCCCTCTTTATCATCAAATTTGCCGCAACTCAATCTTTTTTAAGCAAAATTAAAACATTTTTTGTTATACTACATATTGACAAAATTTGTAAAAAATGTTATTATCAAACTAAAATAAACGATTTGCTCGGAGAAAATTCATGGCTGATAAATACTATATAAAAGATGGTAAAGCTTATTCGGATGAACAACATTCTCAAGAAGATTCTGAAGCAACTGAAGTTTTGCAATCAGTCAAAGGTTATAGCAGTATCTTTGAATTAGAAAGCCCTGAAAAAATTGAATTTGTCAATCAGTTAACCGAAGAAGAATCCGATAAACTAGAAAATGAAGTTAATAGCTTTATCCAATCAAATGGATTACAACCAAATATTACCCATACGCAAATATATACTCTTGATGAAAGTCTGATACCGGAAAATATGAGTGGAGCAACTCCAAGTTCGGATAATATCACCATTGAACGCAACCCGATTCTTATACATGTTGAAAAAGATGCTCAAGGAAAAAACCAATACACCAAATATATTAAAAATAATGAGGGTAATTTTGAAAAAAATACAGATAATTGGGATCCTAAAGCCCCTGAAAACTATGGCTCTGCTGAGGTAGGAAAAATCACTATAAATGATTTTATTTTCCTCGGAGATGAAGATGTTTTGCGAAGTGTAAATAATGAAATCGAAGACAAAACTTCACCTGAAAACAAAAATCAAACTATTGAACACGAAATACAACATATTGTTAACCAGCATAAGTTAAAACAATTATCCGATAATAAACTTCAAGAAACCCAGAATAAAGAAGGCTTGCGCGTCAGCATAAAAGACTATTATCGTTTATGTTATTACGATGAAATTATTGCTACCCTTGCTCCGATTGTTAAAACATTGTCAAAAGAAAATACCGAAAATAATCATCCTTCAAGGCAAGATTGGTTTTATGACCAGTATAAAGACCAATCTCTTCCTGATATTAAATCCCCGGAGGGACAAAAAGCAATCCTTAAAAGTGTAATCGAACATTGGAACAAAGAGAAAGCTAGCATATATGCCACCTCCAATGGTCAGTTGATTAAACAGACCCAAGATTATGCCCTAACCCATCCTTGGGGTTCTTATGCTCAAGATAATTCCTCCGATTACCAACAAGCATTAAAAGCAATGTTGTCAGATGTTTCCGGTATTGATTTTGGTGAAGCTCTTAATCAGGAACTTCCCGATCCGGTTAAAGAGCATCAAAATTATATGAAAGTTAGCGACCAAGAAAATCCTCTTGATAAACTAGAGATGGAGGCTGAAGCAGAAAGACAAAAAAGAGCCCGGTATGGTTATAGTGAGGATTTTGAGCGACAATATCTTGCCAACCCCGAAGAATCTTATGTTACCGCTCCTTTTGATTATAAACCGCTTATCAATAATGAAGAAAAAATTGATGATGAACAACGTAACTTCTACCACACGTTTTTCCAAAAGGTTGCCGCGCGTGATAAACTTGGCTATCAAGAAGATGAACAATCGCCGAACTATACCGTTGATTTGGTCAGATATACCAATCCTGAGGCAGCTGATGAAGAAAAACAGGTTGATAATACCACTCATATAAGTATCAAGAGTGACAACAGCGTTGTTATGACCGCAACCAAACCTGATGGCAGTAAAATTGTTCCCGATCAACAACGTTTTAATGATTTAGCCGAACTTGCTCACCAAAAAGGTATTGCCATCAATTTCGGCAACATTACAACTCCGGAATATGCCGCCCGCTTGTATTTAGCCTGCATCAGTCATAATCCGCCGATTAAAATGAACGGAGCTCCGGATATTGAACAACTTAAAAATGATATTTCCCCCAACACTCTTGATGCTATAAATGCCGTCCAAAATCATCCATCCCAACAAGAGATACAAAAGCATTATCATGACGTTAAAGAAAAATTAAATATGCAAAAAAATACAAAGCAAGAAACTAATGACTACTATAATTTTTGCCAAGAATATGATAAAAATAATTTATCCGCCTATGCTCAAAAAAATAATTTAAAATTAATTAAAACTGAGAATGGTTCCATCAAAATGATAGGAGATGCTGAAGCACAAAAACAATATGTTATTGCTCGACGCAATGCATATATCAATCAAATAGATAATTCCAGTAATTATAATCCCCAGCAAAAAAAAGACACAAAAGATGGAAAGCAGGTATCAGTCAACTTCTATGAACAAATCAAGCAAGCTAGAAATAAAGTAAAATAATCGTTGATTGATTTTTCTCTCAAAACTCTTGCATTGTTGCATATTTTTACCTAAATATGTATTAAGTTTAATTTTGATAAGGTTAAAAATATGACGACAATTCTTTGTGCCCGTAAGGGGGGCGAAGTGGTAATGGCCGGTGACGGGCAAGCCACTCTCGGCGAAGCCATCGTTTTCAAATCTCATTCTGTCAAAGTCCGCCGTATCGGCAATGGCAGTATTATTGCCGGTTTTGCCGGTGCCGCCGCTGACGGCATAACTTTAATTGAACGTTTGGAAGCCAAGCTTGAAAAACACGCCAATCAACTCAAGCGTGCCGCGGTTGAACTGGCCAAAGATTGGCGTATGGATAAATATTTACGCCAACTGCAAGCTTTTATGATTGTTGCCGACAAAGATACTTCTTTGGTTATCTCCGGCACCGGCGAAGTTATGGAACCAGACGACGGCATTATCGGTATCGGCTCCGGCGGAAATTATGCCATGGCCGCCGCCAAAGCCTTATATGATATGGATAATCTCTCTCTTACCGATATCGTGCAAAAAGCCATGAAAATTGCCGGCGATATTGATATTTACACTAATCATAACGTTATAATTGAAAGTATTAAAAATGACTAATTTCAGCCCTCGTGAAATCGTATCTGAACTTGATAAATATATTATCGGTCAAGATCAAGCCAAAAAAGCCGTAGCTATTGCCTTGCGTAATCGTTGGCGTCGTATGCAGCTCCCCGACCGCCTCAAAGAAGAAATTGTCCCCAAGAATATTTTAATGGTTGGTCCCACCGGTGTCGGCAAAACCGAAATTTCGCGCCGTTTGGCCAAATTGGCTAAAGCTCCGTTTATCAAAGTTGAAGCCACTAAATTCACCGAAATCGGCTATGTCGGACGTGACGTTGAAAGTATCATCCGTGACTTAACCGAAATTGCCGTCAATCAAACTCGCAAAACTATGCGTAAAAGTGTTTGTGCCAAAGCCGAAAGTTCGGCCGAAAAACGCATTATTGACACTTTGGTCGGCGAATCTTCAGGGGAAGAAACCCGTAGTAAATTTTTGGAAATGCTTCGCCAACATCAACTTGATGAGCGTGAAATCGAAATATCCCTGCTTGATAATTCGCCCAATCAAATGTCCTCAATTGATATTCCCGGAATGCCGGGAGCTTCTATGGGAATGATCAGTTTAGGCGATTTGTTGGGAGGTGCTCAGCAAAAATATAAATTACGTAAACTTAAAGTTGCCGAAGCCTTTAAATTGTTGGTTGATGAAGAATGCGATAAATTACTTGATAATGACGCCATCACCGAAGCTGCTATCAAAGCGGTTGAGAACGACGGAATTGTCTTTATTGATGAGATTGACAAGATTACCGGTAAATCCGAAGGAACCCGTGGTGATGTTTCTCGCGAAGGCGTTCAACGCGACCTCCTGCCTTTGATTGAAGGAACTACTGTTACCACCAAATACGGCTCGGTCAAAACCGATCACATTTTATTTATCTGTTCCGGAGCCTTTCATCTGGCCAAACCATCGGATATGCTGCCGGAACTGCAAGGTCGTCTGCCTATCAGAGTTGAACTTAATGCCCTCACCCATAACGATTTTGTCCGCATTTTAACTGAACCGGAAGCTAATCTGATTGAGCAATATGTCGCCTTACTCGGCACCGAAAATTTTCATCTCGAATTTGCTCCCGAAGCCATCGAAAAAATTGCCGACGTTGCTGTTGCCATTAACGAAAATGTTGAAAATATCGGTGCGCGTCGCTTGCATACCGTATTGGAAATTCTGCTTGAAGACATCAGTTTTACTGCAGCCGATAAAAGTGGCGAAAGCATTACTATAACAGCTGATATGGTTGAAGAAAAGTTGAGTAAATTCACTCAAGCTTCCGACTTGTCTAAATTTATTCTATAAGTAACAATATGAAAGATTTGGGCATTTATATTCACTGGCCTTTTTGCAAGAGTAAATGCCCTTATTGCGACTTTTTTTCCGCAGTAAAACGCAACGTTGACCAAGATGAAATTATCGCCGGCTACCTGTCTCAACTTGAACAATACCAAAAATTACTAAACAATCGCCATATAAAATCAGTATTTTTCGGCGGCGGCACTCCATCACTCATATTGCCTCAAAATATCGAACGAATTTTAAATAAAATTCAACAATTATGGGGGCTGGATTCCCAAACTGAAATATCTCTCGAAGCTAACCCTAATACTAATTCCGCCACTCTGTTTGCCGATTTACGAAACGCCGGTATTAACCGACTTTCTCTCGGTGTGCAATCATTTGATGATCATGAACTGAAATTCTTAGGCCGCACCCATAATGCCGCACAAGCCCTAAAAGCCATTGATGATATGCAAAAACATTTCTCTAATTGCTCCATCGATTTAATCTATGCCCTGCCCGACCAAACCGCATCTTCATGGCAACAACAACTTCAAAAAGCCGTTTCTTTTGCTTTACCGCATATCTCACTATATCAACTTACTATCGAAGAAGGAACGATTTTTGCTAAAAAGAATATTTATTCTTTAGATGAAGAAAAAGCAGCCGAACTTTATCTTTTAACTGAAGATTTTTTAGCCGATAAAGGCATAAATAAATATGAAGTATCCAACTATGCAAAAACCGGTTTTGCCTCCCGCCACAATTTAATTTATTGGCAAGGCGGCGAATATATCGGTATCGGCCCTTCTGCTCATGGCCGCCTTCACATAAATAATCAATGGTTTGCCCAAACCGATCCGATTAAATTAGAGCCTCTGACTTTTCAAGAACGCGCCGAAGAAATGATTATTATGGGCCTGCGTTTAACCTCCGGCATTAACAAAGCCTCATTTAAATCTCTCTGCGGAATTGATTTTGACGATTTTATCAATCAAAAATTTCTTAAATATGCTCTATCCGAACAATGGCTTTGCAATACCTCAACCGAACTTTACCCAACCAAACAAGGTTTTCTTCTTCTCGATAAGATAATTGAAGGTTTGTGCTCTTAATCATTAATTCCTATATTTGAACTTACCAATAACATAATCAATGATAAGAAAAATAACATTGCCCAACCGGCTTTTTCTGATAACTGTTCCCTTTTTTTATATTGCGGCGACAAAACATAAACAAATATCGGTGCCGTTAACAACAATGCCACTACATAGCCAGGATTCGGACTTATTCGTAAAGCCAAAGTCTTCGCAATAATTAACACTGTTGAAAAACCAACAATATATAATCCGGTCTGTATTACCGATGGAGCGAAAACCATCTCTCGCCAAGTTTGTTGACGTGTTTTGGTCTTTATCAGCAATAGTAAATTATAAACTCCTGAAATCGATGTTGCAACCGTAAGATAATAAATAATGCCATGCCACACACTATCATTTATAACTGAAATTTCCTTAGTGGCAACACTCATAAAAGCCAAAGCAAATATTGCCGGAAGCATATAAATAAATGCCTGTCTGTTTACATTGCTCTGCAGCATATACCAATAACAAATACAAAAACCGATTATACATAACATCAAAGTTATAAAAACATTGGCATCTTCAAACAGCTGCAAAAATTTTTGCGGCGTTATTCCCCACCATAAAATTGTTGTCAACAAAACACTCAATACCAACAATCGCGATGTATTATTTGCCCCGAAACGTGCCGAAGCAAAAAAAATGTGAGAATCATATACTCCGATAAAAATTCCTTGCGCTATCAACAATAACCAACTGCGCCAATCTTTCAACAAAGGCATTGTCATCAACCAAGGAGCAAATAATAAAGCAATTCCAAAACCGCGCCATACCCCTAATACATAGCCATTAAAATGTCTTTTTTGATTAACTAAAGTATACAACGCCGTAAAGAAACCATAAATTAACCCGTTAATAATCCAAAGCATCTCCCCTCCTCCTTACCTCAAATTTAATTGCAAATTACCTTTTTTGTAGTGCCTTGGTAATATATTACCGTCAATGGTATTATAATACCAAAAAAGTAAAATAAATAAACCAAAAATTAACCTTTTTTCCGAGTCGAATTCCGAGTCGTTAAGCCTTTCAAGATGTAATTAAATTATGCAAAATCAATCAATTATCCTTAAAAATTATTTTTTTAATCCTTTTTTGTTTGGAGACTTTGAAAAAATATGCTATAATGAACTTGTAGTGTTAATAGAAGCACCACAGAGTAATGTGTAACTTTAACTTTAATATGGGAGAAAAGCCATGTCTACTATTACATTAACTGCCAGTATGCGTTCCAACCTTGCTTCATTGAAGTCAATTCAAGGGCAAATGGATATCACTCAAACCAGACTTTCCACAGGTAAAAAAGTTAACTCTGCTATAGATAATGCATCTAGCTACTATCAAGCTCGTTCGTTATCTAACCGCGCGGCTGACTTGGATGGCTTGTTGGATTCTATGGGTCAAGGTATTCAAACTATTCAAGCCGCTAACGAAGGTATTGAAGCAGTAACTTCCTACATTGAACAAGCTAAATCAGTTGCTAACTCAGCTGCCGCTTTGGATTCGAGCTCTGCTGATTACGGTACCCAGCTTGCCAACTACAAAAGTCAGTTTAATGCCATCGTAGGTGAAATCGGTAAATTAGCCGAAGATGCCTCATATCAAGGTATTAACTTATTAAAAGGCGGTAAGTTAACCGTTATGTTCAACGAAGGACGTACTCATAAATTAGACATTCAAGGTGACGACATCGTTGCCAAAATGGCTGATGCAAGTATTGGTTTCAAACCTGCAGAATGGACTGATGCTGCCGGTGTTAATGCCAGCTTGGATGCTATAGCCAAAGCAACTAACTACTTGCGTGACTATTCAACTGAGTTAGGTAATAACTTCGCGATTATCGAAACTCGTCAAAGTTTCACTGAATCTTTGATTGATGTTTTGGAAACCGGTGCGGACAACTTGGTACTTGCCGACATGAACGAAGAGTCAGCAAACTACCTTGCTCTGCAAACCAGACAGCAATTGGCTATTAACTCTCTGGCTTTGGCATCTCAATCTGCTCAGTCGGTATTGAAGTTGTTCTAAGCTTGAATTGCTGCAAAACACTAAGAACCCCGCATCCAATGCGGGGTTTCTTTTAGTGTTTTAACTTATTAACCTGCTCTTTGGCTAATGCCAATATTGCTTCAAAACTATCATTGTCCGCAGTTTTATTTCGTTTTATTACACCGCATTTTTCACATTGATGAATTATGATATATCCGTCGCGCACTTGTTCCACCCCTACCGGTTTCATCAAACCTCGGCATTCTTCCGCACGATCCCCCGGCATAATATCCACATGTTTGGACCACAGACATTTCGGACAATGATTGGTATAACCGCTGCCCGTAACTTTTTCTCCGCAATGTTCACAAACAAAGTCTTCTTTATGACGAGAAAATTGCTTCATAATTTTAATCTTTTAGGTCAACTTTGATGTGTAAATCTTTGAGTTGCTGTTCATCAAACGGATAGTTAGGAGCTTGCATCATCAAATCCTGTGCCTTTCCGTTCAACGGGAATATAATCACATCACGAATAATCGGCTCATCTAAAATCAACATAACCGTGCGATCAACCCCCGGAGCACAACCAGCATGCGGCGGCGCACCATATTTAAACGCATTAATCATACCGCCGAATTTATTATCAACTACCGAGTGATCATATCCTGCCAATTCAAATGCTTTATACATAATTTCCGGTTCATGGTTGCGCACTGCCCCCGAGGCCAACTCATATCCGTTGCAAACCAAGTCATATTGATAAGCCAAAATATCTAACGGATTTTTGTTTAATAACGCATCCATACCCCCTTGCGGCATTGAGAAAGGATTGTGCGAAAATTCTATTTTGCCGGTCTCGTCATTTTCCTCAAAAAACGGAAAATCAACAATCCAGCATAATTTAAACGAATTTTTATCGATCAAATCCAGTTCCTCGCCGACTTTATTACGCAGACGACCGCTAAACTTGTCAAATTTCATACCTGATCCGACCATAAAGATAATCGCATCACCTTGAGATAACCCGAACTTGCTCTGCAATTCACTCATCTTGGCTTCACTCAACAATTTGGCAATACCCTTAGCTCCGCCCGTCGACAAGGCTACATAAGCAATACCGCCCATACCTTCCTCTTTGGCATAAGCATCCAACTTATCAAAGAACGAGCGCGGTTTTTCACCACAGTTTTTCAATAGCAAAGCCTTAACTGTTTTGCCCTCTTTGACCAATCCGTCATAAACCCCGAAACCGCTCTCTCCGAAGAAATCACTTGCCGGTTCTAAAATCAAAGGATTGCGCAAGTCCGGTTTATCCGATCCGTATTTAGCCATGGCCTCACGGAACGGAATACGCACAAACGGAGCCTGAGTAACGGTTTTGCCGAAAGCAAACTCATTAAAAATGCTCCCCATAGTATGCTCAATAACTCTAAACACATCTTCTTGCGTGGCAAATGACATTTCCATATCCAACTGATAAAACTCACCGGGGCTTCGGTCAGCTCTGGGATCTTCATCTCTGAAACACGGAGCAATCTGAAAATATTTATCAAAACCCGATACCATCAACAGTTGTTTAAATTGTTGCGGAGCTTGCGGCAGGGCATAAAATTTGCCCGGATTCAAACGTGACGGCACCAAAAAGTCACGCGCACCTTCCGGCGACGAGGCGGTCAAAATCGGAGTTTGATATTCGGTAAAACCTTGCTCATACATCAACTCACGCATACGTTTAATAACTTTGGAACGCACCATCATATTGTTGTGAATCCGTTCTTTACGCAAATCCAAAAAACGATACTTCAAACGAATATCTTCCGGTGCATCATCTTCTATTGCCACCTGAAAAGGCAATACCTCGGCTGTTGAATAAATTTCCATCTTTGATACTTTTATCTCAATATCACCGGTCGGCATATTGGGGTTGATGCTCTCGCGCAAAACCACCTCTCCTTCAATTCCGATAACCGATTCGACACGAGTGCTTTCCACCGTTTCAAACAACGGTGAACTTTTATCAAACACACATTGCGTAATTCCGTAATGATCTCGCAAATCAACAAAACACAAATTACCTAAATTGCGTTTACGTTGAATCCAACCGGCCAGCTTAATCTGCTTGCCGATATCCTGCTTTCTTAATTCCCCGCAGGTGTGAGTGCGATATTCGTTCATTTCTCTTAAAACCTTATGTTAAATTAGCCAATCCTTCATCTTTTATAACCAATCATCATAAAATGCAATAAAAATATACCAAATTATCTCTTTCTAAAATTTTATTGACAAAAAACAAAACAAAATATATTACTTTCTAATAAATAAAATTATTATGTATTAATTAAAAAATCAAAACAATGAAAAAAGTATTTTTAATCATGCTGTGCTTTGGCATCAGCCAAATGAGTTTTGCGCAAATATTGCAGATTGAGAGTTGCAATGCCTACTCAAAGACCGAAGAACAGTTCCTTGCAAAATCCAAAACCATGTATTACTCAACTATCATTCTTTCGAATGGCGATAAGTTGAAGTATACTACCCGTTTTGGATGGGATCTGCAGCGTGGGCCTAATAGCACTCAACCGGTATGGTCCGCGACATGCAACCTCGACTATAAGAAAAAATATGCCAAAGGCACTTTGGTATACAAATATCCGTCTGGCGATAAGTTTGAGCTGGTTGAGATGAAGAAAGTCGGGACTTACACCATCAAAAAAGTGGTTATCCGCGAGATAAATGTCGAACTAAATGCCAATGCCGATTTCAGCTATAAAAGCTTTTGGGGCTTTGTCGGTATTATCGGCGGAGGCGGTTCAACTACCCAAGTGCAGGCTTCAGCTAAAGGCGGGGTAAAGACTGTGGTAAATGTTATATTTACTAACAATGAGACCGCCAGCATCATCGCCGCTGATGACCCTATTTGGCTTGAAGCTACGGCAGGGCAAAAAGTCGAACACTATAAAGTGCGCGACTACAACATTTACAAATTAATTTTTTAATCTATAAAAACAGCCTGTTCAGCATGAACAGGCTGTTTTTTTATTACAATTTTTTAGTGCCTCGAACTGAAAAAATATTTGTAGCCTAAAGCATATTGAAAAAACATAAACCGAATATTCTTAAACTTTAAGATTACTCAATTGTAACCGGCTTGCCGTCCTTCATTTGTTTAATCACGGCATCGGATAAAACTATACCATCCTTTCCCATGGTAATAGCGCCGACAGCACCTTTATAACCATGTAAATTGAGCAAATAATCCGCTACCTCATCAGATGACGGCAGTTTACCGTTTTTATCATAAAGTTCGCTGTATGCTTTAATCAACAAAGCCGCCACATCATAAGCATAACCGACCGAAAAATAATTTGTCGAGCCGTTGGCTTTAGTCAATCTTTGCAATAACTGCCCGTTACCTTCCGGTGTAGTTACAAAAGTCATCCCTTCCACCATCTGCTTATCTTGCGCAAACAACAAAGAATCAATTGCCACCAACGGAACATTTATCTGTTTTTGAAAATAATTTTTCAAAAACACATCTAAACTGGGCGGCAAAGCGCATAAATACCACACATCAAAATTTCCCAACTTTGCTTTTTCCAACATCAAACTGAAATCAAGATTATCCATGGTAAAATTAAAGCGTTCAAAAGCTATACCTTTAGCTTTAAGCAAATTTTCAACCGCATCGGTATGCTTTTGTAAAGCCGGTTGATAAACGGCAAACAAAGCAACTTTTTTAGCATTTTTTTGCTCAATTTGCTCAACCAGTTTTTCAGCCAATTGCTCCGACGGAGTAAAATGGGTAAAATTATATTTTCCTTGAGCGGCTTGGGCATCATTGCAAATTGAAAAATGCACTATTTTATTACGTTCTGCTAATGGTGCCGTAACATTGCCGGCCAGAGAACTCCAACTGATCAAAGCATCAACTTTGTCAGCATTGATAAGTTTATTGGCTGCCGTAGCTGCTCGCATTGCCTCGAAACCGTAATCTTCAAATATAAATTCAAAATCAATATCTGATTTAATATCCTGTTTGGCAAACTCAATAGCTTGGCGCACATTTTGCCCGTTTTCGGCATATTTTCCGCTCAAAGCATCAATCACCCCGATTTTCACCACCGGTTTTTCGTTTTGCGGAGTTTCGTTCTTATTCCCGCAAGCGACAATCCCGAAAATCAACAAACAAATCAATAAATATTTTTTCATTGAACTACTCCTCGTACGAAACAAGTTTACCATCGGAAATAGTCAATAATTTTGAAGGCAGATAAATCATACCGCCTTTTTTAGCAATTTCATCCTTATAAACTGATGACACACTGTTTTTTTGTAAAAGGAAATCAGCAATTTTTTCTTTATCTTTATTTTCACTATTTTCAAACGCATCGACGATTGCGTTAAAAGAAACAAAGCCTACTGTAGCCCCAAACAAATAATTATCATCATCAGCCATTGATTTATAGTTTTTTATAAAATCCTGATTGGGAACACCTGGAGATGCAAAAACACTCCCCTCATAAATGTCTCGATTAGCAATATTTAATCCCAAATCCAATCCGGTTAAAATAATATTATTACCATTAATTTGTTTTAATTGTTTGGCAAGTATATCTGCTTCGGGAGCAAAAGCTCCTATAACATAAGCCTCTGCCTCAAATTTATTGGCTTTGACAATATCTATTCTAAAATCATTTTGCCCGAAATTAAAAAACATTTCATCATAAGCAATACCTTTTTGTGCTAACATCTCTTTTAGCATATTTGTTCCACCTATAAACCCTGTTTGATTAACCGTGAACAAATAAACTTTCTTTATATCTTTGGAACTTAAATATTCGACAATCAGTTTTGCCTCATCTTTAATATCAGCATAAACATTATAATTGTATTTATCATTAACATATTTGGGAAACCATGACTGACCAAAATGCAATATTTTATTTGCCGAAGCCATCGGACCGACTATATTGGCTGCCGGATCAAACATGGTAATAACCGCATCTATTTTATCAACACTGATGAGCTTCTGTGCAATATGTTGAATATTTTTATTCACATTTGCCGAATCTTCAAAAATAAGTTGATAATTATTTTTTGCATCACCGGATAGTGCATCTTTAGCCAATAATAAACCTTGTTTTTCCGAATTTCCCCAAACAGCTAAATCTCCGCTTAACGGCAGGATCACCCCGATTTTTACCGTTGGCTTTTCATTTTGCGGAGTTTCGTTCTTATTCCCGCAAGCCATCAAAGATAAAGCCATTATCGAAGTCATAATCAGATTTTTGATATTCATAATCTAAGTTCCTCAAGTATTAAGTTAAAAAATCAGCGACGCCGCGAGCTGAAAAAGTATTTAATCATCGTCTTGCTCACTTGCACAATCCAATTAATAAAGTGCCGTCTTTCGGTCTTGGTAAGTGAACACCAAAATTCAATCACGCAATTACGTTTTTCTTCCTGTTTTACCGGTTGTCCCTTGGCATCAAGCACTACTGCCGTCTCTTCAACTTTCAATTCCGGAACTTTACAGCGATACGGTTTCAACATCTCATCAATACCCTCATCGGGGATATAAGCTCCGTGCACCCGTTTCAAAGCTCCGTCTCCCGCCAAGAAAAATGCATCACCGCGTCCGATTAAATTTTCGGCTCCTACTGTATCCAAAATCGTACGCGAATCAGTTCCCGAAGCTGTTTTATATGCCATACGTGACGGAAAATTAGCTTTCAACACACCGGTTACCACATCAACCGAAGGTCTTTGCGTAGCCATAATCAAATGAATTCCGGCCGCCCTCGCCTTTTGCGCCAATCTTTGCACATATCCGCCCACTTCTTTATCCGAACTCATCAAATCGGCAAATTCATCAATCACACAAACTATATAAGGCATAATCTCATCGGCTTTTTGATTATATTCACCGATATTTTTCACCAAATTATCCTGCAACAGCTCATAACGTTTTTCCATTTCCGCTACCAAATTTTTCAATGCGGTAACCGCTAAATTATTCTCGGTAATCACCGGATAAAGCATATATTTCTGATTATTGTAAACCGAAAATTCAATCCGCTTGGGATCAATCATCACTAACTTTAATTCCGTAGGCTTTTTGCGTGCAATCAGCGACAATACAAAAGTATTCAATCCCACAGATTTACCCGAACCGGTCGTTCCGGCCACCAACAAATGCGGCATCTTAGCCAAATCGGCAAACAAAGGTTTACCGGTAATATCCGCCCCTAAACAAATCGGCAACGCACCTTTGGCATTTTGAAAATCTTCCGATTCCAAAATCTTCTTAAAATCCACTGTTTCAAATGTCTCATTAGGTATTTCAAACCCTAAATCGGCGCTGTCTTCTATTGCCTCAACTCTTAAAGATTTCAACTTCATCTCTCGCGCAATATCATCAATATGCGCCGTAATATTTTTAATTTTGGTTCCGGCTTCGGGAGTAAAAACAATTTGCGTAATCAACGGACCTTTATTGGTCTCTTTTTCTTGACCGGCAATCCCGTAATGGCTTAAAACTTCTTCCAACTCCGTCATAGTAAAATCCTCGCTGTTAAAATCAAAACATTTACCTTTACTTTTATCAATTTGCCGGATAAAAACAAGAAAAAAATGAAGATAATGAGAATGTAAATGATAAAAGATTTAACCAAAGGTACTCCGATAAAATTAATCACCTTGTTTGCCCTGCCTATTTTAATAGGCAACTTGTTTCAACAACTGTTTCATATCTCGGATATCTTGATTGTCGGGCGACTTTTGGGAGTGGAAGCTTTGGCCGCAGTCGGCGCATCTGCTCCGCTGACTTTTGCCTTTTTGGTAATATCATTGGGTTTCACTTCCGGATTAACCATCATAACAGCCCAACGTTTCGGTGCCCAAGATAAACAAGGAATAAAATCTTCGGTTTTTCACTCTTCTGTTGCCGCTTTACTGTTAAGCGCTTTAATCAGTTTGGTTTTGATAATATATTTACGTCCGCTGTTAAAGTTAATGAATGTGCCTGATGAAATTATGGAACAAGCCTATATTTTTGCTTTTATTCTGGGTGCTTCAATGATTCTGGCCGTATTATATAATCTGCTATCCGGATTTATCCGCGCTTTGGGAGATTCTAAAACTCCGTTATATTTTTTAATTTTTTGCTCTCTGATTAACATTTTACTGAACTTTATTTTTATCTATTATTGCAAACTCGGAGTTGCCGGCTCGGCTTTAGGCTCGTGTTGTTCGTTTTTTTTAACGGTAGCCGCTTGTATCTGGATTATCGTTAAACGCTTCCCTTTACTCAAAATCACTTGGGCTGATTGCCGTTATAATCATCAATTTATGATCGAACATTTGCGTGTGGCTGTTCCCATGGCTGTTCAATTTTCTATTCTGGCTTTCAGCATGATGATTGTTCAAAGCGTTTGCAACTCCTTCGGCACCGAAGTTATTGCCGGATTTACCGCTGCTTTACGCATTGAACAAATTTCGGCACAACCCTTGTTAGCCATCGGTGTTGCTTTTGCCACTTATGCCGCCCAAAACTATGGCGCCGCCTTGATTAAACGCATTCGTCAAGGCGTAGCCCAAAGTTTGCTTGCCTGCTTTATATTGAGCCTGATAATCACCTTAAGTGTGCGTTTTTACGGCTCGCAAATGGTGGGAGCATTTATTGAAAACAATGAAAATAAGGAACAAATTATATCAATCGGCCAGCAATATCTGCTGATAAGCTCTTATTTCTACTTTTTCCTTGCCTGTATATTTATCACCCGCAACGCCTTACAAGGTATGGGACGAGCCTTAATACCGCTTGCCTCCGGAGTCTTTGAATTGGTAATTCGCGCCTTCGCCGCCATATTTTTAGCCGGCGCCATCGGTTATACCGGTATCTTTTGGGCCGGACCGATTGCCTGGGTAGGCGGCGCATCTGTTACCGCCATCGGCTATTGGTGGATTATTACCCATCTCCAACCGCAAGATATGCGCAAAATATTTACTCGCAAAAAAATGCTGAAATAATATAAACCCTGTTATATCATCAGATATAACAGGGCTTATCCTAATGGATTAACATTCGACCGACATAGGTGTGAGCCACGCCCCGACTTATCACCTCATAATCCTCATCACTAACCTCAATAGGTTTTTGCGCAATATGGCAATCAATGAGTTTCTGACGCAATTCGGCTTGCAAATTCTCAGGTGAAATGTCTTTTGCCAAACGCCCTTCAGCTTGGATTTCTTTTATTGCATCAACAAACCAAGTTTGGCTGAAGCAATAAACCTCCGAATACAAGCCTCCATCACGCTTGTATTCACCGGATTTGGTAAAACATCCGACCTCAAAACAACCGCCGGTTTCAACGGCATAACATTTCGGCTCGTCATACGACCTCGCGAAGCTGGAAGGAATCCTTATCAGTATTCCTTTCAATCTATAAACACTAATCCAAGTTCTCTCCTCAACGCGGTTATACCACACCGCGATAAATCCTTCATACATTTCACCCGACAAAAGAGGAGGATACTTTTCTTTCATTTGTTCGATAGTTTCATCAAACTTAAAGCCTATGGCTTGTTCACGCGTCAGCTTAAAAGCCACAAACTCTTTACCTATCCAAAGGTCACTATCCCCCGTAAACAGGCTGTAATCATTCAAAGGAAAAATCTTTTTCATAATAATATTTTTTGTTAATAATTTGTAATACTTGTCGTATAACAAAAAAAATGACTAAAAGCAAGTTTTTTTGTCAAAAAAAATATAAATTTTTATTACCTTAATTTGCTTTTTTAATTTTTTTGATAATTGCCTCAACTTCATCTTTGGCATAATCATATTCCGGTAATTCGGTTATCCCTGCCTTAATCTTACGTTTAAGGATTTTTGCTTCAATCTC
>Ga0247611_10004482_pt1 | contig 19310 bp, 18 predicted proteins | sample 177DNAGHGhighgp2_FD_192422 | JGI IMG/M metagenome (GOLD analysis project Ga0247611, IMG submission 192422) | Sheep rumen microbial communities from Palmerston North, Manawatu-Wanganui, New Zealand - 1770 DNA GHGhigh gp2 | ecosystem: Host-associated > Mammals > Digestive system > Stomach > Rumen...
AGACAAGACCCACACATCCGCCGAAGGAGGTATGGCTATTGCTACGATCGCTTATAATCTTATTAGTCAGGAGCCGCTGCTGGAGAAACTGCATGGGTGGATGAATTTTCCGTCCAAAGACGAATATGCCGCTTATGCACAACACATAGAAGACACCGGCAAACAGGCCGCTTTTGCTGCCGAAGGTGAACCGTTTGAACAATCCTTACAACCATCAAACTTATCCAACCTTCAAACCATCAAACAATCCTATGCTCCTACCGGAGACTTCTGGCCTGCCGGCGAGATTGATGAGGTGGCGAATCGGTATGTCGAATATGCCATCGCGGCGGATAAGAAAAAAGGGCTCGTTATAGAAACAATGACACTGGTGGTAAAAGCCAAAGGCGGACCCGGAATGAATATCCATATTAATTACGGATTCGGCGAACAGTTCAGCAATGTAACGACCGTCTATGAGAATACGGCATTGCCGAAAAACAAGAAGATTACAGTGCAACTCAATCAGCCCATACTCGTTCCAGCAGGGCAGGTTTTGCACCTTCGTGTGTTGCCTTGGTATGACTCCAACGGCAAACCGCAAAAAGGCAAGTGTTTGCAACTTGGCGAACTGCAATTAACAGGAAAACGGCTCAAATAGGCCTTATTTTTGCAAAAAATAAGAAAAAATGACGTACTTTCTTGTGTATGTCATTTTTTTTTTGTAATTTTGCACGCTAATTGTAAGACTTACAATTAAAAAAAGAAAATAATCTAAAAATATACGTATATGAAATTTACTATTTCGAGTTCCAAACTCTTTTCGCAATTACAGGCTGTAAGCCGTGTTATCAACAGTAAGAATGCGCTGCCGATACTGGACGACGTACTCTTTGACTTAGCTGGTGATGAACTGAAACTGACCGCTTCGGACGGCGAGACAACCATCCGTACATCGGTTGAGGTCGAGGGTTTAGAAGGCGCAGGGAAAGTGGCTTCGGCTGCTAAACTGTTACTGGAGACGCTCAAGGAGTTCAGCGAGCAACCCTTGGTATTCACTATTGACGAGAATAATTTTGCCGTTAGTATGGTTAGCCAGAATGGTACCTATTCGTTTGTAGGTGTGAACGGCAACGAGTTCCCGGAGATGCCGGAAGCGGAAGCAGACGCACGTACACTGAACCTGCCGGCTAATGTGCTGCAGAGTGCTATTGAGAAGACTATTTTCTGCACGGCTGATGATGATCTGCGTCCGGTAATGAACGGTATTTTCTTCGATATCGCCGAGGATAAAGTGACGATGGTCGCCACTGATGCTCACCGTCTCGTTCGTTATTCGAATGTTGGTGTGAAGGCCGGTGCTGCTGCCAGTTTTATCCTTCCCAAGAAACCTGCAGGCTTGCTCAAGAACCTGTTGGCGAAGGCAGAAGATGAGGTGAAGGTTACTTTCGGTGCCAAGAATGCACGCTTCGAGTTCGGCAACACTATCATCGTTTGCCGTCAGATAGAAGGCCGTTTCCCGAATTATAATGCCGTTATCCCGCAGGCTAACCAGAACATCGTGACGGTGGATCGTCAGACCCTTATCAATGCCTGCAAACGTGTGGCTGTGTTCGCTAACAACGGCACCGCTCAACTCCGCTTGGCGCTCAGCGAGAACCAGATAAAGATATCCGCACAGGATATCGATTTCTCCACTAGTGCTGAAGAGACAATCAACTGCGATTATAACGGCACTCCGATGGCTATCGGTTTCAAGGCTCCGTTCCTTATTGACCTGCTTTCGTCCATCGAATCGGATGACGTTCAGTTGAAGTTGGCAGACCCGGCACGTGCAGGCCTTATCCTGCCCGCAGAGAACGAGGAGAATGAGGATGTCCTCATGCTTCTTATGCCGATGTTGCTTAACGACTAAGATCCGAAACATTCATGACTTATCGAAAACTCACCGCGGCTGAAGTCGCGCAACTGGAGGCGCAGGGTTGTTCGGCAACCAACTGGGCGGATGTTGAAGTGGCTCCTGCTTTCGATGCACAGTACGTGCATCAAACCCGTTTTTCCGGTTACAACAAAGTAGGTGCTTTCGGCAAAGAGATAGCGCTGCCGGGAGGGTTGACCATCCATTCGGGAATCTACAATGCGACCTTGCATAACTGCGAAGTGGGCAACGATGCGCACCTGTATAACATCCATAATTATATCGCCAATTATCATATTGGGGACAACACCTGCATCGAGAATGTAAATGCCATCCTCGTGGACGGCAAAACCACTTTCGGTAACGGAGTACGTGTCCCGGTAATGAACGAAGGCGGAGGGCGTGAGATCCCGATTTTCAATGAACTGAGTGCCAGTTTGGCTTATATACTGACCCTCTACCGTCATCGTCCGAAAATGATTCATGAGTTGGAGCGCCAGATAGACGCGTACGCCGAGGCACAAGCTTCCGATCATGGCTATATTGGCGACCACGTCCGGATTCTCAACTGCGGTTCGATCAAGAATGTACGTATCGGCGATTATGCCGAGTTAATCGGCGTGAGCCGTCTCAAGAACGGCACGGTCAATTCGAACGAAGCAGCCCCAGTACGTCTGGGAAGCGGTGTCAAGTGTACTGATTTTATTATCGCTTCAGGCGTTGAGATTGGCGATTCTACTTTGGTGGACAAGTGTTTTGTCGGTCAGGGAACCGTTTTCGATAAGCATTACTCGGCGGGTGACAGTTTGTTCTTCAGTAACTGTCAAGGCATGCACGGAGAGGCATGCGCTATCTTCGCCGGCCCATACACCGTTACCCACCATAAATCAACGCTCCTCATCGCCGGAATGTTTTCGTTCCTGAATGCAGGGTCGGGAAGTAACCAGTCAAACCATATGTACAAACTCGGTCCGATTCACCAGGGCATTGCGGAGCGCGGCGCCAAAACGACCTCCGATAGTTACCTCTTGTGGCCGAGCAAAGTGGGAGCGTTCAGCCTTGTCATGGGACGGCATACACACCATTCGGATACCAGTGATCTGCCGTTCTCTTATCTCATTGAGAACAATGCAGAGAGTTTTCTGGTTCCCGGTGCCAATCTCCGTACGGTCGGTACCATCCGTGATGCGCAGAAATGGCCGAAACGCGACAACCGCAAGGATCCGCATAAACTGGATCAGATTAACTTCAACCTCTTGAGTCCTTACACTGTGCAGAAGATGTGGCGCGGACGCGAAGTACTCAATGAGTTGCAGGCGCTCAGCGGAGAGAATACCGAAGTGTATGGATACAGGAACTGTAAGATTCGTAATTCGTCCCTTATCCACGGGCGAGAACTCTATACCATCGGTATTCAGAAATTCCTCGGCAATAGTCTGATCAGCCGTCTGGAGAAAAGCGACTGGCACACGCTCGCAGAAGTGCGTGCCGTATTGCGTCCGGATAGTGAAGTAGGATTGGGGGATTGGGTTGATATGGCTGGTCTGATTGCGCCGCGCAGTGAAGTGACCCGCTTGTTGGATGATGTGGAAAAAGGGACAATGAACCTGAACGACATACAGAACCGGCTGGAACAGATGCACGCGAATTACTACTCGTACGAATGGACCTGGGCGTTGAGCAAACTGGAGCAAGTATGGGGATGCAGCGTGGAAAACGTGACGATGGAGAAGATCCGGAAGGCCGTTGAGGATTGGAAGAGTGCTGTCGTCAAACTGGACCGTATGGTGTATGATGACGCCCGCAAAGAGTTCGACCTCAATAGCCAAACAGGTTTCGGCGTGGACGGTGACCGCGACCAGGCGCAGGCAGACTTCGAAGAAGTACGCGGTTCGTTTGAGTCCAACTCGTTCGTCAAAGCGGTCCTCGAACATATCGATAAGAAAACCGCTTTGGGTGATAGAATCCTTGCAAAACTGGCAGAAGTAAAATAATTATCAATTGTCAACCGGCAAACTGACTATATTAGGCTGCGGAAGCGCTAAACCGACGAAGACGACATCGCCTTCCGCTCAGTTAGTGGAGATATGCGACAAGACTTTTCTTGTGGATTGCGGAGAAGGAGTAGTGCTGACCATGCAGAAACTCGGCATACACACTTCGAGGCTGTATAATATCTTCATTTCCCATTTGCATGGTGACCATTGTTTCGGCCTGATAGGCCTGCTGACAACCTTGGGCATGCTTAAGCGCACGCAGCCTATGCATATCTATGCCCAGCCGGATTTGGAGAAACTGCTGCAACCGCTTTTGGACTATCATGCCAATGATCGTCAGTACGAAATCATTTTTCATCATATCAACCCGCGCAAGCACGAAGTCATTTTTGAAGACAGAACGGTGAGCGTGGAGACTATTCCGCTCAAGCACGGCGTGCCGACTTGCGGGTTCCTTTTCAAGGAAACGCACCGCGTGAAGAAGGAAGACGGGTCGTTTGACTATGTCACCAATAAACGTTACGCATACTGCTCGGATACGCAATACAGCGAAAAGATTGTGCCTATTATCGAAGGTGTGGGTACTCTTTATCACGAATCCACTTTTCTCAATGAGCATGGTGAGCGCAGTAAGGAAGTGAAACACTCCACGGCTGCTGAGGCTGCTACTATTGCACAGAAAGCCCATGTGGGACAGCTTGTTCTTGGCCATTATTCCGCGCGGGTCGATGATCACTCGCTCTTCCTCAAAGAGGCCAAGCCGATTTTTGATAACACTGTCCTCGCCGAAGAGAACTTGGTATTTGAAATTTAAATGGCAAAGCCTTCCATCCAATATGTTTGTTCGTCCTGTGGAGCGAAAGCTCCGCAGATGTTAGGCCGTTGCCCGGTCTGCGGAGAGTGGGGGACTTATGAGGAAGAGATAGTCGAAAGTCAAAAGGCGAAAGTCGGAAGACATTCTATCTCTACCGGCCTCCCTCAACGCCTCCAAGACGTTGTGGCTTCCGAAGAGATGCGTATCGATATGCGCAACGGCGAACTGAACCGTGTGCTGGGCGGAGGACTCGTGCCGGGCAGCCTTGTGCTGTTAGGCGGCGAACCCGGTATTGGCAAATCGACTCTGGCGCTGCAGGTGCTTATGCAACTGGGCGAACGAAAGACTTTCTATGCTTCCGGAGAAGAGTCCGTGCGGCAACTCAAACTGCGTGCGGAAAGATTGGCAGGCAATGCCGAGAATCTGTATATATCCTCCGAAACATCCCTTGAGCGTATCCTTGAACAGGTCAAAGAATTGGAACCGGAAGTGGTGGTCATTGACTCGATTCAGACAATCGGAACGGAAGCTGTGGATGCCACAATCGGTAGTATAAGCCAAGTGCGCGAATGTGCAGCGCGGATTCTTGAGTTCGCCAAAAGCCGTAATATCCCCTTCTTTATCATTGGGCATATCAACAAAGAAGGTTCACTCGCCGGCCCGAAAGTGCTGGAACATATCGTAGATACGGTCCTTCAGTTTGAAGGCGACCAACATAACATGTATCGCATTCTGCGGGCGCAAAAGAACCGTTTTGGATCAACGTCGGAGTTAGGTATCTACGAAATGCGCGGCGACGGTTTGCGCGAAGTAACCAATCCGTCGGAACTGCTGCTCTCTACAGCCCGCGAAGGACTGTCCGGCATCGCTATTGCCGCCGCGGTAGAAGGGGTGAGACCTTTCCTTATCGAAGTGCAGGCACTCGTCTCTTCCGCTGCCTACGGCACGCCCCAACGTTCATCCACGGGATTTGACGGTAGACGACTCAATATGTTGCTTGCTGTGCTCGAAAAACGCGTAGGGTTTAAACTGTTACAGAAAGATGTATTCCTCAATATAGCCGGTGGTCTGCACGTTCAAGATCCTGCCATCGATCTTGCCGTACTGGCGGCTGTCCTCAGCAGTAACATGGATATCGCGTTGGATGCCGGCACGTGCCTTTGCGGTGAAGTGGGACTGGCTGGCGAGATTCGACCGGTCAACCGAATAGAACAACGTATCGCAGAGGCACAGAAATTAGGATTCAAGCGAATCATGATTCCTGCGGACCAAAAAATAGACACCACTCGCTATTCCATCGAAGTAGTGCCTGTACGCAAAGTGACCGATGCTTTCCGGTTACTGATTAAGCCCTAAAACATTATACGTTTTTCCGTCACGGAGAATAAGTATCCGCCCCTCTCGCAGCACTTTATGCGCTGCGTTTTTTGTTGGCGGGGTTTCTATCGCTGTTGCTGTGTTCACTTTGATCTGGAAGCAAACTTGACGAATCTGTGTGCCCTTACTGGCGGAACGTTTTATCGTAAAAGACTTTGCGTTAGAGGGAGCGGTTAGAGAAACCGTTTCTTTGTCTGCGCTGGAAATAGAATAGGTGGTATTGGCATCTTGATTCCAATGATATTCGATGCTTTTTTTACTCTCAGCCCAATTGGGTATAGTGACGTCAAACTTCACTGATTCGATGGTCACGTTGTAAGCCGAGAAATCAAAGGAGATGTAATCGGTGTTACTGCCTAAGTTAAGGTATCCTAAACTATTCCATCCGCTGGAGGTGTGATTGAAAGAGGTGGATATATTCAGTTTGTCCAGGCCTTCTGGTATACCGTCATTGTCGGTGGTTGGCGCTTCTCCGAGGCCAAGGTTGATGCAGTATTCGCCACTTGTGATATCACCGCTTCCGCCACCTTCGCCGCCTTCGTCTGCGCAAGAAGAAGAAACCTCGGCAGTGGTGGTAACAGTCAACGTGGCACCCGCGCCGCAGGTACTGTTTGTCACGTATTTCTTCGCATCAGCCGCCGTCAGCTGGTCGTACGTATAACTTGGCGCGGAAACAGAACCGGAATTAGAGGGTAAGTTTCCGCTGCAGCGAATGAATTTGCAGGAGTTGGTAGAACCGCTGAAAGGAGACCAGATACCGCTGGCACTATTGGCTTTGCCGGCAAAAGTACAACCCTCAAAATAACATTTCGCATTCTCCGGACCGACATAATAATCAGCGACCGACGAATTCCAATAACAATTCAGAAAATGTAACTCTGCATTGCGACAACGAGTCATGCGCTGCTTGCATCCTTCGTCCCACCAACAGAAACCGTAGGTGATATTATAGGTGCCGTCGGTAGGCTTATCCGTTGAGCCGGAACCGACAAGGTTAGAGAAACGGTGGTCATCGCTGTCTCCTCCTTCTCCGGCAGGAATAGGAGCTATGAAGTAGCGGAAACGACACCAAGTCACTGTGATGTTATCGGATAATGCATTGATGTCAAAATTACCGTCCATGCCGTCTTGAAAATCACAGTGGTCAACCCATATATTCTGGGAACTCGTTATGGTCAGGTTGTCTCTTCCGTTACAATCATAAGCACCGGGACCTTTGAATGTCAGGTTGCGAAGAATGATATTACTGCTGCTGTTTTTGATTTGTAGAATACCCGAACCTGTCTTGGTTCGAGTAGGGTTCACTAACTTTATTCCCGGCAATGCCATGAGCGTAATGTTGGTTTTGCCGTCAATGTATAATGGTGTGTTAACAGTAATATCTTGTGTGATAATAATCACTTTATTGTCATTTTTGAGCGCATTTTTGAGCGCATCATATGTGGAGACCAAAGTCGGCGTAGCATTGCCGCCGCCCGTAGCACTCGATCCGTAACCCCATGACGCCTCTGCACAATATTTGACAGCACTTAATTGTAAACATATTGCAATAACCGCAACAAAAGAGCAAATCCGTTTCATATACTTATTTACTTTAATTTTCTTAATTCACTAATCTCCCAATTCACTAATCTCCCAATCCACTAATCCCTTAATCCACTAACCGTTTCAGCGCTTTTTCCTCTTTTTCTGTCATCTGCGCTTTCGTCTCGGGTGTCTTGTCACCCTGGCCCGTGAGGTGAAGCACCCCGTGAATCAAAATCCGCAGCAACTCGTCTTCAAACGTCGCACCCACCGTCTCTGCATTCGAACGCACCGTATCCAACGAAATAAAAATATCTCCGTTCAATGTTGACCCCGTAGAGTAGTCAAACGTAATGACATCGGTATAATAATCATGCCCCAAAAACTCTCTATTCACCGCCAATTCCCGCTCATCCGAGCAGAAGATATAATTGATGTTTCCCACACTGAACCCATACTCCGCAGCAACCGAACGTATCCAACGGCACACCATGCGCTCATCCAACGCCGGCATCTCAACACTATCTGTACTGAATCGTATCATGTTAAATCAATCTCATTTCATTCCATTTTCACCTCATCCTCACTCCAATCTCACTCCAATCTCGTTCCCTCATCGAGGTCTTACCATAGGATAACTATAAGATAACCATAGGATAACTATAGGATAAAACCGATTTTTTGCACTTTTTGCGCTTCTACTATATATATACTATGTATATATATACTTTTTGACCATTTATCCAAAAAAGATAGGGGCAATAGCGAAAGCAGCGATGGCACCGGCGAGGTCGGCAAGTAAGCAACAGGCGACGGCATGTCGGGTGTCCTTGATGTTGACGCTGCCGAAATAGACGGCGAGCACATAAAAAGTAGTATCTGTAGTGCCTTGTAGGATGCAGCAGAGCCGTCCAACCAAACTATCTGCTCCATAGGTAGTCATCGCTTCGAGCATCAGTCCGCGTGCTCCGCTTCCGCTCAACGGTTTCATCAGCGCCGTAGGCACCGCGCCTGCCAGATCAGGATTGATACCGCACGCCGCAAAACACCACGCTATGCCGTTTTCCAACAAGCCCATTGCCCCGCTCGCACGGAACATACCTACTGCAACCAGTATGGCGATGAGATATGGGATGATGCCGATGGCCGTTTGGAAGCCGCCTTTCGCGCCGTCAATAAACGCGTCATAGACGTTGATTTTCTTCGCCATGGCCTGAATGACAAACCAACAAATAACGCCCAGCAGCAGAATCGCCGCTACCGCTGCAGAAACAACTGAAAGTGTATGCGGTTCAAGGAGCGTAGCACCCCATACAAGCAATACAAATAGCGCCGTAAGACCAATCAGGGTACCCAGTACGACCGGATCTTTCATTTTGATTTTCTGCGCGATACAGACACAAATCAAGCCGACGAGTGTCGCAACATATGTAGCAATCAAAATCGGCAGGAACACATCTGCAGGGTTTGCGGCTCCCAATTGTGCGCGGTATGCCATAATAGTGGTAGGAATGAGCGTTAAACCACTCGCGCCCAGGACTACAAACATGATCATCGCATTCGACGCCTTACTTTTATCCTGATTTAACTCCTGCAACTCGCCCATCGCCTTCAGACCCATCGGCGTAGCGGCATTATCTAAACCTAACATGTTCGCTGCGAAATTCATTAGCATAGAACCATAGACAGGATGTCCCTTCGGAATCTCCGGGAATATTCGGCTGAAGAACGGATTGATGGCTTTGCCTAATGTGTTCACCGCACCGGCTTTCTCTCCGATTTTCATGATTCCCATCCACAACGCAAGCACGCCCGTTAGACCGAGCGATAGTTCAAAACCCGTTTTGGCACTATCAAAAGTCGAATTAAGAATCGCGGAGAAGATATCCACGTTTCCATAGCAAGTGGCCTGCACTAAACCCATTAAAACGGCCACTAAAATGAGAGAAATCCAAATATAATTCAAAATCATGCGACAAAATTACAAAAAGTTTTGGATATATGCAAAAAAAATAGTAATTTTGCGCCATAAATGGCGAAAAGTGGCATAGGATATAGAATTTTTGCGTACATCAAACATGTTTTGACGGCGTGGAATACGACGGGAGAAGGGATTCATTCTCCGTATTTATTTGAGTTGGTGCGATTCATTTTGCGTGACCAAAATTCCTATTATTGCTTCGCCGACATTGAGCGTAGAAGGGAGATGTTGTTAATCTGCAAAGATGAATTGGATGTGGTGGATTATGGCTCCCAAGGTACGAAAGAAGGTCTGCATGTCCACAGACGTGTGAGCGACATAGCGAAAGGACATTTGGAAAGTGCGCAGGTAGGGCAGGCGTTATTTCGAATTGTCGCATGGCTTGGTCAGCAGGACAATGAGCATAAGCCGTTGAATATCCTTGAATTAGGCACCTCGTTGGGCATTACAACCGCTTATCTGGCGGCACCAAACAGCCAGAACAATGTCCTGACATTAGAAGGAAGCGGTGAGGTGCTGAACGTAGCCAAAGGTGTTTGGCGCGCACTCAAATTGGAGAATATTGAGTGGAAAGAGGGAAATATAGATGACACCTTATTTAAATGCGCGCGCGAAGAGATTAATCTTGCTTATGTCGATGCAAATCATACCTATGAGGCGACCATGCGTTACGTGAACTTTCTGCTGCCGCGAATGACGGAGAAAGGAATAATCGTGATAGATGATATTCATCATTCGGAGGATATGGATCGCGCATGGAAGGCTCTGAAAGCAGACGAACGAGTTACTACCAGTATGGATTTGTTCCACATAGGTCTGTTGTTCATGGATCCGCATTACTTGAAAAGACATTATATAATACGATTATGATTTATACAAAAACAGGTGACAAAGGCGAAACATCGTTGGCGAATGGTCAACGAGTTGCCAAAACGGACGCCCGTATTGAGGCCTACGGAACAGTTGATGAGCTGAATAGCTGGATTGGAATGATCCGCTCGGTATTACAGTCTGAAGACATCATCGATGACGGGGTTCAGAATGCTTTGGAGTGGATTCAGAATAAACTCTTCAATCTTGGGGCAGAGTTGAGTGAAGCTCCTGGAGAATGGATTACTGATGAGGACGTCAAGCAGTTGGAAAAATGGATAGACGGGATGCAGGCTGTTGTTCCTAAGCAACGTGGATTTGTCCTGCCAACCGGAGGTGAGTCTGCTGCGCGATGCCATGTGAGCAGGACCGTTTGCAGACGTGCAGAACGACGAATGATTGAATCCGGCGCAAGCGCAACTTCTCTTTGTTTTATCAATCGCTTGAGTGACTACTTGTTCGTGCTCTCCAGGTATGTCGTATATAAGAACGGGGAGGAAGAAACCTTGTGGAAAAAAAATAACTAAAATGTAGAAAAATTGACGTAATTCGCCGTTAAACGTGCAAAAAATCGCGAAAATTGTAAAATATAGCAAAAAATATTTGCATGGTTCAAAAGTTTTTATTACTTTTGCACGCTTTTTTTAAAATCAGAAACCGAGAGAAGTATGTATTGGACACTTGAATTGGCATCAAAATTAGAGGACGCACCTTGGCCCGCAACAAAAGATGAATTGTTGGACTACGCTAATCGTGTGGGTGTTCCTGCCGAAGTGATTGAAAACTTGAATGAGTTGGAAGATGATGACGAAGAGCAGTATGAAAGTATACTGGATATTTGGCCGGACTATCCGACTCAGGATGAAGATTTCTTCTTTAACGAAGAGGAATATTGATGTATTGTGAAGCGATATATTGTTATTCTGTTGGGGCTGATGGCCGTGGTAACTGCGAGCGCGCAGTTTGACCCGCAGATGGGACAATATATGTATTTGCCGACAGCGTATAACCCTGCAGCAGTAGGCGACGGCGGTTTGATGAAAGTGGCGGGCATGCACCGCATGCAGTATGTGGATATCACGAACGCCCCGATGAGTACTTGGTTTTCTTTTAGTTCGCCTTTCGTGATTAAGAAAACAAGCCATGGCGCAGGAATCCGTTTTTTGAATGACCGGTACGGATTATTCACAACGCAATCGTTATACGCACAATACGCTTATCGCCAAAAATTGGGTAAGGGATATTTGAGTGCAGGTGTGGATTTGGGCTTTGTGAATGTGGGGTTTAAAGGCGATTCGGTGAACTTGAGTAAGTTGGGGGATGATTATCACGAATCGAATGATGAGGCGATTCCGACCGGAAGCAAATCCGGAATGAAATTTGACATGAGTGTGGGAGTGTATTATAGCACTGCGGTATGGTGGGTCGGAGCCAGTTACAGCCACTTGTTGAGGCCGACGGTGGATATGAGCGACGGGACAGATGGCATGCAAAAGGATGTAACTCTGGTGGGGACGATGTATGTTACCGGAGGATACCGTTTCAGACTGAAGAATTTTAGGGAATGGGTGTTGACTCCAAGTGCGATGGTAATGAGTGATTTTGTGAGTTGGGACGTGAATATGACGCTGATGTGCGACTATAAAGACAGATACCGGTGGGGACTGGGCTATCGCATATTAGGAAGTGTGAATATATTGTTGGGAATTGACATTATCTCCGGATTACAATTGGGGTACAGTTGCGAACTGCCGACCAACAAATTGCTGCTGGAGAGTTATGGAAGCCACGAAATATACTTGGCATACGGATTTGACATCCTGAAGCCGAAAAGAACGAATAAATATAAATCAATTCGATACTTGTAAGTATGAAAGTAACAAAAATTTTGCCATTAATCGCTTTGGTAGCGATAGTAATGGTTAGTTGCAACAAACCGGCCGGCGAGCTCGTGGGAGCGTATAAGGCTACGAATTTTAAGGAGGCAAATCCTTATGGTATGTTGTTTATTAAGAAGGGTTCCTTCATGATGGGTGCTAACACGCAATCTGCTGTTTTTGAACAGCCGGATAACATTGTGATGGTAACAGTAGATGCATTCTGGATGGATGAGACTGAAATCACGAACAACGAGTATCGTCAGTTCGTTAACTGGGTTCGTGACTCCATCGCCTTGACCAACCTGATTGCAGCAGGTATGACGGATTATGCTGTTCAGCCGAAGGACGAGGACTTCGATGAGGAGAATTTCCGTATTGATTGGCGTAAGAAAGTGCCATGGAACAGCAAAGAAGAGGATGTCGTGGATGCCCTGTCTTCGATGTACTATTCGGATGGTGGTTTTAATACGAACAATTTGCACTACCGTTACAACTGGGTGAACATGGACGAGGCGCTGCCGCAACGTAATAAATTTGATGTGGCAACCAGTACGTATCCTCCCGGAGCGACGGCACGTGTGGACACCTTCTGGGTAAACGAGAATAATGAGATTAAAGACTCGACGATTATTCGTCCGTTGAAAGAGCCGAAAGACCTGCTGACGGAAAAGATCATCAGTATCTATCCGGATACTCTGGTATGGGCTCGTGATTTCCAATTCTCGTATAATGACCCGTTGCTTCATATGTATTTCAAGCATCCGGGCTACGCAGAATATCCTGTTGTAGGTGTTACTTGGGAGCAAGCACACGCGTTCTGCAACTGGCGTACGAAATACTTCAACCAGTATTCGGCGCTGGAGGCTAACGAGTACCGCTTGCCGTCTGAGGCTCAGTGGGAGTATGCCGCACGCGGTGGGCGTAAGTTGGCTATGTATCCTTGGGGTAGTAATTATGCCCGTGACGGAAAGGGTTGCTTCTTCGCGAACTTCAAACCTTATCGTGGCGCATACAACGATGATACGGGTACAACGACCATGAAGGTGGCTCAGTTCCGTCCGAATGATTTCGGATTGTTCGATATGGCCGGTAACGTGGCAGAATGGACCAATTCGGCTTATCTGACTGCAGCTAACACGCATATCCATGACTTGAATCCGGATTTCAGTTACATGGCTCGTAAGGCCGATCCGGACATCCTGAAACGCAAAGTTGTGAAGGGTGGTAGTTGGAAGGATATCAGTTACTTCATGCAGTGTGGCGTACGCACGTACGAGTATCAGTATGAGAGCCGTCCGTACATCGGCTTCCGTTGTGTTCGCGCATACATAGGTGAATAATAAAAGTAAGTAAACAATTTAAAAACTTAAAATACAATTATGGCTACAGAAAAGCAAGGTTTTGGTGCAAAGTTCATGCATTGGTATGAGTCTTACCAAGGAAAGAACGTTGTTAACATCGTTTATTCGGCAGGTGCATCCGTCGTTATTATCGGTGCATTGTTTAAGATTCTGCACTGGCCGGGTGCAAGTCAAGTGCTGATGATCGGTATGTTTACGGAGGCATTCTTGTTCCTTATCGGAACATTGGAGCACCCGCATCCCGAGTTCCACTGGGAGAATGTGTTCCCGCAGTTGTTGGAGTACGGTACGAAACCGGAATTGTTGGAAGAAAAAGCGCACCAAGCACGTCCTACGTTGTTAGGCGCAGGTGTTGCCGGTGGTGCTCCTGTCGCAGGAGTAGCAGTTCCCGGTGAGGCAACTCCGTCGGCTAAAGCTCCAGGTCTGAAAGATGAAGACTACAAGGCGTTGAAAGAAGGTATCGCCGATTTGGCTAAAACAGCTACTCAGTTTGCTGAGTTGGGCAAAGTGGCTCAAACGAGTGTTAAACTGAACGACAAACTGGCTGCAGCAGAGTCTGCAACGGCAGAGTACGCATCGAAACTGGCTTCTGTAAGTCTGGCTACAGACACACTGACCCAGGCTACCGGCGGTTTGTCCGGCGCTTATGCTCAGATTGGTGCTGACATGAAGAGTGTTGCCGAGGAGACGAAGGCATATAAGGCCGGTGTTGAGCAGGTAGGTAAGAGCATCGCTTCGTTGAATACCGTTTATGAGTTGCAACTGCAAGCAGTAAATGCACAGACAGAGGCTCAGAAGGGTGCGGCTGCTGCTGCTAAAGAAGCCGCTGAAGCACAGATTGCATTTGCTAACGGTGCAAAGCAATTACAGAAGCAGGTAGCTGACCTGAATAGCATTTATGGAAATATGCTGAGTGCACTTGCATAAGCAATTAAAACTGCAAATTAAGTAACAACAAATAAAACACTTCAGTAATGGGTGGAGCAAAGAACTGTCCGGAAACCCCGAGACAAAAAATGATTGGTATGATGTACTTGGTGCTCACCGCCATGTTGGCCTTGAACGTAAGTACGGATATCCTCAATGGTTTTACATTGGTGGACAATAGTCTGCACTCCTCTATCGCTGCATCGAATACGCGTAACGCGAAACTCTATAATGATTTTCAGGCGGCTAATGCCGATAACCCCGAAAAGACGCAGGAATGGTTCGATAAGGCGAAAGAAGTTCAAAAACGTGCTGACTCGCTCTATAATTATATCCAGGATTTCAAAGAGCATATCGCCCTTTTGGCTGATGGTCAGAAGAAAGTGAATGCATGGAAGGAGCAAGGTATTGATCCGACAATGCATATAGACGGCAACTCCAATCTGGACGTTACCGGCCAATATGCTATCGTGCAGGGTAATGGTACTATCTTGAAAGAGATGGTGGCTTACTATCGTGACTATGCTGCCGGCTTGGCAGACGCGGATGCGGAATTGCGCGGATCTATTCTCCAGAATCTGGCTACAGAGCGTGGTTGGAATGCACACGAGAAAGATTCTTGCGATTGGGAAGTCGCCATCTTCGATGGTATGCCTGTAGGCGCGTCTATCACTATTTTAACCAAGATGCAGAATGATGTTCGCTCGACGGAAAGCCAGCTGATACAATACTTAATGGATCGCACGGACGCGGGTGACCTGCGCGTGAATAAATTGAACGCGTACGTGATTCCGAATTCGAATTATGTGATTCGCGGAGGTAAATACAGCGCTCAGATTATTCTGGCCGCTGTTGACTCAACACAACGTCCTGAATACTATATCGAAGGACAGCGTATCAACGACCAGGGTATTTATGAAACGGCTGCAACAGGTATAGGATTGAAGAAATACTCCGGTTGGATTGCTTATCAGAATCCTTCCACAGGTGAAATGGAGAACCTGCCTTTCTCAAGCGAGTATAGTGTAGGCGAGCCGGCTGTAACCATCTCGAATACGGACCTGAACATCATGTACCGCGGATATGACAATAAGTTCTCTATCTCGGTGCCGGGTGTATCGAATGATAAGGTGAAAGTGAGCGTTAACGGCGCAGCTGTTCGTCAGCAAAGCGGACTCTGGATTATCAAACCGGGCGACAACGTGAAGAGTGTTTCTATTTCGGTGTCGGCAGAGTTGGATGGTCGTATGCAACCGATGGGAAGCCGTGAGTACCGTGTGAAGGCATTGCCGAAGCCGGGTGCTTACTTCAAATCAGGAGAAAAAGAGTATTCCGATGGAAATATCTCTCGTGGCGCATTGTTGAACAGTGCAGCTACTGTTATCGCTTCTTATGGTCCGGACGGTCTGCTTGATCTTCCTTACCAGATTACAAGTTTTAAGGTAAATATCAACGGTGTGTTGACCGAAGCACGTGGCAACCGCTTTACGGCCGATCAGCGCAGTCGTCTTGAGAAACTGAAAATGGGTGCTATCGTGGTTATTACCGATATCCGCGCCAAAGGTCCGGATGGAAAAGAGACGCGCTTGTCACCTGTTCCTCTGTCTCTGAATTAATATCTTATGCATATGATAAAGAAAATTAGTATTATCGCGTGTCTGATGCTCGGCGTTATTACGGCGCAAGCACAGCATAAGGTTATCTCGTTCTTCGACGAGTTAGGTAGTGCACGTATTAAGACCGAAGAGTTCTCTCCGGTACATGATACGATAGTGATGGTAGATCACCGTATTGATGATATTATCTGGTCACGCTATATTTATCGAGTAATCGATATGCGTTACAAACAGAATTATCAGCTCTATTTCCCTACCAAATCGGATGACGCGGATTACCGTAATTTATTCAAAGTGATTACGGATGCTGTGGTGGACGGTCTGCCTATTTACGAGCGTAATGCAGAGACGATCAAACCGGACTTCAAGCAGGAACCGCTTTCGCGTAGTCAGATTCCTACGATGTTCATGGCTGATGACCCGTTGGCTGATTATTCGGATGACCCGACGCACTTTGATATCTCGTCTTCGGATGCTATGTTGATTCACTATGATAGCATTAATGACGAGTTGTCGTTCCACTTCTATCCGTTTGAGAAACTGGTGAAGAATCAGATCAAGTATCTGATTCAAGAGGTTGTATTCTTTGACAAGCACACCTCTCGTCTCTACACGAAGATTATGGGAATAGCTCCGCTGCAGTCGGATAAGATTTCAACGCGTGACAGCTCTAATGTAATGAATTCATTGCGTGAGTCCATTATGTTCTGGATTCCGTTCGATGAACTGCGTCCGTATTTGGCAATGCAGTATGCTATTCCGAACCGCAATGAAGTAAAGCGTGTTACATTTGATGACTTCTTCCAGAAACGTCTCTTCACATCGTATATCGTAGGTGAAGGTAATATGTATAACCGCTGGATTCCGGATTATGCAAAAAAGGAAGAAGATGTAAAGAAAGAGCAAGCGCGTATAGCATCGGAATTGCTGAACTTTGAGCAAGACCTTTGGGAGTATTAATGCGGAAACATCGATTTCGTAATTCTTACTTAACTTCAGCGGTGAGTGTATCGCTGGTGTTATGTTTAGTTGGCCTGGAGTGCATCATATTGTTGTCTGCAGGCCAACTTATTACGCGCATGCGCGAGAACATGACCGTAACGGCGGTACTCACGGCAGACGCGGATAGTACGCAGTGTGCCCGCCTGGAGGCGATACTGAACGCCGGTAACCAATGCAGTAGTTATACCTATATCTCGGCGCAGGAGGCATTAGAGGACCATATTCGTTCTCTGGGCGAAGATCCGGCTGCATTCTTGGGGTATAATCCTCTCTCTGCCAGTTATGAGATTCACCCGACGGAGGCTTACAGTCATCCGGACAGTTTGGCTGTGATGGCAGATAACCTGCAAGCATTGCCTTATGTGGCCGAGGTGCTGTATCCTCGCGACCTGGCGGACTTGATGAGCAGCAATGTACATGAGTTCTCACTTATATTGCTGATTGTGGCATTAGTGCTGTTATTGGTGTCCATGGTGTTGATTGTGAATACGATTCGTTTGCAGATTTACTCGAAGCGTTTCCTGATTAACACGATGACGCTTGTGGGAGCAACTTCGTGGGTCACCCGTCGTCCGTTCGTGCTGCGTAATATGCTGATGGGTTTGTTGTCGGGCATCGCGGCAATAGTTATTTTGGGCGGTATAGTCTATTATGTTGAGTTTAAAATGGGATTGTTGCTTTTCCCGCTTACCTGGCAGAACATGGCTCTTGTGTCTGCGGTGGTAATATGTTCCGGTTTGTTGATTACGCTCTTTGCGGCATTGATTGCAACCGGGCGCTATATACGCATGGATAACAATTCGTTATATGAGATTTGATGGCAGAAATTGAATAAAGAAAACTGAATCGTTATGAAACAAACATTACCCAAATTGAACCTCATTCTTATAGGTATATCATTTGCTATTATTGTGCTTGGCTTTGCGCTGATGGTAGGTGAACCTTCGGGAGAGGTATATAATCCGGATATTTTTTCTTTTCGTCGAATCACTGTAGGGCCGATGATCTCACTCTTCGGTTTTGTTACGATGATTTTTGCTATTCTGTATCGGGGTAAGAAGAAATGAGTTGGTTAGAAGCTCTGATATTAGGCATTGTGCAGGGATTGACAGAGTTTCTGCCTGTTTCGTCCTCCGGTCATCTGGAGATAGGCCAAGCCTTGTTAGGTACTTCGGGGGAAGAAAATCTTCTGTTTGCCATTATTGTGCATACGGCAACCGTGTTGTCCACATTAGTGGTTTTATGGAAAGAAGTGTCTCACTTATTCAAAGGTACTTTCACTACGTTGCAATGGAATGCAGAGAAGGATTACGTGGCAAAGATATTGGTGTCCATGATTCCTGTATTCGTAGTCGGAATCTTCTTCAAGGATCAGGTGGAAAGTTTCTTCGGAAACGGATTGTTGCTGGTGGGAATAAGCCTGTTGATTACGGCCACATTATTGGCACTCAGCGAATGGTTGCAGAAACGTCGTCATGGCGCAGGCCATGACGTTACTTATAAAGATGCTTTTATCATCGGAATAGCGCAAGCCTGTGCTGTGTTACCGGGATTAAGCAGATCCGGCACCACGATTGCCACAGGTCTTCTTTGTGGCGTGAAGAAAGAGAGTGTAGCACAGTTTTCCTTTCTGATGGTGCTGATTCCTATCTTAGGAGAAGCATTCTTGGATTTAATCAAACTGCTGCAAGGCGAATTGACCAGTGAATTAGGCATCGTTCCTGCGTTGGTAGGATTTGTGGCGGCTTTCGCTACCGGTTGCTTTGCGTGCCGTTTTATGATTGAGATAGTACGCCGCCAACGGCTGGTGTGGTTTGCACTCTATTGCGCGATTGTAGGAACGGCAACGATTATCTTTACCGTTTGTTAAGATGTGGGATTTCGAACAAGGAGAAATACTACCCTTTGACAAACCGCTGCATTGGACATCGTTTGATTTAGTGGCAAAAGTGCGATATAATCTATGTCGCAAATTGGGAACAAAGAAATTAAAGGTCGGTCATTCTGGCACTTTGGATCCTTTGGCAACAGGAGTGGTGATTATATGTACCGGCAAAAAACGAA
>Ga0247611_10004483_pt1 | contig 19309 bp, 12 predicted proteins | sample 177DNAGHGhighgp2_FD_192422 | JGI IMG/M metagenome (GOLD analysis project Ga0247611, IMG submission 192422) | Sheep rumen microbial communities from Palmerston North, Manawatu-Wanganui, New Zealand - 1770 DNA GHGhigh gp2 | ecosystem: Host-associated > Mammals > Digestive system > Stomach > Rumen...
CGTACCATGCAGGATGACGAAACCGTCGTAAGCCTCATAACGGTCATAGACCGTTTGCGCCATGCGTATCCATCCTACAGGGTTGACGTCCGACGAGTCCAGAAGCGGCGAAAAAGCCTCTATCTCAACTTCTATAGCACCCGCGAAGAGTTCCGGCATATAGGCCTTGAAGGTCTCTATATCCGCCGGAATAAGTGCTCCGGATTTGGGATCCCGCACCATGGTGATTGTACCGCCTGTGGATATCAAAAGTACTTTGCTCATCGTGTTAAAAACAATTTTGCGGTGCAAAATTACAAAAAAACTTGCATATACGCAAAAAATTCGATTTTTTTTTATCATTTATTTGCACATATAAGAAAATTTATGTAATTTTGCAGTCGAAAAATCTACGCTGGAGGGTTATGTCTCTTCAATAAGGGTGGATTTTCAGACATATTGAATAGCGTTTATTGGCGTTTTGTATTTGACACACGAAACTTCGCAACTTTCGAAAAAACAGTCAAAATCAAAGTGAACAGTAGATGCCTATGGGTATGACCATACCCCGTTTTGTCGTTTATGACAAACGGTTCGTCATATCGGCGTAGGTTTCCTGTTGCTTATTTGACTGTTTGGGCAATGCGAAGGCCTCGTGTGTAAGTAAGCAACACGAGGTCTACGCTTTTTGTGTATGTACATGATATCATAATAATATCAATGGAGGAAGCCGAAAAGCCAAAAGTGAGTAGGTAATAAATCTAATTGTTGTGCCCGACACATACTAGGGTATTTTTATGAAAAACAAAAAGTTATGGACCATCGGAACTATGGTGGTATTTATGATTTGCCTCGTTGTAATCGGTTGTAAAAAAGGCGATTCAGCGGATGGTTTCTATTTATCTGCCACTAAAACATCAGAAGGAGTTGCTCTATCGTGGGCAGGATTATCAGATGAGTATACTTATTTGATATATCGCTCCGCATCTGAACAAGGAGACTTTAGTGATATCTATACCGTATATGATGGTAGTTCATATTTGGATGAAAATCCTCTCAACGGAGATAATTACTACTATGTGCTGGCTATACATTATTTTGGTGAAGATACCAAGCAAAGTAATGTAGCATATTGTTATTTTGACAATGGTGGTTCTAATCCGGATCCGGATCCCGATCCAGATCCAGATCCATCAAATCCGACAATATCTGCTCCAACAGGACTGAATGCAGTAAAGGGAGCAACCTCGATTAGCGTTTCTTGGAATTCTGTGTCAAATGCTTATCAATATAGTGTTTATCGTGCGTCTTCTGCTTCTGGTTCTTATTCTCTTCAAACTACTACGAGCAATACATCCTATACGGACAATAGCCCTTTAAATGGCATGAATTACTATAAGGTAAAGGCTAAAGATAGTAATGGTAACACAAGTGAATTTAGTGATTATTGTTCATGTAGTTTCTCCTCTACTTCCTCAGAGACACTATCTGCTCCTACGAATGTGAGCGCAACTAATAATGGTTCAACAATGGTTCCGAATATCTATATCTCATGGACTGCGGTTAGTGGGGCATCTAAATATAATATTTATCGAGCATCTTCAGCTTCTGGATCGTATTCAAAAATTGGAACGAGCAATTATAATTCATATAATGATTCAAATCCATTGAATGGTACAAATTATTATAAAGTAACTGCAGTAAATGCTAGCGGCAAGGAAAGTGATAAGAGTTCATATGCAACAGCTTCGTACGATAAGGATGCAATATCTCCTTGTCCCCCATCTATCACTAGCAATACCGCAAATGCATCTACTAACAAAATAATTATTAAGTGGTCATATAGCACGTCCAGTGGATGCGGTAAACCGACAAAGGTGACTGCGAAAATTTATGAGCCGACAGTAAAAAAATGGATGGAAGATGCCACATATTCTGCTTCAACAACTACCCACACATTCTATTACGGAATGTATCAGGATAGCGATGGTTGGGTTAAAATGGGTATTCTAGTCGAGAATGATTATGGAACAGCCCAAAAATTGATTATTTATAATACCAAAACTAAGCAGTGGTTACTACAATAACATGATAGTTTCCATCCGCCAATCTTAGTGCGATTCCATTCCCCCTTCTCTCATTTCGGTCGTCACCCCCGTGGCGACCGTTTTTAGTATTAAGTGGCATGACGACTAATAGTCAGTCGGTCTAAAAAGCACATTCAAGTGGGTGATTAGTGGGTTATAAGTGTGCAGTTACTGGGTGGCTTGACATGCGTCACCATGAGGTAAGCGCAAAAAAAAGCCTAAAAATGGCTCAAAATTTATGTACATATACTATATTATATATTAATATATAATATACATTTTGTTGCGCATTTTTTATTTGCATATGTCATTTTTTTTATGTACCTTTGCAACGAATTTGAGTATCATGACATCGAGAATACTGGTTATAGACAGCGACATCAGCCTCTCTACCGTTCTATGCGACTATCTGGAGAGCCGCGGTTACAAAGCGCAACGCGTGAGTGACGGGAAGGCAGGTTTAGCGACCCTCTCGTCAGAGCATTTTGACGGGGTGTTGATGGAGTTGCAGGGCATCGGAATGAACGGGTATGAGTTGATCAAAGATATCCGTCATCGGCTGCCGCATATACCGCTTATTGTGTTGACGACGCGTGCCGACAGAGAGGACCAGATGCGGGCGTTTCAGTTGGGGTGCGACGACTACCAAACGAAGCCTTTCTCGATGGATCTTCTGATCTGCCGCATTGAGGCTATCTTACGCAGAATCAGGGCTTTCGAAGAGAATAAACAACGTGTATTCGAGTTGAACGGAACGGTCTTTGATGCCACGCATCAGACCTTCGGCACACAGCATATGTCGTCGCGAGAAAGCGACCTGCTTTTGATGCTTTGCCGGCAGGAAGGAGAGGTAGTGGACAAGCATAAGATTCTGAGTGCGCTTTGGAAGGAGGACAACGCCTTCACCGCTCGCTCTTTAGGCGTATATATCAATCATTTACGCGGTTATTTGACGCCCGTTAGCTACGAGATCATAGCTGTTCGTTATAAAGGCTATAAATTGGTTCAAAAGATATGAAATTGATTGCTCCGAGTGTATTGTCTGCGGATTTCGGACATCTGGCAGAGGATTTAGAGATGATTAACCGTTCTGAGGCGGATTGGTTGCATATTGACGTGATGGACGGTACATTCGTACCGAATATATCGTTCGGTTTTCCGCTGATGGTGCCATTCAAACAATACTGTACCAAACCGCTGGATGTTCATCTGATGATCGTTCATCCCGAGAAATATGTGGAGCGTTTCTGCGATGCGGGTGCCTGGTCGGTAGGTTTTCATCTGGAAGCCGTTGAGGACCCTATTCCCGTGTTGGATCTGATCAAAGCGAAGGGAGTACGGACCTGCTTGACGATCAATCCAGATATTGATGTGAAGCGACTTGTTCCGTACTTGGATAAGGTAGATATGATCCTGTTAATGAGCGTGTTTGCGGGTTTCGGCGGACAGAAATTCATCCCCGAGACGATGGATAAAATACGCTTTATCAAAGCGGAAATCGAGAAGCGGGGACTGAAGACGCTGATTGAGATTGACGGCGGTGTGAATACGGAAAATGCGGCGGAACTGTTTGCTGCCGGTGCCGATGTGCTGGTAGCCGGTAGTGCCGTCTTCGGAGCCAAAGATCCCGAAGAAGCGATCCGTAAAATGAAAAAATCGTTCGAGTGAAACGAGATAAGAAAATCACGGAATAATATACTATGTATATTATAGGGTATGGTGGGATACGATATTGACTCGATGTTCTCTCGACGTAGTCTGCAGGCATATCCGATGGTTGTATTGCTGTTGCCTTTGGTAGCAGCAATTCTTATTTGTGATTGTTTTTATCCGCTGAAGAAACCCTGGCAGAAGAGCGAACCGAATGAGATGCAAACGATTCTTTATCAGCGCCTTGAATCGGCAGGTTTGAGTGGAGACGAGTTGGCGACGGTAGGTGCGTTGACGCTCGGTTACAAAGAAGGATTGGATAAAGAATTACGGCATCATTTTCAGGCATCGGGTGCGGCGCATGTGTTGGCGGTAAGTGGTCTGCACACAGGAATTATTTATGCGCTCTTGGTGGGTTTGTTGACGTTGGGCGGGCGGTACCGACCACTATATGAAAATAGATGGGGTCGTCGTGCTATCAGTCTCATTATCATCGTTTTCATGTGGGGATACGCATGGTTAACCGGTATGACGCCGAGTGTGGTACGGGCGGTATTGATGGTGTCGCTGTTTGAGTTCGGCAGAATGGTGTATCGACAGTCTTTTTCGCTCAACACGATTGCCGCAGCGGCAGTACTGATTCTGCTCTTCAAACCATCTGACTTATGGAGCGTCAGTTTTCAGTTGAGTTTTGCTGCAACCGCTGCGATCGTCATTCTGGCAGACAAGATGGGGACCATTATTATGTACGACAAAATAAGAAAAACCTTCTTGGGAAAAATCTATAATTGGGTCGTCGGCATCCTCGTTGTGTCGCTGGCCGCGCAATTAGGCACCTTACCCATTACAATGTATTATTTTCACCAAGTAAGTTCGTATTTTTTATTGACAAACCTGATCGTTTTGCCTTTGGCAACCGTATTGGTTCCTTGCGGTTTGTTGACAATCGCTTTGGGAGGAAGTATGGTCGGTATATGGGTAGGAAAAGTGACGCACGGATTAGCATGGACGATGAATCATTCGGTAGCCTGGATAGAAAGTCTTCCCGGCAGTACGGCCGAGGTGTCTATCAGCCTCACGATGGTAGGTATTTACTATGTAATCCTGCTTGGTTTGATGCTCAGTTGGCCGAAACAGATGTGATTTTTGAATTTTATTGACTAAATTTATTAAAAAGTGGCATACACTCTTGTGTATGTCATTTTTTTTAACTTCGGACTCCGCCAGCTTCGCTTTCCCCCGAAGTTACGGTCGCAAAATCGTGCAAATAGCAAAATAAAATGAATTTTATTTGCATATTTGGATTTTTTGTTGTAACTTTGCCGCCGATTTTGTAAAAAAGGGAAGATGAGAAAGTTTTTTTCATTCATAGTATGTGTTTTTCTCGCGTTGAGTGCGTGGGCGGAGACGATGTTTACGTTCACTTCGGCGAACGATATGAACCAGGAGAAAGACAACATAACCGTGATGTTGAAAAAGGGAGCGGGTTCGAACGACCCGAGGTTCCAAACGGACTATGAGACCGGTAAACCGGAAATGCGTTTGTATTCCGGTAATACGATTACTGTTTCCGGTGAGGGGTTGACTCAGATTCAGATGGTGTTTGCCAAAAGTAGTGCATCAAACAAGGCCTACGCGGGTTTGAGTGCGTCTGTCACGAAGTTGGTTTCCGGAGGTGATTCGGAGAGCAAGACCGATTGGAAGATAGACCGTTGGACCGGCAATGCGACCGGAGTGGTATTTACCTTGACGGGTAGCGGACAACGTCAGATTAAACAATTGGTAGTGAACGGAGAAGCGGTGATTGACATAGTGGAAGAAACGCTGCCGACAGAGGACGACCTGGATTGGAGTTATTATTACTCCGAGCCGGAGGTAGTGCATGTGCCGGACACGCAGTTCTTCCATAAAGAATACGCATTTATTGACGGGAATATCCTGGTGCATGGATCTCAGGGTTCTACCGTACGCGCTACAAAAGATGAGGCCGCTTATTTCGGTTGTATGGCCGGAGAAAACCTTACGTTCACCGCCACGAATGTGATCAAAGGTATCGCGATCAAAGGTAATGTGCGCAAGCAGTTTAGTGCTACCTGTTCGTCGGGTACTATCTATTATCTGAGCGATCCGGACCTTGAGGAAGCAGGTGACCCTGTGCTTGTGGTTCGCGAAGTGAATGATATGAGTGTAACGATTCATTGTGACAAGAACCTCAGTTGCTACGGGGTGAAGGTATATTTCGAATCGAACCCCGACCCGGTAGGGGACAACGGAGCAACTGGGATAGAGGATGTACAAGGGAGCGATGCTCAATACAAGAAGGTGCTTCATGAAGGACAAATAGAACTTATCCGTGCCGATAAAAGATACAGAATCAGCGGGATAGAAATCAAATAGACATGAAAAAGGCAATGCTATATATACTGCTTTTAGCAGTGAGTATGGGGGCTTCGGCGCGTAATCGTTGGAGTCTCGATGAGGACAATTACCATTTCGGTTACATCAGTGCCGGCGGAGGATACACTTCCCTTAGTCATAACGCGGGAGCGATGTCTGCGAATGGCAATGTAGGTTTTTTAGCCGGCGCGGGATATGAATTCCGTCGCCATAATTTCTGGGTAAGTGCAGGTTTGCAGTTTGAAAACTTGCGTTCCTCGCTCCGTTTGGAGGAATATGTATATACCCCTCCTGTAGGTGGTATGGACGACATTGGGAACAAGGTGAACGAATACCATTACACGGTAAACCAGCAGGATCAGCAGAGTTGGATGAGTTTTGACATCCCTATCATGTTGGGTTATTACAACAACGGCTTCTATATCGGCGCCGGTATCAAAGCTGCGTTCCCGGTTAAGTCGCAAGGTAGCGTACGCGGTTCGTATGACATTGACGCTGTCTATGACGAGTACATCGGTACGATGAGCGATATCCGTTATTACCGAACCTATCCGTATAACGGTAGCCGCACCTATGGTTTGCGGCCGATGGTATCGTTGATTGGTGAAGTAGGTTTTGACTTCATGTCGCTGGTGACGATGAGTTCCACTATATGTCACATCCTCAAAGTAGGTATGTATTTTGAGTATGGCTTGAACGGAGTTCAGACTTCACCGATTGTTGAACCGCTTACAATCAACCCGGATAACATTACCGATGTGCAGATTAATCCTTATTTTGCTACGCAAGAGGGAACATCGCACCGGACGGTACCGTATCTGGTAGGCGTTAAGTTGACCTATATGATTGGTGGTAGCCGCAGCGCGACAGCTACCTGGCATAAGGGATGTCAATGTTACGGATATTAACCATAAGAAAAAAGGAGACAATGAATATGAAGCACTATATAGGATGGTTAGGCTTATTGACGGCGTTGCTATGCGTCGTAAGTCCTGTGGGAGCGCGAGACACGGTGCGCTACGAATTTGCTGAGTCCGTATCCATATGCCGGTATGAGTTGCCCTATACATGGCGCAACCAGTTTTACCCCGAAGCCGGTGAGTACGAGCAAACGGTCTTCACACCGGATCATCGGACCGATTCCGGTATCACATATGTGGACACCATGCGGATTTACAGACTCCGTTTGGACGCTTTCTCGTATTATTATGCCAACCGGACCGTGGATATCCGTTACGGTAGTTCGATTACCTACAAAGGACAGACTTACGACCAGCCGACCGACATCTACGACACGATCACTTATGTCGATGACTGCGATACGGTCCTGCATACACAGTTACGCTTCATGCCGGAATGGCATTTCTACGACACGGCTCATTTCTGCAGCGGCAGTTCGTATAGATGGCGCGGAAAGACGTTAACCGCTTACGGCGATTATTACGATTCGCTGACGACCAAAGTAGGGCAATACGACTCGATTTATCAGTTACACCTGATCGAGCATAACGCGATTCATGTTTATGACACCGCGACGATATGCGGGAATGAGAGTTACCGCTGGATGAACAACACCTATCATAAAAGCGGTGACTATACGGTACCTTTGCGCCGATACGGTTGCGATAGTACGCGACATCTGCATTTGGTAGTTCTGCCGGTTCCGCAACCCATATGGACGACTATCTATTTCTGCGCAAATACAGGTGAGATAACACATGGGGTCAAAGTACAACGCGATACCACTTTCTATGATACGATTGCAGCCGTTAACGGTTGCGACAGCGTCCGTATCACGCATTATATTCCCTATCCGACCCATCTATTCGAAGACGTGATACAGCATTTTGCGGGCGAGACCATCACATGGCGCGGGAAACAATTTACGAACGATACGATTTATTTGGACACCATACCGGGAGGCAATCAATTCGGTTGCGACTCGATTTATCAGTTGCGTCTGATCACGAAGTATGACATCAGTCGTGTGATCACGACCTGCGAAGGCAATACGATTCGTCACGGATCCATACTCGTCACGACCAATTCTATTTTCACCGATACACTCAAGACCGCAGCCGGAGCTGACTCTATCGTCCACACGACGTATAATTTCCAACCGCCGTTCTTCATAACCGATACGATTTCGCTCTGTGAAAACACGCAGATACCATGGACAGGCCACCTGGATCCGGAGACTCCTTCGATCATAGATCCGGTTACGGGCGAAGAGAAACCGAACTATATTATGTTGTGGGCCAAAGCGGACGGACAGGAGAACCATTTCTACGACCGCCATTTGACCGCCGCGCAATGCGATAGTACATACGAGATGGTGGTCAAAGGTTTACCGGCTTATATCCACGATACGGTGGTCATATGGTGCAACGACACCTTGGACAAGTACTCCCAGTTCACATGGCGAGAACATGTGATTTCCAAGCATAACGTAGATACTATTATCTGTGACACGCTGAACCATACCCAAGCCGATCCGCTTGTCCACACGCTTGACGGCGATACTTGGGATGCTTTCTCGGGTGGTTGCGACAGTATCGAACGTCTGCACCTGATCATCACCGACCGTTGTTCACCGGTGGAGCGTATTCCGGTGTGCCGCGGCGAGAAAGTGACTGTAGACGGTAAGATCTATTCCGAACCGGGTATATACGCCAATACGATGCCGTCTTCCCGTGGGCTTAACCTACCGGACAGCACGCACCGCTTTGAGATCTTCATTGCCGAACCCGCTTATATGGAAACGGAACTGGTGGTATGCGAATCGGAGACTCCGTACAACTGGTATGGTCAGTTGCTGCGCAAGAACGGTATCTATGAGACGCATTTATCCACCATATATGGTTGCGACAGTTTGGTAAAACTCCATTTCACAGTCATCCCGACGGTCTTCTCTGAAGTGCAGACTTATCATTTCTGCACGGGAAGCGAGACGGCGATTGAGTTACCTTCCAACCGCGTTATCACACCTTCGGGTAAAGAAGGGGATTACACAGATACACTCAAGCACATAGCGACCTATACCAACATGGACGGGGAGACGAGGATGATGGAATGTGATTCTATTGTGCGTATCCACGTCATCGGACACGAGTCGTACTTCTTCAACGAGACGGCAAACCTCAAAGAGGGCGGTTCGTACGTTTGGCATCAGAACGGTCAAACCCGCGTGCTGACCGAACCGAATGTGTATTGGGATAGCTGTACGACCGTGTACGGTTGCGACTCCGTCTATCGGTTGTACCTTAAAGAAGTACACTCCTGGTACAATAAAGACAGCGCGTATGTCTGCAAGAACGAGTTACCGCACCTTTGGCACGGCAAAGAGTACTGGAAGGCCGGCATCTATTTCGACAGTCTGCCTACGCAGGATGGAATGGACTCTGTGTTTGAGCACGAGGTATTCATTCTGCCGTCCTACATCATCGATACCGTAGTCAATATCTGTCATGACACCAAATACACCATCAACGGTAAAGAGATACCTATTGGGGAAGGCATCAGTACCTTCTTCTACGACGATACACTCAAGACGCACGGCACGGGTTGCGACTCTATCTATCGATATGAGATCCGCCGCTTCCCGAAGAATATCCACAGCAACGGCGTGGTATATGTGCGGGAAGGCGAGAGTTACCAATGGAGAGGCAAAGAATGCATCAACTTAGGTAACTATTACGATACTATATGGTCGTCCGTCACCGGTTGCGACAGTATCATCTATACCTTCGAATTACGGCATGACCATCCTTATCTGTATGTACATAAGGATACGGTTTGTATGCGTGCTCACAGCACCTATTCCTGGCGCGGCAGAGTATTCAATACTGATATCGACACCGTCTATATCGCTACCGATTCGCTTCGCACTACATTCCTCCATTTAGACTCCGTCTATCGGTTGGAACTGACCGTTGCTCCCACCTATTTCTACTCGGAGGCGCAGTATATATGTCCGGGAGAAGGTGTTAATTTCGGTTCCCGTTACATCACCGAACCCGGTATCTATGTGGATACCTTCCACACGGCTAACATAGGGTGCGATAGTATTCACCGGTTGATCCTCAATCCTTCACCCACCTATTTCTTCAAGGAACTGATCACCTATGTGGAGGATAGTGAGTTACCGATCGAATGGCACGGCAAGTCATTACCGGGCGAAGGTATCTATTACGACTCGCTATTGACGACTCATGCCCACCCCTGCGATAGTGTGCATCAGGTGGAGGTACTCAAAAAAGACTACTACCATTTCAACCAAGAGGCATCGATATGCGAAGGCGAATATGTGGAGTTCTTTGGTACCAAATATTACACCTCCGGTGTGTACACACAGGCCTATACTACAGTACATACCCACATGGACTCCATCTATACCCTGAATCTGACGGTTAACCCTGTCAAGACGACGCGTATTGTTAAGTACCTGTGCGAAGGACAGTCCTATAATTTCCACGGGGTTGATATCTACGATCCGGGTGTCTACCGCGATACGCTCATTAATCCGGTGACCTTATGCGACAGTATCGTTGAACTTGTCATCGATCCGTATAACACCGCTGCCGTCATCGTGAACGATACCCTGTGTGCCGGTCCGGGTAACAGTCTATGGATCGGTAATACGGAGGTGACGCATGCCGGTATTTACCGCGATACGCTCACGGCCATCTCCAACGGTTGCGACAGCGTGGTAGAGCATATCGTGACCGTAGGGCAACCTTATTACGCAGAGGAAGCTCGTGTGATTGACAAGGGCAACACCTATACATGGCATCAAAACGGCGTGCCGGTTATACTGGATAAGGAAGGTGTTTATTTCGACAGTTGTCTAACCGTACTCGGTTGCGACAGCGTCATGAAACTGACCTTGCGTTTCAGCACGCAAATGGTATTCCCCACCCTGTACGACACCATTTGCTATTCCGACCTGCCGTACATATGGAACACCTATCCGATTGCGCGGGCTATCACGGAAGAAGGACTCTATTATGACACCTGCAAGGCATTCGGTGTAGATACGATTCGCAGTCTCGATTTGACGATTCTGCCGGTAACACGCGGACAGGAGACTTTGGATTATTGCGACGGCGAGCAAGTGGAATTCAACGGCATCATTTACAATGACAATGCAGTTGTTCACAAGACGATAATGAATAGCAAAGGATGCGATTCCATCGTTACCTATTACCTGCAATTCCATCCCAAGTATGCTATTTCGAAGACCGTCAAACTGACCACCGGAGACTCCATTGTGATGAAGGGCGTTCCCAACGCAGAGGGCAAAGACTCCGTCATTCGCACGGAAGGTATCTATAAGTTCAAACTCCAATCCGTACACGGTTGCGACTCCCTGATCACACTCATTGTCAATACTTGCGCGGGGCCGAAATTGAATGTAATCCAATACGATATGTGTCAGGGCGATGTGCTGACTATCGATGGAAGAAAACAAATCACAAAATCCGGAGACTACGACTTCTTCTTCCGTTCAGCAGACGGATGTGACTCCATCGTTCGGTATGTAGTACGATTTAATCCTGCGTACGAGTTCAACTCCACAGCTACGATGTGCGTCAACAGCAGTTACACATGGTACGGACATAAGAACGATACCGTCATCACCCGTCAGGGTACATATTATGATTCGCTCAAGACCCATCTCGGGTGCGACAGTGTCTATTGTCTGAAGTTAACCTATACCCGGACGGACTTGCGGGATACGATTGTATCCGTTTGCTATTCCGACCTGCCGTACAGTTACAAAGGCCAACTCTATTACGAGAATCATGTCTTCTATGACACCTTGGCGAATAATACAGAAGGATGCGACAGCGTGCTCAGATGGAATTATTATGTTAACATGCATTGCTCTGAGTTCGTACATTACAACCGCTGTGTAGGCCATTACCTCACCGTGGACGGCGAACCGATTGATAAAGAAGGTATCTACCTGCACCATCACCTCACAGAAGAGGGTATGGACTCTTTATACCGCTTCACGGTACATGATATCCCGAATTATGAGTTCACTACCGAACTGAGAGGATGCGACAGTATCGTCTATAAAGGCAAGACCTATTACGCACGCGGTATAGGTCAGGAGACCTTCATGGTAGATTTGAATCATCGTACGACAGAGGGTTGCGACAGTCTGGAACATCTGATATTGACCATAAACATGTCTTCGCCGACCCATGTATACAGTAAGACGATTGCCGATTTCGACTCCGTTCGTTTCGGACCGTATTTCTACAATACAACGGGTGACTATCCGCTTTCTTACACGAATGCTAAGGGGTGCGACAGTATCGAGGTTCTTCACTTGACGGTGCTTCAAACCAAGTACGAAGACATGATCCATTACTATATGTGTTATGGTGACCCGAAGGGTGTAACTGTATTCGGTCGGAATATTCATCCTACTGAGGATTACACCTTCATTGCCGATACCGTATGGATCGCAGGTCAGCCGATTATTCGCACAGCTGATATCATCGTGCAGTATCCGTTCAGCATCGCACGCTTCGAACCGGACGAGAACCAGATCGTATGTTCGGCACATGAGGCCACCTTCTATGTAAGCTATACCACCTCGGATCCGAACCGACTGCCCGACTACTACGAAGTGGACTTCATGGCGGGAGACATCGAGGCGCATCCTATTCATCAGGAAGGAGAAGTGAACGGCAAGACGACTCTGGCTATCACCATGAATGGTCAAGGCAAATACATCACCCCGGGATATTACCGCTATTTCCTCAAACTGCGTTCGGCATCCTGCAGTGTCAGCGATACGGTACTGCAGAGCTCCGTCCTCGTTCGCTATCCGAACGATATCATGGAGTCGGCTTGGAACGATGCCGTCATGCTTGTTAATGAGCGTCATAACGGCGGTGGATGGATATTCCAACCTCCGTTTAAATGGCAGGTATTCTCCGCCGAAGGGAGAGACAAGACCGCATTGGTAGTTACCAACTCCACGCAGCCGTATCTCTATTCATCGGCACTGGAGGAAGGCGACCGAATCAGTGCAACCCTTATGCGCGAGGGATATGACAAAGCTATTCCTTCATGCGAATATATCTTCACACCGGTATATCCTGTAGCGCCCCATGCAACCCTTGTCTATCCGTCTGCTGTACGGGCGAATATGCCAGTGACAGTATCTTCTCCTCATAACGGTTTGTACCGACTGCTGGATAACACCGGACATACCTATCAGAACGGTGCATTCCAGGAGGGCAAGACCGAAGTCCGCATGCCTGGCACAGAGGGATGCTATATCATGGTCATCGAGGATGAGCAAGGAAACCACCAAGCACAAAAACTGATTGTGTACTGATCTATGTGCAGTTACACCCTTAGTGAATTATGCAACGAAATAGGCGAAGCGCTGGACAACAGTCTGGCTGCTTCGTATTGGGTGAAAGCGGAGGTGAACAGCCTCAGCGCCAAAAACGGTCATCTGTATCTGGAGCTTATTGAGGGTAATACCGCCAAGATGCGGGCTACCTGCTGGGCCGGAAACAAAGAGTTGATCATGGCGTATTTTGAGTCTGAGACCGGACAGACACTGCAACCGGGTATGGCGGTCCTCGCCGAAGCGGAGATTCAATGGCATGCCGTATACGGTCTCAGCCTCTCCATCATCGGTATTGACCCTTCCTATACACTCGGCGATATCGCGCGGCAACGCCAACAGACGATTGCCCAACTGCAAGCGGACGGACTGTTGGACGCCCAACAACTGCTTCCCCTTCCGACGCTTATTCGCAACATTGCCGTCATCTCCTCTTCCAATGCTGCGGGATACGAAGATTTCAAGCATCAGTTGGACGCTTCGCCCTATGCCTTTCATACTACCCTTTTTCCGGCTACTATGCAGGGCGAAGGAGCAGAGCAATCGATTCTCAACGCTTTAGAAAAAATAGCGGATTTTGATGCGGTGGCCATCATTCGTGGCGGCGGTGCCACATCCGATCTGCACTGTTTTGACAGTTACACGCTCTGCGCCGTCTGCGCGCAGTTCGACCTGCCTATCATCACCGGAATCGGACATACGCGAGATGTGGCGGTACTTGATCTCGTAGCGCATGAGGCGTTGAAAACCCCTACTGCTGTTGCGGAATGGCTCATTCATCGAATGGATAACGAGATGGCACGCGTAGCAGATCTGCTGGTACGCCTGCAGCGCACCGCCGAAAGACAGATCCTCATCCGCAAGCATCGCGTCGAACTGCTCGAACAACGACTTGCGGCCTGTAACCCCGAGCGTATCTACCGCATGGGATACTCCCTGCTCACCAAGAATGGCAAAGTGGTGCGGTCTGTAGAAGAACTGCAGACCGGTAATGTAGTAACCACCCATCTGGCTGACGGAAATGTTTTGAGTACGATCTTATGATTTTGAGTAAGGAACAACGAATCGGTGCAACCATCCTGTTCGGTATCGCTATTATCGCATGGATTATAATAGCGATTTATCCGAGTACTCCGAGTACACCGACGGATCCAAAACCCCATAAGAAATCCTGGGCAGAACGCAAAGACTCGATCCGCCTTGTTGATTCCTTGCGTTTTGTTCAATGGAAAGAAGAACGGGAGCAACGGTATGACTCATTCCGTATCGCTGATTCCATACGCCATGAAGCATGGAAAATAGAACGGCAACAACGATGGGATTCTATGCGCATCGCCGATTCGCTTTGGCGCGACTCCGTGGGTTGGTATCACACAAAACGGATAAAGAAAGATACGATCATCGACCTCAATCATTGCGACACTACTGACCTGCTCTATATCCGCGGAATAGGTAAATATTCGGCTATCCAAATCATTCGGTATCGCGAACAACTCGGCGGCTATTATTCGCCGAATCAATTGATGGACGAAGCGTTTGCCAAGTGTCGCCTCGATACGCTTCTGTCGCAATTCACCGTCGATACAGCTGCTATTCAAATGATTGATGTCAACAGATGCTCCGTTGAGCGACTGCAGCAACATCCTTACTTGCGCCATCAGCAAGCCAAAGCCATTTATTCCCTTCGGCGTAAGAAAGTACATTTATCATCCATTAATGAGTTGCGTATCTTACCAGAATTGACCGATTCTGACCTGGTTCGTATCAGCCCGTACCTCTCCTTTGAATAGAAAATAAGTGCAAAAAAATGCTCAAAAACTTGCATATGTCAAAAAAAAGCAGTAATTTTGCAGCCGATTTTGCGCGTATGAGTGAGCAGAGCCATTATATCATCGATCTGTCGCGCCTTCCGATAGGCACGCATTCGTTTGATATTCAGCTTAATAACGATTTTTTTGCAGCGTTAGAGAAATCGGAAATATTGAGCGGTGATGTGGCAGCTAAAGTGACGCTTAATCTCCGGGAGGAGGACTATCGACTCACCATTTCAGTTCATGGAACTGTCTTTGTTGTGTGCGACCGGTGTCTCGATCCCATGCCCCTTGACATAGATGCTCATGATGAATTGATGAATGAGGAGCCAATAGCTCCTAATGATGAAATTGATTTGTCATGGTTAGCATACGAAATAGTAAGTATCAATATTCCGATCGTTCACTGTCACCAACCGGGTGAGTGCAATGCGCAAATGGAACTTCTCCTCCATGATCACCTATGTGACGATTTGGATCCCGAGATTGATGATTGATAAATAACGAATTACTAATCAGAAATCAAAAATTTAGAATATTATGGCACATCCTAAAAGAAGACAAAGCCACACCAGACAAGCAAAGCGTCGTACCCATGACGTAGTGAAAGCGCCTACATTGGCTACATGCCCGAACTGCGGTGCACTTCACATCTACCACACTGTATGTCCGTCCTGCGGATACTATCGTGGCAAACTGGCTATTGAGCAAGCTGAAGCTTAATATCGGCTAATGGTAAAAGGTTAAAGGTGAAAGGTGGTATCTACCCCTTTTGCCTTTTCACCTTATTATTATTTACGCGTACGTGAGTACGTACGTGACTCGTGAGAGCCACAAGGCAATTTAGTATTTAAATTTAACATTTGACATTTTTAAAAACATGTTTGACAACAATGCCAACAATGGAGAGCGCCGTCCCAGACCGCGTTTCCATCGCGAAGGAGAGCCTGTTTCTGCTCGTCCTCGTTTTACTCGCACAGACGAATCCCGTCCCCGCTTTCATCGTACGGACTCGGAGCACCGTCCTTTTACCGGGGAACGCACTGAGCGTCCCAACCGTCCGTTCAATCGTCCCAAACGCAATAACGGACTTTATTCCCAGCACAAACAGCAGACGTATCGTGAGCAATACGAAGACCCGACTAAGCCGGTTCGTCTGAATAAATTCCTTGCCAATGCAGGTATTTGTTCCCGTCGCGAGGCTGACGATTTTATTCAGGCAGGAGTTATTACCGTCAATGGTGTTACCGTTGATAACCTTGGTGTCAAAGTGCTGCCTACCGATGACATCCGTTTTCACGACCAGCCCGTTCGTCGCGAACGCAAGGTATATATCCTGCTTAACAAGCCGAAGAACACAGTAACGACCACCGACGATCCGCAAGAGCGTCATACGGTCATTGATATTGTTCGTAATGCGTGCGCAGAGCGTATCTATCCGGTCGGTCGTCTGGACCGAAACACTACCGGCGTGCTGCTGCTCACCAATGACGGAGACCTGGCTGCCAAACTGACGCATCCGAAATTTCATAAGAAGAAGATCTATGCCGTCACCCTGGATAAGGAGCTCGACGAAGTGGATGAAGCAGTTATTCGTAACGGCGTTGTCCTGGATGACGAACGTATCATCCCCGATGCGTTGGAGTTCCCCAAAGCGGACCGCAAGCATATCGGTCTCGAGATCCACTCCGGTCAGAACCGCGTTGTACGCCGTATCTTCGAGAAAGTAGGCTATAAAGTAGTTAACCTCGACCGCGTCTCCTTCGCCGGATTGACCAAGAAGAATGTAGGCCGCGGCAAATGGCGTTTCCTCACTCCGAAAGAGGTTGCCTTCTTGCAAATGGGACAGTTTTAACAACGCATAGAGATAGCAGGTGAAGCGGAGCTTCCATTACATATTATTCGCCTTGACCGTTGTACTGGCTGCCATCAGCGTTGTGATGATATTCCATGTGAATGTCAACGCAGATATGACCAAGTATCTGCCCGATGACTCGCAGATGAAAAGCGGTCTGGAGATCATCACCTCCGAGTTCGGTTCTTCGGCGCAGATGTCCGGTGCGGATGTACATGTGATGTTCGAAGGCATGCGCCCAAACGAAGTACCGGGTATACGAACCCTGCTCGAGGGATATCCCGATGTGCGCAGCGTCTCCTATCGCTACAGTGCCGACAGTACCCATACCGTCTTTGATCTGGATGTACCCAAGTCGATGGACCAGAAAGCGCTGGGTAAACAGATCAGTACCCGATTCGGCGGGAACTGCATCGTAGAAACGAGTCAGGATGGTGCTACTCCGCCTATCTCCGTCATCGTCATCGCAGCGGTGATGATCATGTTCATCCTCTTCCTTATGGCGCAGGCGTGGTTTGAACCCGTCGTGATACTTATCACGGCAGTTTTAGCTATCGCCCTGAATATGGGGACTAACGCACTCCTTCCTTCCGTCTCGATCACGACGAACTTCATCGGTTCGATCCTGCAGGCGGTACTCTCGCTCGATTATTGTATCGTGCTGCTTAACCGCTATCGGCAGGAGCAGGACGAACATACGGATAAGCAGACCGCCGTTATAGCTGCCAATAGAGCTATCCGCAAAGCAGCTCCGTCTATTCTCTCATCGGCGCTGACGACGGTAGTAGGACTGCTGATGCTCTGCTTCATGCGTTTGAAAATCGGAGCGGACATGGGTATAGTTCTGGCGAAAGGTGTCGTTTGTTCACTCATCTGCACCTTCACCGCCATGCCGGCACTGATGCTGCTCTTCCGCCGTACTATCAATTTTACCGCGAAGAAAGCGTATGTTCCGAATACCGACCGCATGGCGCGATTCATCTCCCGCCATAAACTACCCATGGCTATCGGGGCCCTTATCCTCTTCTTTGCCTCCTGGTACCTATCCTGCCAGACCACTATCTTCTTCTCCGCTGAAGCAGAATCGAAGATAGAAGAGGTATTCCCTTCACCCAACCCCTTCGTGCTAGTCTATGACACGCAGGATGAAGACTCGGTCTGCGGTCTGGTGGATATCCTTATGGCACAACCCGGTATCCATACCGTTATCTCATACCCCACCCTTATGAGCATGCCGCTCACACCGGCAGAGATGACGAACCATGTGCGGTCCATGTTGACCGATTTCAAGGACTTCATGCCGGAGGGGACAAAGGTTCCACCGGAAGCACTCGATATGCTCACTCCGCAGACGATGCAAATGCTCTATTATCTGCGAACACGGGACTCGATACAAGCCCCCATGGCGTTCCCTGATCTGGCGCGTTTTCTCCATACGCATGTAGCGTCCAATCCTCTCTTCGCTTCCTATCTGGATGAGGAGATGAAAGCGCAGATAGAGGCATTACAGTCGATGCTCGATATGCCCGAGGAGAAGCCGGAGCCCAAAACGCCAAGCATAACGCGCCAAGCACCCGTCATCCAGGATACTATCCTCGAAGAAGACACCATCGTTCTTCCACGAGAGACGATTGCACCACTCGCCGACAAACTATCGCCTATCACCGATATTGACTCTATCGAATTGCCATCGATAGACCTCAATAAGATTGCTGTCATACCTTTTATGGCACGACTCAACGCGACCCGGACCTCTGCCATATCGGTAGAGATGCACAAACTGACGGACACCGCAGCGATCCGTCTGCCTATGTCTATCAACGAGATGTCCGTTTTTATAGGATCAACGCCTTTCCAGACCAAACTGGTTTATGCGTACGCACCGGGTAAGGTAAATAAGATGTCGCCCTTGCAGTATGTACATCTGCTTGTGGATGACCTTTTCCAACGAAAGGGTTTGGCCGGTATGATCTCCGAAGAGCAACGCACCTTGCTCACCCAGCGTGCCTACCTCATGGATTTGGCGGACCATAATGCGTCGCTCACACCTACCGATCTAAACATCCTCTTGCGTGCTTTCGGTATAGATAACTTCTCCGAGGAAGAACTGCTCGCTATCGCTAATCCGCCTAAGAAAGCGGAGCCGCAGATA
>Ga0247611_10004484_pt1 | contig 19295 bp, 17 predicted proteins | sample 177DNAGHGhighgp2_FD_192422 | JGI IMG/M metagenome (GOLD analysis project Ga0247611, IMG submission 192422) | Sheep rumen microbial communities from Palmerston North, Manawatu-Wanganui, New Zealand - 1770 DNA GHGhigh gp2 | ecosystem: Host-associated > Mammals > Digestive system > Stomach > Rumen...
TGGACATTTTACTGATTTCCGTAAACGTAAAGGTTTTTTCGTGATCGTGGTCATCGCACCAAACCAGCGCGCGTTTTTCAGGCTCCGCCTGTGCCCACGCATCTACGATATCATATCCGAAATTAAAACCGTCCGGAATGTTTACTGTATAATTTTTCTTAAAATCCTCGTAGGAGTCAAATTCAATTCTCGGTAAAAACTTTTCTAACATTTTTCTCTCATTCATGTGCCTGTTTTATCCGGCTGCACGAATTCTCCTTTCTGCTGATATCCCCCGCAGAATTCGTTCATTCGGCTTATTCTGCAATCATGGTTAAGAAAATCGCCGGTTCATCTCCGCCGCATCTCTGTCCATGAGGGTAGGTGGGATTAAAATAAATACTGTCGCCTTCGTGTAAAATAATCTCCTTGTCACCATGGGTGACGACGACAGTTCCCTTCAGCACGAGGTTGAATTCCTCGCCTCTGTGAGAGACCAAATCTGCCGGCTTATCGCTCGGATCAAGCGTTACGATAAACGGCTGCATAATCATATTGGAATAGTGATATGCAAGGTCCTGGAAGCGGTATCCCGGATAACGGTCCGCAATCTGTCCCTCGCCTTTTCTTACAACCTGATAGGTGTTCAGTTTTGCACTCACACCGGTCAAAATCTCGGAAAAGTCCACTTTATACATTTTGGAAAGCTGGTAAATCACGTTGATGGGAATTCCCTGTCCGTCCGCTTCGTACTGCTTATATTCCTCTACGGGAACGCCCAGACGGCCGGCAACTTCTTCTTCAGTATATCCGCAGATTTCCCGAAGCTCTTTGATTCGCATCGCGATTTCTTTAATCTCGTCCATACCATACTCCTTTCCGTATTGGCTTATTGTAATCCGTTCGCGGTCCGGACTATTTGTTCTGCGGCCACGGCTCTCGCCTCGATTGACTCAACGTAGCGGTTCTAAATTCGCTGCGCCCTACGGCTTGCTCATTAAGAACCGACGCTCGTCAAACGGCCCGCTCCACAAATGTCCGTCCACTCACTCATAATCAATCTTATTATGCGTTCTGTCCAATCTCTAATGCTTTTTGATTGAGCTCAAGCATAGCCGCCTTCTTTGCGGGAATTACTTTCTGGATTGCTCCGTCAAGCGCTTCCTTGCTGCAGAAGCCAAGCTCCTTGAACATTTTTCCTACAAGAATGATAATTGCACAGCTGTGCATATTGTTCTCGTCCGCAATTTTGGTTGCGTCAACGTAGTATACGTTTACATCGGTACGCTCTACCTTGATGTCAATCATGGAGCTGTCTACCAGAATGGTTCCGCCGGGAACTACCTTGTCAACGAACTTCTCTAAAGAAGGACGGTTCATTGCAATCAGTACATCCGGAGTGGTAACTAACGGAGAACCGATGGATTCGTCGGATAATACTACGGAACAGTTACAGGTACCTCCACGCATTTCGGGTCCGTAGGAAGGAAGCCAGGAAAGCTCCTTACCGTCCAAAAGTCCTGAGTATGCGATGGTTTTTCCTGCGAATAAAATTCCCTGACCGCCAAAGCCTGCCAGTAAGATATTTAATGTGTTAGCCATTACTGATTTCCTCCTTCCGCAGTGATATCCTTGTAAACGCCCAAAGGATAGTAAGGAAGCATGTTGTCACGAAGCCAGCCGACTGCTTCCTGAGGAGATAATCCCCAGTTCGTAGGGCAGGTGGAAACTACTTCGATAATGGAATATCCGCGTTTGTTGATCTGATTTTCAAAGCCCTTCTTAATGGCTTTCTTTGCTTCTCTTACATGAGGAACGCTGTCAACGGTTACACGCTGTGCAAGAGCGGTTCCGCTTAAAGTGGAAAGAAGCTCGCAGACACGAATCGGATAACCCGCGGTCTTTACGTCACGTCCGTAAGGAGAAGTCTGGGTAACCTGTCCCGGAAGGGAAGTCGGTGCCATCTGTCCGCCGGTCATGCCGTAGATTGCATTGTTGATGAAAATTACGGTGATGTTCTCACCTCTGGTTGCTGCATGTACGGTTTCCGCCATACCGATGGCTGCTAAGTCACCGTCGCCCTGATAAGTAAAGATTACATTATCGGGTAACGCTCTCTTTAAACCGGTTGCAACTGCGGGAGCACGTCCGTGTGCTGCCTGCACCATGTCACAGTTAAAATAGTTATATGCGAATACGGAGCATCCTACGGAAGCTACACCTACCGTATTTCCTTCTACTCCGAGCTCGTCAATTACTTCTGCCACAAGACGATGTACAATACCGTGTGTACATCCGGGGCAATAATGAAAAGGCACATCGGATAATGCCTTGGGTTTTTCAAATACGACTGCCATCTCTTAGTTCTCCTTTCCTGCAAGACTGCGAATCTGTTCCAAAACTTCGGCTGGTGTGGGAATCACACCGCCGGTACGTCCGAAGAAGGAAACGGGCTTTCTTCCGCTTACCACAAGACGTACATCGTCAACCATCTGACCCATGTTCATTTCCACGCATAAGAACTGCCTGGTATGATCCACATTCTTCTCGATGGTCTTGTCAGGGAACGGCCAGAGGGTGATAGGACGGATTAAACCTGCCTTGATGCCCTCTGCTCTTGCCTGCATTACAGCGGAACGGGAAACACGTGAGGATGCACCGAACGCAACTACTACAACGTCTGCATCTTCGCACATAAATTCTTCCGCTCTCTGCTCTTCTTCCTTAATCTTTGCGTAGCGCTCATAACGCTCCTTGATTAAGTTCTCAAGCTCTTCCGGCTGAATATATAAGGAATTGATAATATTTTTCTTTCTCTGATTCTTGTGACCGTTGGTTGCCCAGGGCTTCTCCGCAACGGGCTCATCCTTCTTCTGAGGAAATTCAACGGGCTCCATCATCTGTCCGAGCATACCGTCGGAAAGGATCATTGCGGGAACTCTGTATTTTTCACCTACTTCATAAGCGAGGGATACAAAATCCACCATCTCCTGAATTGTGGAGGGTGCTAATACGAAAAGCTGAAAATCGCCGTGTCCGAGTGCCTTGGTTGCCTGCCAGTAATCGGACTGGGAAGGCTGGATACCGCCAAGTCCCGGGCCGCCACGCTGAACGTTAACAATCAGTGCGGGAAGATCGGAACCGCCGATATAAGATACGCCTTCGCTCTTCAGACTGATTCCGGGTGAAGAGGAAGATGTCATTGCACGTACACCTGCGCTGGTTGCGCCGAGTACCATGTTAACTGCTGCAATTTCAGACTCTGCCTGAAGGAATACGCCGCCTTCCTTCGGTAAGCGCTTGGACATATATGCTGCAACTTCCGTCTGCGGCGTAATAGGATAACCGAAGTAATGCTTGCAACCGCACTGGATTGCAGCTTCTGCCAAAGCCTCGTTTCCTTTCATTAATACTTTCTCTGCCATTTTTGTCTCCTTCCAGTGAAAAAATCACTACAAAACTCTTTTATCACCGCTTCCGCGGCCGGTTAAAATCTAACGTTCCACCTTAATGGCTACATCGGGACACATTAATGCGCAGGACGCACATCCGATGCACTGCTCCATATCAGTCATGGTTGCGGGATGATATCCTTTTGCGTTAATATGGTCTTTTGCCAGTTCCAAAAGGTTCTTGGGGCAGGCAGCAACGCACATTCCGCATCCCTTACAGATGGTTTCGTCGATGGTAATTTGTGCCATATTCTAATCCTCGCTTTCTTCCGGTCAAATGCCCGGATAATCTCTATAACACTACAACTTTAACAAAATTTATTCCCAGGGAGCCTTCACGTAAATCTCCACCGGATACCAGTTTACGTCTTCCTTCGCCATTTCCGTTTTGGTCTTTTCATCTTCGGCAAGATCCTTCGGAATGGTCACCGCCTTCAGCGGAAGGTCCAGAATCTTTGCGGTTTCCTTTGCATAAGGAAGTGCATTTTTCACGGTTTCCCAGGTTGTTTCCTTCTTCAGATGGGAATTCGCAACCACCGCGGATGCCCTGCACCTGGAAGCCTCTTCAATTTCTTTTAAAACCTGCGCAGTCTCTTCGGGTGTGGCGGTTAAGTTCCTGTAATGATTGATGAGATAAATCATCTCATAGTTTACCGCCGCCAGCTGCTCGTGATATCTGCCGAGCACCACGCTTCCCGCGTCGTCTCCGCCCACGTCCATCACGACATCACGGTCGGTTTCAAACACGAGGTTCATTTCTGCCGGAAGTGCGGGAGTTTCCACATTGGTATTCGCAAACATCGGTGCGATTACCTGAATTCCCTTTTCCTCAAGCATATCCCTGTATCCGGAAGACAAAAAATACGGATTGACCAAATCGAGGTCCATCAGAATCACTTTTCTGCCCTGCTTTGCAAGGTCCAGTGCAAAATTAATGGAATAATTGGATTTGCCACAGCCGTAATGACCACAGATAATATAGAATTTTCGATCGGCCATAACGGTGCACTCCTTTTATTCACACACAGAAAACAAACCGCGACCCGCCCCAATACCCCTTTACGTGCGAATTGCAGTTTGCGTTCTAAACAGACACTTATCAATTTTAACACGAATATTACTCGTGTTCAACAGAAATTATTTCTTACAGCATTCTTCGAATACTGGTAAATGACCTGTAACCGATGTTGGAAATTTTGATTCCGCTTGCCGTGGAACTCGCGTGAATGATTTTACCGTTTCCAAGATACAATGCCACATGTCCGGGATAAACCACGACATCACCCGGTTCCGCTTCCGCATAGGAAACGGCGCGTCCCTGGGTGGACTGGTAATCCGAACCCGGAGAAATGGAAACTCCGAAATGCGCATATACAAGAGAGGTAAATCCGGAGCAGTCCGTTCCGGTAATCAGCGAACGACCCGCATGTTTGTAAGGATTTCCGAGGAATTGAATCGCATACATGCAGATTTCCTTACCCCTTGCAGAGCCCGGAGCCGAAGTAATCACACCCGTATCGATGGTGTACTGCGCTCCGTGGAATTTGGCATTGGGGCCTGCGGATACAATGTTTCCGGTCGTTATGGCGGTTCCGCCGACAGCACCCGTGGGAGTAATGGTTCCGACAGGATTGGAAACCGTATTCGTTTTCTTCTGTTCCGTCAGGTTCTTGCGCTCCTGCTCAATCTTTTTCACTTCCGCATTCTGCTTTCTGATCTGTGCGGAATAGGTTTCCGCCTGTCTTCTTGCAGCGGTAATCTGGCTTTCGTAATCCGCGGAAACCGCACGGAGATTGGCAACCTTCGCATCAAGCTCACTCTTCTGACCCGCAAGATCGTCCCTTTCCGCCTCAAGCTCCAGCTCCTGCATTTCAAGATTCTCTTTCAGTTCCTGAACCTGCTTTTTGGTTTCCTTATAATCCGCAAGAAGGTTCTGGTCGTACTGATAAACCTTCTCGATATATTCCGCGTTTGATAAAAATTCACTCAGAGAGGAAGACATCACAAGCAGTGTCACATAATTGGTATCGCCCTGCTCATACATACATTTGATACGGGTCTTGGTCGCCTCATACTGCTTGTTTTCGCGTTCCACCGCAGCCGCAAGTTCGATTTTTGCCTCAGTGATTGCCTGCTCCGTAGCATCGATATCGCCTTCCAGGATATTGATATTGGCCATCAGATAGGAAATCTGTTCGTTCAGGCCGGCGATTTCGTTGTTGACCGCATTTTTCTGGTTCTGCAGCTGACCGATCTGGGAATTGGTATTGTTCAGCTGCTGCTGGTTTGCGGCAATCTGCTGCTTTAACTGCTCTTCCTTTTTCTTGTCTTCTTCTAATTTTTTCTTCTGCTCCTCGGTTAATTCGCTCGTGGTCGCCGGTTCCGCAAGTACCGTCATGGGCACAACGGAAACAAGCGCCGCGGCGGTGGCAACTGCAAGTACCGTGCGAAGCAGGTTCTTTCCTGTTTTTATAATAAATTTGTTCTTCATAATACTCCCTTTATATCTGTGCGAAATACGCTGATTTACTCTGTCTCATAACCGGCCTTCATCCGCTGAAAGCCCTCAGTTTCACTAATATCATTATAGCATAATAAAATCGCCGGGGCAATTGTTTCCGGCGATTTTGTTACAAATTTATTACATATTTGTTAAATAACCACAATATTTAGAAGTTGAAATCAAAAGAACCACTTTGGGTAGTTTTTCGACACTTTTTTACAGATCATTCAGCTCGTCCAGCCACACTCTCGCAACCGCATCCGAAGGCATTCTCAAATCGCCTCTCGGGGACAGTGCCACGCTTCCGACCTTTACACCGTCCGGCACACAGGAGCGCTTGAACTGCTGTGAGAAAAATCTCCGATAGAAGGTTTTCAGCCACTTAAGAATCGTTTCCGCATCATATCCGTCCGCCTCACCGGCAAAGGTCCTCACGGCAATCCGGTAAATCTTGTCCGGCGCATAGCCGAGACGAAGCATGTAGTAAAGGAAGAAGTCATGGAGCTCGTAAGGTCCCACCAGATCCTCCGTAATCTGCGCAATTTCTCCGTCCTTCGGAGGCAGCAGTTCAGGGCTGACGGGAGTGCTGAGTACATCCCTTAAAACATCTCTCAGTTTTTCATTTTTCGTGACGTCGCTGTAATAGCGGACAATGTGGCGCACAAGAGTCTTGGGAACGCCCGAGTTTACGCCGTACATCGACATATGATCGCCGTTGTAGGTTGCCCAGCCCAGTGCCAGTTCGGACATATCACCGGTACCGATGACCAGACCGTTATTCATATTTGCAAGGTCCATCAGAATTTGGGTACGTTCTCTCGCCTGACCGTTCTCATAGGTAACGTCATGGTTTTCAAGGCTCTGTCCGATGTCCTCAAAATGTACCCCAACCGCCTTACGAATACTGATTTCCTTTAAGGTTGCACCGACGCATTTTGCCATATCGCAAGCATTGTTATAGGTTCTGTCCGTGGTTCCGAAGCCCGGCATCGTAACCGCCAGAATTCCCGACGGATCCAAATTCAACTCCTCAAATGCCTTCACACACACCAGCAGAGCCAGTGTGGAATCCAGTCCTCCGGAAAGACCCAGAACAACCGATTTTCCATTAACATGTGTCAGACGTTTCTTTAATCCTTCCGCCTGCATGGACAGAATCAAATCGCAGCGTTCGTCCCTCTTTTCATCCTCGGCGGGAACAAACGGCTTTCTGTCAAACCTTCTGGAAAGCGGAGTCTCCTCAACATCAAGAGAGAACGGCAGAACCACATAATCGGCTTCGAGATCCGCCTCAAAAGTGGTATTCTTTCTTCTCTCCATGAGAATTCTTTCAATGTCCACATCCCCGTAAACCGTTTCGTTTCCGAATACTTTTCCGGAAGCAAGGATTGTACCGTACTCGGCAATCATGTTCTGGGAGCCGAACACAAGGTCCTGGCTGGACTCGCCCACGCCCGCCGCGGCATAAATATATGCGCAAATCAGACGTGAGGACAGCGTCTTCATCATCATGGTTCTGTATTCCGCTTTTCCGATGGTCTCGCTCGAAGCGGAAAGATTTACAATCAGATTCGCGCCCGCAAGAGCGTGGTCCGTTGAGGGAGTCTTTACCGCCCACGCATCCTCACAGATTTCACAGCCGACAACGAGCCCCCTCACACTTTCGCAGGAGAAGAGGACATCGCTTCCGAAAGGAATGACGGTATCGTCAAAAAGAAGATCCACCGCCTCCTTCGGACCCGACTGAAAATAGCGCATTTCGTAAAATTCATTATAGTTCGGAATATATCTCTTGGGGATCATGGCAAGGATTTCACCATGGGAAAGCGCTGCTGCCACGTTGAAAATTTTACCGTCAACTTCCAGCGGAAGGCCCACGAAAATCAGAGCATCCAGATTTTTGGTCTGCTCTTTGATTCGTACCAGCGCATCCTTCGCACCCTCTAAAAGGGTCCCCTGGAAAAATAAATCCTGACAGGTATATCCGGTAATGCAAAGTTCCTGGCAGACGATGATTTTTGCATGGTTTTCCGCCGCCGCTTTCACATATTCGATAATTGCTTCCGCGTTTGCCACGGTATCCGCAACCTTCACAGGCACCGTCACTGCCGCAACTTTAACAAATCCGTGCTTCATCTTGCACCCTCCGTAATCAATCCTGCGTAATCATTCCTCATTACTCTGAAATGTAATACTCTCCGAGAACACCGCCTCTGCAGGAGCAGATTCCCGCATACCAGATACCGGTCTGTCCGCGGCGTCCGACGGTACTGTAATCATAAGAAGTAGTGGTTCCGTTATTGTTGATGCTTCCTTTGATGGTCTGGATGTTGGAACCGTTTTCGGGATTCAGCGGATCCATACGGAAGTCAAAATCGTAATTCAGAGTATAGAGCTCATAAAGAATTGTCACGGTAAGATTACCGTTTGCATCGGTAACGGAAGAATCCTCTCTTCTGTAAACAAGGTTATTATTCGCATCCTTTGCATAAATAACATTGGGTGTTTCACCCGGCTCGCTCTTCACATCCGGCATATCCATTACTTCAATAAGATCCACTTCACCGTTTGCATAAGTAACATCCAGACTTATGGTTGCTACCACTTTGCCTGCTTCCTGTACCGGCTTATCCGTGGTTTCCGTATTATCCACAACCGTAATTCCGGAATCCTGTGTTGTCGTTACATCGCCCGTTACATCACCCGTTGTATCGGTAGGATTGCTTACAGGTGCGTCCGAAGTGATTTCGTCTTTCTGATTGTCAAACTGAACCACCGGTGTATCCGAAACCGGTTCGTTCTTGCTCTTGGAACAGCCTGTAAGTACAACCGCTGTTGCCAGTGCCAGTAATACTGTCATTGCTTTGATTTTTTTCATTGTTTTTCTCCTTTATTCTTCTTTGTTAACCCCTAACAAACATATTTATTATACTCTATTTCTGTAAAAAAGTACACTTCAAAGTTATGTAAACTATAAAACAACTGTCGAAACCTCTTCCTGATTCAGCCGGTCAGCGGATTCTCCGCACTTAAGGCCATGTATTTTCTACACCTAATGCCTTGATTTCTCCCACCAGAAACAAAGATCCCACGGCCATCAGCAGAGTCTTTTCGTCCCGCTCCTCTGCGGCTTTTACAGCCGATGCAAGATTCGTAAATCCATAATTATTCCGGGTTTCCTCCGCGGGGCGGTATTTCCGAAACAGTTCCACAACCGTATCAGCGGGTGTTTTTCTTGCCATATCAAGTTCCGCCACATATACCTTTTCCAGTCTCAGATTTTGACAGAGCGTGCGAATAATGCTCTCATAATCCTTGTCTTCGCAGACGGCAAAAATCAAGCTGATTTTCTCATACCCGCCTTTTTTCATAAGCGCATTTGCCGACTGCGCAAAACGAATGACCGCATTCTCATTGTGCGCTCCGTCAATCACAAAACCCGGCGCAACTTTTTCCATCCGGCCGGGCCAGAAAAATGCTTCCAGTCCCGCTTTCATGCATCTGTTCCGTTCTGAGCTTTCCGTTTCCGGAAAAAGTTCCTTAAATGCCAGCACTGCGGTTTTCGCATTGTCTTTCTGGTATAGTGCCGTCTGTTTTTCGGCGAACTCTTCAATCAGTTTTTCTTCGTCTTCCGATAAAATCGCCGTCGCGGCATTTACCGTTTTCGAATTTTTCTCTTTTGCGGTTTTTTCAACTACGGAATCCGCAATTTCCTCGCCGGTATTAAAAATGACCGGGACGCCCTCTTTGATAATCCCCGCCTTCTCGCCGGCAATCTGTTCGATGGTATCTCCGAGATACATCATATGATCCAGCCCGATGGAAGTAATGACCGAAACCTCCGGCTGTGTCGTATTCGTGGCATCGAGCCTTCCGCCCAGACCGGTCTCCCAGACCACATAATCACATTTCTGATCCTCAAAATATTTTGCCGCCATCAGAAACAAAAACTCAAAATATGCAGGATGCACTGCCTGAAGGCTGTTTTCTTTGTCCGCCGCAGTCTCCGCTTTCCCGTCACTATCTGCAGCCTCATCTTTGACTGTATCCTCCACGGTCTTCCTGACCTTTTCAAAGTATAAGGCAAAATCCTCGTCTGAGATATCTTCTCCGTTCACGGTCATACGTTCATTCACCTTCACCAGATGCGGGGAAGTGAAAAGGCCCACTCGATAACCGGCTTCTTCCAGCATCAGAGCAATCATTTTGGACACTGAACCCTTGCCGTTGGTTCCCGCAATGTGGACATTTTTATATTTTCCCGTCGGATTACCGAGTACGGATAAGAAAAATCTTGTATTATTCAGTTCTGTCTTCGCTGCAAATTTCGGAATGGAGCCGACGTATTCGCAGGCTTTCAGATAGTCTGTCATTTTATGTCTGCCTCGTTTACTACGGACTGTATTTCCACATCGTCTGTCTTCTCGCTGTTTTTTCCCGGAATCATGGCACTCACCTTCCCAAATCCGCAGATACTCATAACGATTAAAACCGGCAAAAATACAAACAGGTATCTGGCTCTCGCCTCAAACAGCATCTGATAAAAGAAGATGCCCATAAAGCTGATTAGAAGGATTCCCTCAGGGAAGCAGAACTTCGCTTCCTTCTCTTCCCCTTCCGCCTTCCTTTTCCGGTCTTTCACCCAATTCACAAGCAACGCTGCCGGAATTCCGAAAAATCCGGGTATCAGTGCAAACCAAAGGATCTGGCAGCATGTTGCATATTTCCGGTTTTTTACCGAAGGCCAGTAAATTGCCCTGAGCTTATCCATCATATGCGAATTGTCGGAGACAATCGGCTGCAGATGGCTCTCAATCCACACCTCGGAAAACCAGCCGAAAGTTCCGTCGTTAAAGGTCATGGTCATTTTCCGAAGCCAGAAATACGGCAGTCCGAAGACACCTTTCTCCTTAATTCTGTCAAACGCCCGACCCCTGATAATGCGGTCTCTCTCCGCACGCGGTGTATCCTGAAATTCTCCGTAAAGAGCCACATCGTTCGCATTATAAGAACCGGTATTTTCCTCATTCAGACCCATATAAAAATACTCTGACATACCGGCCTCGACATTGTAATTCATCTCCATACCAATCCGGTCCGGAATACTCTTTTCAAAGCTTTTGAAGGCAACTAAAAAGATTCCCGCACATGCCAGAAGAATGCCAAAGTATACAATTCTCTTTTTAAAATCACTAAAGAGCGTAAAGCCCTCGGTCATCACCAGTGCGATTAAAAGGAGCAGAAGATTGGGTTTGATAAATCCGCCCGCGATACAGCAGAACACACTTGCAGCAAGCAGTACGCCTTTGAGGATTTTATTCTCAATCTTGCGGTAAAGAACGTAAAAATAGATTGTCAGAATCGGGAAAATCTGCGCGTACGTATCCGTATAAGGAGCGATTTTCCACGCGGAAAACCCGATTAATAAGACTCCCGCCAGATAGGAAAGAACTGTCGCGGGAAGATTTTTCGTCAGCTTCTTTACGGTAAGCGCGGAAAAAAGGACCGAGAGCGACATTATAATGCAGTTGCCCTCAAGCCAGATAATCTCCGGATTCACTTCGGAATTCATTTCTTTTTGTAACTGCAGGATTTTGCCCAGAAGATAGGCAATGGGAATATTGTTTGTGTAAATGGAAAAATAGGACTGATAGCCCATCGGCTTATGCTCGGCAATCTGCAGTGCAGCGCCGTCCACAACCATCACGTCCCAGCCGATATGAAACGCTATTTCACGGGCGATATAAAGACTTAAAAAATAAAGCGGAACGGTTGCCGCAACCAGAATAATGCTTAGAATAATATCCTGCTTTACGGTAATCTCTTTTTTCCCGCCAAGCCGGATCAAAAATACGCAAAGTGCCGCAAGCGGCAATGCAATCAGAAAAACAACGATTTCAGGGAAGAGCAGGGACGGCTTCAGATACTCCGTATACTGCATTCTGCTGCCAATCACAAATACACAGAAAGCAACCGGCAGAAAAACCACCGCAAACAAAACTGCTATGATTCCGTACAGATTCCTTTCTATGCGTTTCACCCTTCTTCTCCTCCAAAATAACTGCCCGGGATATCCCCCGGGCAGCCTCTGTTTTTCATTTCAATCTTTTTCGTAACTGCCCGCTTCGAAGGCGGACAAATGCGTGCGTACTGACGACTGATTAGTAGTTCTCCGCATGTACTTCAAAATAGCTCTGGGGATGAGCACAAACCGGGCAAACCTCGGGAGCCTCGGTGCCGACTACGATATGACCGCAGTTTCTGCACTCCCAAACCTTAACTTCGCTCTTCTTGAATACTTCCTGAGCTTCCACATTCTTAAGAAGTGCACGATATCTTTCCTCATGACGCTTCTCAATTGCAGCCACGCCGCGGAATTTTGCAGCGAGTTCGGGGAATCCTTCCTCTTCCGCAGTCTTTGCAAAGCCTTCATACATATCGGTCCACTCAAAATTCTCACCGTCAGCTGCGGCACCTAAGTTCTCTGCGGTGCTTCCGATACCGTTCAATTCCTTGAACCACATTTTTGCATGCTCTTTCTCGTTATCAGCCGTCTGTAAGAATAATGCGGCAATCTGCTCATATCCTTCCTTCTTTGCCTTGGATGCAAAATAAGTATATTTGTTTCTTGCCTGGGACTCTCCCGCAAAAGCTGCCTGAAGATTCTTCTCAGTCTGTGTTCCTGCATAGGGATTGCTCTTCACTTCCGCTTCCTCCTTGATTTCCTCTAATTTGTCTCCGGATACTTTACATCTGGGGCATACGGGCTCCACTCCGTCCTCTACGGTAAACACTTCGCCGCATACCAAACATTTGTAAGTCTTCATTCTGTTAACCCTCCTGATTATGATTTTTAACGTTTCATACCGTCCACCACGGCTTTTTATCAGACACTATGCCTTCCAGAGGCTATGCAGATTGCAGTATGCGTAAACTTCTTCCACTTCGTCTCCGGGAAGAATCGCAAATTCCGCCTTCGGCTCCTGTCCGGGATTCAGTACCACTCTCTGATTGCCGTTCTTCGTCTTGATTGCAATCCATTCGATAAAATGCTCGGGGAGCATGGGATGTGCCACGCTTCCGACCGTTACAACCACCTTGCCGTCCGCAACTTCAAATACGGGCACGTGTTTCTCCACTGCCGCATCGGTGGTGCCCGGAATGATTTCCTCCATAGCCTCACCGCAGCAAATGATGGGAACGCCGGTTTCCTTCACAATTGCAACAATCTGTCCGCAATGCTTACAACGATAAAATTTCATTCTGTAACCCTCCTTTTCTTAATTTACCCCTTGTTTTTGCCGTATTGCTTTTGTTTTTAAGCTTACGCCTTCTTACCCTTTGTCTTGATTTCCTCCGTAACAAGCTTGATAAACTCATCAAACTTCACGGTGGTGGTATCCTTCTCGCCGTGGAGACGGAAGGAAATATCTCCTGCTTCCGCTTCGTTCTTTCCTACGACTACAATGTAAGGCACTTTCTGAATCTGTGCTTCTCTCATCTTGTATCCGAATTTTTCGGAACGGTCATCGATTTCCACGCGCACATTTGCATCAAAAAGCGCATCGTAAACCTTTGCCGCATAAGCATTCAAATCATCATCGTCATTCTTGATGGGCAGAACCTTTACCTGCACGGGTGCAAGCCAGGTCGGAAGATTTCCTTTGGTCTCCTCAAGAATGTAAGCCATGAATCTGTCGATGGAACCTAAAATTGCTCTGTGAAGAACCACAGGACACTTCTTCTCACCGTCCGCATCGATATAGGTCAGCTCAAATTTCGCCGGCAGACAGAAGTCCAGCTGGCAGGTGGAAAGCGTAATCTCCGCACCGATTGCGGGCTTCACGTTCACATCAAGCTTCGGTCCGTAGAATGCGGCCTCGCCGATTTCCTCGGTATACTCGATACCGATTTCGTTTAAGGTCTGGCGAAGAGCTTCTTCCGCGTTATTCCACATCTCGTCATCGGGATGGTACTTCTTGGTATCCGCCGGATCCCTTAAGGAAAGAACACAACGGTAATTGGTAATTCCGAAGTCCTCATAGGTGGAGAAAATCAGATCGCAGACATTTTTTACTTCGTCCTTAATCTGGTCCGGAGTTACAAAAATGTGAGAGTCGTTCTGACAGAAATGGCGTCCTCTTTCGATACCCTTTAAGGTTCCGGATGCCTCAAAACGGAAGTCGTGTGCGATTTCCGCAAGACGAATCGGCAGTTCCTTGTAGGAGTGCGGTCTGTTCGCATAAATTCTCATATGATGAGGGCAGTTCATGGGACGAAGAACAAAATTCTCGCCTTCCACTTCCATGGCAGGAAACATATTCTCTTTGTAGTGATCCCAGTGTCCGGAAGTCTTGTATAAGTCAACGGTTCCCACGCAGGGAGTCAGAACATGCTGATAACCCAGTTTCTGCTCTTTGGTACGGATGTAATTCTCCAGCTCCTGCCAGATGATATAACCGTTCGGTAAGTACATCGGAAGTCCGCGGCCTACCAGATCGTCGGACATAAAGAGCTGCATGTCCTTTCCGATTTTACGATGGTCACGCTCTTTCGCTTCCTCCAGAAGCTTCAAATGCTCTTCCAGTTCCTCGGGGGTCGGGAAGCAGACACCGTAAACACGGTTCAATACCTGCTTTTCCGCATCGCCCTTCCAGTATGCGCCGGAGTGCTTTACAAGCTTGAAGTTTCTGCAAAGCTTTACATTATCCACGTGAGGTCCGCGGCAGAGATCGGTGAAATCGCCCTGATCATAGCAGGTGATGGTTCCGTCTTCCATACCGGAGATTAAGTCCATCTTGTAAGGATCGTCCTTAAACATCTCAAGCGCTTCCGCCTTAGTAATCTCGCGACGATAAATTTTTACACCCGTCTTTGCAACCTTCTTCATTTCCTTTTCGATTGCTTCAACATCTTCGTCGGAAAGCATTACATCTCCGAGATCCATATCGTAGTAGAAGCCTTCCTCTACCACAGGTCCAACCCAGAATTTTGCGTTGGGATATAAATGCTTTACGGCCTGTGCCATCAGATGTGCACAGGAATGGTTCAGAGTATTCAGTTCTTCGTTTTCTTTAAAATTAACCATGATACTGCTCCTAAAATTTATTTGATGCTTATCTAATCAATTTACCACAATTGGACTTTTTTTTCAAGGAAACCGTTCGTTTCGGTTCCCTCAAAAACAATTCTTAACTTCTGACTGCCGGTCCGGAACCGATTACTCCTCGCCGTCCCCGACGTCCTCATCGTAATGATCCGTAAATCTGTGCACCACGCCGTCCTTCTTGTAGGCGATTACCGTGCTTAAATTTACGTTTTCCACGCTGTGGAAAATATTGCTCTCCACATATGGGTTGTTCTTCTTTAAAGCCGCAATCAGTTTCTTGGTTTCCATACGCATCGATACGGAAACACCGTCATCCCTGCAGGAAGAGCAGGTATCCGTAAAATGGCACGCACACTGAATAAAATGCAGTTTGTTATAATCTCTCCAGCGTTTGATATCGTCCTCGCGAATCAGATACATCGGCCGGATCAGTTCCATTCCCTCAAAATTCGTGCTGTGCAGCTTCGGCATCATCGTCTGCACCTGTCCGCCGTAAATCATGCCCATGAGGATGGTCTCGATAACATCGTCATAATGATGGCCGAGAGCGATTTTGTTGCAGCCGAGTTCCTTTGCCCTGCTGTAAAGATGACCCCTGCGCATTCTGGCGCAGAGATAGCACGGCGACTTTTCGATATTGTCGACGACATCAAAAATATCCGATTCAAAAACGGTAATCGGCACCCCGAGCATCTTCGCGTTTTTCTCAATCAGCATACGGTTCAGCTCGCTGTAGCCGGGGTCCATTACCAGAAATACCAGTTCGAACTCAAACTTGCGGTGACGCTTCAGTTCCTGAAAAAGCTTCGCCATCAGCATCGAGTCCTTGCCGCCGGAAATACAGACCGCAACCTTGTCTCCAGGCTGCAGCAGATCATATGTGTTGATGCCCTTTGCAAACGCGGAGAAAAGCTCCTTGTGGAATTTTTTGCGAATACTCAGTTCCACTTCCGCCTGCTTTTCCACATAATCCTCGCGATAATCGGACATAATCCATTGTCCGTAGCCGCCTTTCAGGCTTGTACAGTCATAGCCCTCTTCTCTCAGAATCTCCGCCATATCACGGCTTTGTCTGCCATGCATACAGAACAAAACATAAGGCTTCTCTTGATCGAGCGCGCCCTCCCTTGCTTTTTCAAGAATTTCCGGAATCTGCTCCGCGCCCGGAATCGTTCCATACTGAAAGGAGATTTCGTCCCTGATATCGATCAGCCTGTAAGCGGAAGGATGCAGATCCGCAAGCTCTTCCATTGTAATTTCAATATTTTCAAACATTTCCGTTTTCCCGTAACCGTTCTTTCGATTTCCTTACTCATTTTTACCATAAACCATACTAAAATGAAAGAGTACGAATATTTCGATACAGAAAAAAACAAAATGGATGCCACCTGTACAATACAGGATAGCATCCATGTGTTCCGCCTAATTCATAAATATGTGTCCGGGATTCTGGGTACATATCATTTATTCTGTTCTTTGGTTGTTTTGCCTACGGAACCATTTTACCATGTTCCGGGGGAAAAACCAAGAAGTCAGTATTAAATCCGGATGTCAGGCGAAACCCTTGAAAAAACTCGCATGTTTTGAGAGTTCTTTAAAACCGTTTCTGCTACTTTCCTTCATACGCAATCTTGATAATATCGTCGATTCCCGCCTCTTCTATCGAAATGTCCTTGATGGTTTTCTTCGCGGAGAGGTCCGCAATCAGTTCCGCGGCGGTCGTATCCTTCTTCATGAACTTGTACTTCGCGGTATTGCCTTCGTGTGAAATCATCTCGCATTTTTCGTGCTCGGGCGCCACCTCGTCGTAAAATTCGACCACAAGTGTACGATATGGTGCAATCCGCTCAACAATTTCGCTTAAATTGCCGTCTTCCATCATCACGCCGTGATTGATGATGATTAATCTATCACAAAGTTCCTGAATATCGCCGAGGTCGTGCGTGGTCAAAACAATCGTTGTCTTTTTGACCTCGTTGATCTCCTTGATAAACTTCCGAAGCGCGTACTTCGAAGACACGTCCAGACCGATGGTCGGCTCGTCTAAGAAAAGCACCTTCGGAGAATGCAGCATGGAAGCCACCAAATCGCCCTTTACGCGCTGTCCCAGAGACATCTGGCGCACCGGCTGGTTGATGATTTCCTTGATGCCGAGAATCGAGTCCATCACATCAAGCGTTTCGTCGTAGTCCGACTGTTTAATCTGATAAATGTGCTTTAAAAGCTCAAAACTCTCGCCGAGTCGCAAATCCCAGTTTAACTGCGTGCGCTGCCCGAACACGACGCCGATGGAACGCACCACTTCCTTACGATGCTTCGTGATGTCGACGCCGCCTATGAGAACGCTTCCCTTTGTCGGAGTCAAAATGCCCGACATCATTTTGATCGTCGTGCTTTTTCCCGCGCCATTCGGCCCGATGAATCCGACAATCTCGCCCTCATCGATGGAAAAATTCAAATCCTGCACCGCATGAAGTGTCTCGTAATTGTTCTTCACAAGCCCCGTAATCGCGCCTTTCAGGCCCGGCGCCTTCTTCTTAAGAAGGTAATCTTTACTTAAGTCCTTAACCTCAATCATACATCCACTCCTGTGGTTCGCTCCGTCGCCAGCCGGCGACGCGCAGCTTTCTTTCTCTTAATTTCCCGCACTTTCGTACTTTTTAAGTCCGGCCGTAAAATACAGCCCCGCAATCACCATCACCAGAACGCCGACGCCCAGTGTAATGAGCGGCAGAAGCATTCCGTTATAAAGACTGTTCTCGATTCCCAAAAGCCCCGACACCGGATAGAACGAAACCCATCCAATCGGGATAATGAATGTCAGCACAAACTGCATAATCTCGGGATACATCGAAATCGGATACATCGTGGTTTTGTCCATGATTTCCTGCGTGTACTGCCCGAAATCCACAGCACTCCTCGTATGAAACGACGTGCTGCCGAGCAAAATGTAAATCCCGCCGCGAATCAGCGTTGCGCCGATCAAAAGCACCAGCACCTGCAATACAAAAAGCGGTGTAAAGCGAACGCTGCATTTTACACACCCGTAGATGAATACCAGGATGCCCGGGATTAAATCTGTGATGCCGAACACGTTAATGTTCGTAAAGAAAAACTGGTACAATACACCGAGCGGGCGCGTTAAGTACCGGTCGAATTCGCCTTCAATTACAAAATAGCCCATAAACCATCCCTGCACGAAGAAAATCATCGACAGCGCATGAGATATTACCGAGATTCCGTACAGAAACGCCAGCTGCCCGTAGGTCCAGCCGTTAATCTCGCCGAAGGACTCCACCACAAATTTGATAATCGCAAATCCCATGATAAACTGCAGCGGATTCGAAATCAGCCAGCCCGCGATGTTTGCGGGGTATTCGATGATGGTCATGAGGGCCATTTTAATTACCTGCCCCGTGACGTCCATATAATGAATCAGTTCTTTTGCCGCTTTTTTCATCCGCCCTGCACCATTACCTTTCGTGTTATGCGATGCTGCGCAAAGAAGATAATCCCCGTCAACACCAAAAGCCACACAAACTGAATCTGCATCTGACAAAGATGTTCAGCCCGGTCTCCCCTTCCGATGTAAATCGAAAGCGGAAGCTGGTAAATATAAACAAACGGCAGGCAGCCTAATACTTTTGCCACCCCTGCTGGAAAAAACCATATCGGAATAATGCTGCCCGAAAGCAGACGGATTAAATGTTTTTTCACCTGAATCAGCGCATCGATATTGACGGCCGTGAATGCCATCATGCCAAAAAGTGCTGCAATCAGCCAGTTAATCAGAATCGACTCCGCCACGGAAAGAATAAAGAGCGGCAGATCGCGAATGTCCGCGATGGCCGGAATTTTTATCATCAGGCATCCGATAATCAGGATGGGGAGAATGTTTTGAATGGTAAGCGCCAGGATGCTTCCGATATCCTCCGAAAAATAGACCGCGAAGAGATTGATCGGCTTCATCATATCCGTCGCAACGCTGCCTTTCTGCACGCTTTGTTGAATTCTTCGCTCCACGTTGGTAATCATCAGCACCGACAAAACGGAGGACATAACAACATAGGTAAGCATGCTGTCCACATCGACACCGCTTACCATATCCTGATTCTTATAAAGAGCTTTCCAGAAATATGCTGACGTAATCATAATTATCGTCTGCATAATGATGTTCCCGTAAACATTGAACTCATAAGTCATGCTCTTTATAATCTGGGTTTTTATGATATATAAGTACTTTTTCATTTCG
>Ga0247611_10004485_pt1 | contig 19293 bp, 17 predicted proteins | sample 177DNAGHGhighgp2_FD_192422 | JGI IMG/M metagenome (GOLD analysis project Ga0247611, IMG submission 192422) | Sheep rumen microbial communities from Palmerston North, Manawatu-Wanganui, New Zealand - 1770 DNA GHGhigh gp2 | ecosystem: Host-associated > Mammals > Digestive system > Stomach > Rumen...
GTTTAGAGTTTAGAGTCAGTTTAATCAGTTGATGGTTTATAAGTTTTCTGAAGTCCTGACAATAGCCTTGCCACTTCTTCAATCAACTGATCCATACTGAGTCTTTCTTCTGCTGTGATGTATCCTAGTTCTTCAGCTATTTCGAACTGAGAAGAAACCTCCATCAGTGAACCATAAGACATCTCAATAAAATGAGACTTGTCTTTCACTGAGTAGCGATTTATTCCCTCAGCAATATTAGATGTTATCGAGACAGATGCCCTTCTGAGTTGATCACTCATAGCATAGCGTTCTTCTGCTGGAAACTTTTTCAGAAGTTTGTATGTGTGTTTTACCACCTCTTTTGCCTTCTGATAAGCTATCAACTTACGATAACCAAATACTTCCATACCTTTCTTTTAGTTTAAAGTATTGAGTGTAGTGTTTAGAGTCAGTACTTTAGTTGAGAGTGGAGAGTTTAGAGTTTAGAGACAGACTATAAAGTTTAGAGTTGAAAGTTGATGGTTGAGAGACAGTGTGTGGCCAGACCGCAGTAGTTGATAGTGGAAAGTAGACTAGGTAAACTCTACACTTCAAAAACTGACTCTAAACACTAAACTATCGACTCTAAACTTTCTGTTAACTCTCAACTCTCAACTACATTCCCAGCAAGGGCTTCAGTTGATTTTCCTTATTTAATATATATACGGTGGTACCGAGGAAAGCGAGGAAGAGGAAGATGAGTACCATTTTCGCACGGGATGGTCCCGCCTTCTTCACCGGTACCGTGGCACTCTGCAACGTGGTAAAGGCTGGCGTTTCCTCCTGTACCTTCGCCTCTGCCAACTGGAGCTGCTGTGCCACCGCATTATAGTTATTGAACTGTAACTGCATCTCGTTCTCCAGGTCAATCAGTTTTGTCTTGTACGACTGGAGTATCATGTCCTGGTTGGCATCACTATAACTGGCATAGAGCTGGCGCGCCTTGTCATAACGAGCCTTCGCCTCCTTGAAGAGCTTGCGGTTATATTCCAGGTCGACCTTCGCCTTCTTTGTACGATAGTCGGTGATGAAATTCTGAAGGCGACGCTGTACTGAGTCGGCAATAGTAGCACAGATCAGCGGGTCCTGATCTGTGACATTGATTGTAATCACCATCGTCTTCTTATCGACATCACAAACCACTTTCTTATCAATCACCTTGACAATCTCCGATTGTTCTTTCGTCAGCATAAACGGATTGACCTTATGCTGGTCGATGGTGTCTTTCGTACCAATCAACTCACCCAACAGTTTGAAGGGAGCCGAGATGGCAACCCCCCACCACGACTGTTTCTGCTCATAAGCAAGATAATCGTAGTACGATATGATGCGGGTAGAGTCCTTTTTATGGATGGGGACATTGAAGAGGCTCGCCTTGAAATCAACCGAGTTCATCAACTCCGGATAGACCATAGGGAACAATGCTTCTGTAGCCATCATATTACTACCTAAGTTCATTCCAAACTGACTGGCAAGAGCCGCTAAACCACTCGTTCTGCCGGACTTGGTACTCAACTCCGGACTCAGTTTCACCTCACAGGTGTAGTAATTACGAAGTCCAAGGGTATAGATACATGCCACCACAAAGACGATGGACAACACCTTATAATATAAACGTTTGTACTTCTTGAGCGCTGCGAAGATCTGACCGAAATCAATCGATGACTCCTCCTGCTCTATATATTCGTTTTCACTCATCACTTTAAAAAATTGAAGAATTGAAAAATTGAAAGATTGAAATATTCAAAAATTGAAGTAATCGTCGCAAGACGCTTTTACAAAGCGAAGCGACTAAAAGAATTGAAGTATTAAATTAGAACTGCTTGATCATGATCACTAACAGGGCAGACATGCTGGCGACAGACTGTGCGACAGCAACCCACTGCTGGACGAGACCTGCCTTTGGCTCCGGCTTCATTGGTACGACAATCTCACAACCCGGCTCAATCTTTGCCCCATGACCGACCTGTGCCATCGTGCCATTCGGATAGATTACCCACGTCTTCCGTTTCTTGGCATGGTTACCGAATCCACCAGCCTGGTTGACATAATACTTGTAGCTCTTGCCTGGCTTATAAGAGACCGTATTCGGATACATCACATTACCAGAGACCTTCACCGTGCTGATATATTCCGGTACGACGATATGGTCACCCTCACGCAGGATAATATCCTCCTCACAGCCAGGATTAGCCAATGCCTTATCGAGGTAGATACCTACCGGGTAAGTATTAGACAATGCCAGCTGGCTCACTGCGATAGAGTCAGAAGAACGGATTCCCGCCTGTTTACGAACCTGCTCAACCAGGAAGTCACGACGAGCCCTCTCGTCCGCATTCATCACACGCTCCAAACGGGCATTCTTCGGATAAGCCTGATCCGTGAGACCACCTGCGAGCTTGATGGCATCAGACAGACGCATATTCTTGGTCGTCATGGTCTGGGCTCCCTCATAGAGCACCTCACCTGTGATAGTGAAGTTACGGGGGGTCTTGAACCCTGGGCTCCGACGAACATGTACCACATCATAAGGTTCCAATATGAAGCCTGGCGTACCATCCACCACAAAGCCATCCTTCAACCCAAAGGTGAAAGTCTTTGAAATCTCACGGGGAGCATTCGTCGACTTCGGATCACGGATGCGACGAGACACGTCCACACGGGCGACAGATGCCGCATCAGTCAGTCCACCTGCCTCAATAATCAAATCCTCCAAGGTGGTATTATCAGCAAACTGATAACTACCAGGACTCATCACCTCACCGGTAATAGTCAAAGTACGCTGCTGGCGCAAGTCTGCCTCTGTCGGTATGAAGAGCACATCCTCATTAGCAAGTGGGATATCAGGAGAAGTTCCTGCAAGGATACCTTTGATATCAACAGCTATCACCTCCAGACTGCGATCAGCCTTAAGACGATGGAGCACGCCACGGTTGGTCATCGCATCCTCGGTGACACCCTCAGCGGACTTCAACAGCGTACGGACACTGGTGACATCCTTACCCAGCTGGTATTTGCCGGGACGGAAGACAGCACCCTTGATCTCCACCATATTCTCATAGCGGTTGAGCATACCATCCACTACTACAGCATCACCATCGTCCACCTGGAAAGAGGTCATCTCAAACTCATCGATATTATATACGGTGTAACGCTCACCCGTCTGGCGCGTCAGATGTACCATCTTACGATAGGCATCACCTGTAAACCCTCCTGCATATTTCAGCAGGGTGGCGACACTCTCGTTTTTCCGCATCTCGTAGAACATCGGGCGCTTCACATTACCCGTGATACCCACCAGACAATCGTAAAGTCCTACTTGGATGACATCACCCTCCTGCAAACGGATGTTACCAGCCAGACGACCGTTGAGGATATACTCGTAGATATCAACAATGGTCACGAGATTTCCGTTACGATACACTTTCACATTACGTAATGTACCAGTATTCTTGATACCGCCTGCCATGTAAAGGGCATGGAAAACTGTAGAAAAAGCACTGAGATGATAGGTTCCTGGCGAACTGACCTCACCCATGATATTCACCATGATAGTACGGGTGTTACCCAGAGACACCTTCAGATTGCTGCTGCTATAGCGAGCACCCACCGTAGAGCGAATCTTCGCCTGGGCTGATGCCACAGACATACCCTGTACATAGATAGGACCATATCCTGGAACCGTTATCTCACCCTCGGGGGATACGGTCAGCTGGAGCGTTTTCTGGGAGGCACCATAGATATCAACTATCACTTGGTCGCCAGGACCCAAAACATAATTCTGGGGGGTGGCGATGTTCATATTGGGTTCAAACGAAATTCCTCCCCGACGGAAGATATCATGTCCGAAAATCTTCTTACCTGTGGCTTCCGAGGCACCACTTGTCGCCTGCACGTCATGCTCTACCTGAGCCTGCTCGTCACTGGCATTGGCATAAATCTCCCCAGTAGTACCCACCTTGGCGGTGTTCAACTCCTGGGTGGTAGCACCTGTATAGTTCTGACGCATACGGTCACTTCCACCTGTTGATCCTGCGGCATTGGCTTCCATTCCACTCTCAGAACGTTGTTTGTCATACTGATTACGGACACGACGAATCTGGTCGATCTGCACCCCCTTCTGCATCAGTTTTGTGACAATCTGTGCCTGACTGGAGCCAGCCGTTGCCTCACGGGCAATGAAACCAGCAACCTGACTGTCAGACATACCTTGGGCAAAGGCACCCACTGACATCAAGGTCAACATCATTGAAAAAACGATTCTCTTCATATCTTAAAAACTCTAAACTCTAAACTAAAAGACTGTCTCTAAACTCTAAACTCTAAACTCTCAACTACTTTACAGTACCATCGCGAGATGCGGAGCATCACGCTGATGGCTCCTACGGTCTTAATCAACCAGTATTTGCGACCGTTCTTATAGAGTTTGCCACGGATACCAGCAAACTGACCATGCAGCACTATCACTTCCCTGCCGGGTTTAGCCTCTGCATCCTCCGCATCGAGGTATTCGACAGGTGTCTTGGCATAGTCAGGGTCACAGAGCAGACGGAAATCAGTCATCTCCTTGTCAGAGATCTCACTGACCTTATCGTCAGTCTTGTTCCTCAACAGCTGGAGGGGCATGCGACACTCTGACAACAGCTTGCGCAACTCCGTGGTGTCCCCGCTCTTCTGCAGAAACACATAGTTATGTACCACGGGAACCAGGAAACGCCGGGGTTTGAGTTCATCTCCAACCACTTTCTCCTGATAGGTCATAGGTATGAAATAGGTGAGACCTTTTTCCTTGAGGAATGTCCCCACTTCCATCTCCTTGCGATTGAAGGTTCGTATCACGACCCAGCTGTTTTCCATCGTGGTATTCTTCTATATCGGGTGCAAAGATACGAATAAGTGAGCAAAGAACAAAATAAATTCCTATTTATTTTAAGTTTCGCATTTGTTCAACTTCTTAGGAGTTAAAGGAGTTAAGGAGTAAAAAGGAGTTAAGACGTTAGTCCCGTAACCGCTACTTTCCACCGAAGTCTCGGGTGCCACGAAGTATTGTCCTAACTTCTTAACTCCTTTAACTCCTTTACTCCTACAACTTGCGAAAGTTGAGTTTCGATTTATTTTTATTCCTATTTAAACAGACAGGAAGGATTTGAGGAGGGAGAGAGCAGCGGAGACGGTGGGGATGTCGGTGAGGAGGAGGGAGCGCTTGCCATTAACATCACGGAACTGGCAGCGACGAGGGTTGGTCGCCACATACTGGAGGATATGGTCGAAAGCCGTGCTGCGGTAGAACGGGTGATTCGGGTCGGAGACAAAGAAAAGGGTCATCCGTCCTTGTTTGAGTAACAATTTCTCACATCCCAGCTGTCCAGCCAGACGACGTAAAGGTACGACGAGCATCAACTCCTCGCCCTCCTGCGGTACAGGACCGAAGCGGTCGATGAGCCGGGAGCGGTATGCCGCCAACTGCTCATCCGTATGCAGGTTGTCGAGTTCCCGGTAGAGTAACATCCGCTCACTGTCTGACGGCACATACTGATCCGGGAAATAGAGTGCCAGGTCCGTGTCGACTGTCGTTTCGACAGTGGAGAGTTGAGAGTTGAGAGTTGAGAGTTGAGAGTGGGTCTCTTCGTTCACCTCTTTCATTGCCTGATTGAGGATTTTCTGGTACGTCTCGTAACCGAGGTCAGCGATAAAGCCCGACTGTTCGGCACCAAGGAGGTTGCCGGCACCCCGGATGTCAAGGTCCTGCATAGCAATCTGAATACCACTGCCCAGTTCACTGAACGTCTCCAGCGCCTCTAAGCGTCTGCGACTCTCCTGAGGGAGGTCAGCGAGCGGTGGTGCCAGCAGGTAGCAATACGCCTTGCGGTTGCCTCGCCCTACCCTGCCCCTCATCTGGTGGAGGTCAGAGAGTCCGAAATGATGCGCCCCATTGATGATGATCGTGTTCGCATTCGGGATATCGATACCATTCTCGATGATTGTCGTGGAGAGCAGCACGTCATAGTCGTGATTCACGAAATCGAAGATGATATTCTCCAGTTCGTCAGGTTTCATCTGTCCATGACCGATGGCTACCCTCGCCTCCGGGATATAGAGATGTATCATATCCGCTATCCGCTGCAGGTCGTTGATACGAGGAGTGACGAAATACACCTGTCCGTTGCGGGACAGTTCAAACTGGATGGCATCAGCGATGACCTCCCCGCTGAGCGTATGAATCTCCGTCTGGATGGGATAGCGGTTAGGAGGCGGTGTCTGGATGATACTCAGGTCACGGGCACCCATCAGCGAGAACTGGAGGGTACGGGGGATGGGAGTCGCAGTGAGTGTCAGGGTATCGACATTCGTCCGCATCTGACGGAGTTTCTCTTTCACGGACACCCCGAATTTCTGTTCCTCGTCGATGATGAGCAGTCCGAGGTCCTTGAACTTCACCGACTTCCCAATCAGTTTATGCGTACCGATGAGAATATCAATCTTTCCCTCCGCTAAGTCGTGGAGGAGTTCCTTGGTCTGCTTAGGAGTACGGGCACGGGTCAGGTAATCCACCCGGACAGGGAAGTCCTTCAGGCGTTTACAGAACGTCCGGTAATGCTGGAAAGCAAGGACGGTGGTAGGTACCAGCACCGCCACCTGTTTAGAGTCACAAGCCGCCTTAAAAGCAGCCCGTACAGCAATCTCCGTCTTGCCGAAACCTACATCCCCACATACCAGGCGGTCCATGGGGCGAGCCTGTTCCATATCCCCCTTCACCTCATTGGTCGTCTTCAACTGGTCAGGAGTGTCCTCATAGAGGAACGATGCCTCCAGCTCATGTTGCAGGTAACTGTCAGCACTAAACGCAAAGCCTTTCTCCCGTTTGCGTGCCGCATACAGCTTGATGAGGTCACGGGCGATATCCTTCAGTTTGTTCTTCGTCCGTTCCTTCATCCGTTCCCACTGTCCAGTACCCAGCTGTGAGAGGCGAGGCGGTTCCCCATTATCCTGCGCCTTGTACTTGCTCACCTTATAAAGAGAATGGATAGAGACATAGATGGCTCCCCCACCCTGGTAGATGATCTTGATCATCTCCTGGTATTTGACCCTCTCCGACTGAATCGGCATTCTCACCAGTCCTCCAAACTTACCGATGCCATGGTCGACATGGACGATATAGTCACCCATCTCAAACTGTTGGAGTTCCTTGAGGGTGAGTGCCACCTTTCCGTTCCGTGCCTTGTCGGAGCGAAGACTATAGCGGTGATAACGGTCGAATATCTCATGGTCGGTGAAGACACAGAGTTGTTGGTCGTGATCGATAAAGCCCGCATGAAGGGATGTGTTGATATAATTGAGAGGTGAGAGGTGAGAGGTGAGAGGTGAGAGGTGAGAGGTGAGAGGTGAGAGGTGAGCGTCCTGAGGTGAGAGGATATCATGAAGGCGGTCCAGCTGTTTCTGGCTGTCCGCTAATATATATAGGTGGTAACCCTTCGCCTGATAGTCAGCAAGCGACTGGCGGAGGAGGTCGAAATTCTTATGGTACAGAGGTTGCGGAGCCGTATGGAACGACAAGGTGACCTCCGGCGTTTGGGAGGGATGACTGCCAAACTCCAACTGACGGAAGGAGGTCATCGTCTTCTGCCACTCATCACCACTCATCACCTGTACGTCCTCCGGATTCGTCTCCTGGCAGATATGGTCTATCGTGTCATGGATATAAGAGAAGTCCTTGGCGAAGACGAACGACCCTGTGGGGAGGTAATGGAGGATGGAGCGTGAAGCGGTGGATGATGGCTGCGACAGGGTCGCAGCTGAGGAGACGAGGGTGACCTCGCTGCGCTGGTCACGGGAGAGCTGGTCGTCGACCTCGAAGGTGCGGATGGAATCTACATCATCACCGAAGAAGTCGAGACGGAAGGGATACTCACTGCTGTAACTATAGACATCGAGGATAGACCCACGCTGGGCAAACTGTCCCGGCTCGTAGACGTAGTCCACCTCATGCAAACCCATGTCACGGAGTCGTCTCACCAGTCCATCAACGGCTATGGTCTGTCCCTTGCGCAGCACCAAGGTCTGTGCCTTTAGCTGCTCTGCGGAAACGACTTGCTCAGCAAGGGCTTCCGGGTGTGTGACGATGAGTGATGACGCAGACTCAGAGGCGAGGGAGGTGAGAACCTCGGTACGGAGGATCTCATTGGCAGCATCACGCTGTGCATATTTGATGGCACGACGGAAGGAGGAGGGGAAGAACAGCACCTGTCCGTCTCCCAGCACCTGCTTGAGGTCCTGATAAAAATAGCCCGCCTCTTCCTCATCATTGAGGATGATGAGGGAATGGGCTTTAGATTGCCGAGCGATGACAGTAGAGAGCAGAAGGGGTGCGGAGGAGGCAACGAGTCCGTCGAGGAAAATCGTTTTCACCGACTTTTCCCCTATCGTTTTCCGCAGGGTTTCCACCTGGGGAGCCTGCCCGTACAACTGTACTAAATCCTGAATGGTCATATTTGCGGGTGCAAAGATACTCAAAAATAAAAATAAATTGAAATTTATTTTGCTTTTTCTTCGGTTTGCACTATCTTTGCAGTATGAAAGAAAGTGATAGTATCGTCATTATTCCGACGTATAACGAAAAGGAGAATATCGAGAAGATCATCCGAGCCATTTTCGCCTTGGAGAAAAGTTTCCATATCCTCGTGGTAGATGATGGGTCGCCCGACGGGACTGCTGCCATCGTCAAAGGACTCATGGAGACGGAATTTGCCAACCAGCTGTTTATCCTCGAACGGAGTGGGAAACAAGGGCTGGGCACTGCCTATATCGCAGGTTTCAAATGGGCTCTGGCACATCCCTACGACTATATCTTCGAGATGGATGCAGACTTCAGTCACGACCCCAATGACCTGCCCCGCCTTTATGCTGCCTGTGCGGAGGAGGGCAACGACCTTGCCATCGGCAGTCGTTATGTGAGTGGTGTGAATGTCGTCAACTGGCCGATGGGCAGAGTACTGATGAGTTATTTCGCCTCGAAATACGTACGGTTTGTCACAGGCTTCAAGGTGCATGACACCACCGCCGGGTTTAAGTGCTACAAACGCCGAGTACTGGAGACCATCGAACTTGACAAGATCCGTTTCAAGGGCTATGCCTTCCAGATAGAGATGAAATTCACCGCCTATAAGATCGGTTTCAAGATCAAGGAAGTACCTGTCATCTTCGTCAACCGCAAGGAGGGTACCTCTAAGATGTCTGGAGGCATCTTCGGTGAGGCGTTCTTCGGTGTTATGCGATTACGGTGGGACGGATGGACGAGGAAATATCCGAGAGTGGAGAGTTGAGAGTGGAGAGTTGAGAGTGGAGAGTTGAGAGTGGTGAAGATTTTATATAGGATTTATCAAATATTTATTGCAGTACCTGTGACCATTCTGATGACCATCTGGACTGCGTTGGTGGTAGGGATAGGCTGTACCATCGGGGATGGACATTACTGGGGTTATTACCCGGGACGCTGGTGGGCACGAGTCATTACCAAGGTTTTTCTCCTTTCTGTGAAGGTGGAAGGGGGCGAGGACCTGCCGAAAGACGAGTCGTTTGTCTTTGTGGCAAACCACCAAGGTGCTTTCGACATCTTCCTGATATACGGTTATCTGGGCAGGAATTTCAAATGGATGATGAAATACCAGTTGAAGAAGATTCCTTTTGTAGGCTATGCCTGTAAGAAGTCACACCAGATATTCGTAGACCGTCGTGGAACGGCGAAAGTACGTGCGATGTACAAGACGGTACGCCATACACTGGAGACAGGTAATTGCAGTGTGGTGGTGTTCCCGGAGGGCTCCCGCAGCTTTACGGGACACATGGGTGTCTTCAAGAAAGGAGCCTTTACCCTTGCCGATGAGTTGCAGTTGCCGGTTGTCCCCATGACCATCAACGGGTCGTTTGATGTGATGCCCCGTTTCCGTGACTGGCATTTCGTCAACTGGCATCCCTTAACGCTCACCATTCATACTCCTATCTATCCTCAGTCACAAGGACCGGAGAATGTCCAGTCGACACTGCAACAATCTTACGATGCCATCATGCAGTCACTGACTCCTGAATACCAAGGATTTGTAGAGAACCCCGATCAGTGTTGAGAGTTGAGAGTTTAGAGTTTAGAGTCAGTCCTTTAGTTTAGAGTTGAGAGTTTAGAGTTTAGAGACTATTCTTTACGAAGGGTGATGACGACAATCTCACCCGGAAGTCCCAGACGGAAAGGGATGAGGGCTCCAAGACCCGTAGAGACAAAGAGGGCGCGAGACCCTTCGTAAGCCCATCCTTCATAGACATCATAGCTTAAGGCTGCCGGAGAATATCCGAAAATATCAGCCTGTCCCCCATGTGTATGACCACTTAGCGTCAACTGTGCCTGACACTCCTTGAGGATTTTCTCACGCCATGCTGTAGGGTCATGCTGAAGCATGATGATGAAAGGATGGTGAGAGGTGAGTCCGGCAAGTGTTTTAGCGACATCACCCCGACGGGGCATACGCTTCACTGTCCCCCAGTTCTCCATTCCGGCAATGACGATAGAGTCGCTATCCCGACGGATGACACGATGCTCATTCATCAGAAGAGTCCATCCTGCCTGACGCTCCAAAGCCTGTGTCCTCCTGTTATTCGCCTCTTTCTCCAGTGAGTCTGCCTGCAGATAGGTCGCATAGTCATGGTTGCCAAGGACGGAATAGACCCCGTCGGGAGCGTTTAACCTGCTGAGTTGCGGGAGGTGCTCGACGAGTTCCTCGGGATATACATTCTGCAGGTCACCCGTAAACACAATCATATCCGGATGCAGTGCCAGCATACTGTCGACACCCCGCTGTAACATCCATTTACGCATGCCTGTCATCGTTCCGATATGTGCATCCGAGAACTGGACGATGCGGTAGCCGTCGAAAGCTGCCGGGAGGTCTTTGCTATGGTATTCCACATAACGGATGTCCAACTGCTGGTAGCCCACAAACATGCCATAGAGAGCGAAGAGCACCAAGATGAGGGAGACACAAGCGCCAATCTTCTTTCCCCAACGACGAGGGAACAGGAAGCGACACAAGAAAAAGGCAATGACGGGTAATACGACAAATGCCATGATGACGAAAAAAGGTACTGCGTAACGGGCAATCATAAAGAATTGAAGAATTAAAGGATTGAAGAATTGAAGTAATCGTCGTAAGACGCTTTTACAAAGCGAAGCGACTAAAAGAATTAAAGGATTGAAGAATTGAAGGATTGAAGAATTGAAGGATTGAAGGATTGAAGTTATAAATAAGGTGAGAGGAATTTACGAAGGAGAGAGACAGGGAGTCCACGGCGACGGGCATAGTCCTGGAGCTGGTCGTCACCGATCTTCCCGATAGAGAAATAACGGGCTGCAGGATGAGCAATCATCAAGCCACTGACACTGGCATGCGGTTTCATGGCACCATTCTCTGTGAGACGGATACCAATCTGCCTAAACGGCAGGAGTCCGTCAAGGAGGAAGTTCAGGCTGGCATCCGGCAGGGAGGGATAACCCACGGCAGGACGGATGCCCTGGAATGCCTCAGCATGGAGTTCTCCCATCGTCAGGTGCTCATCTGGAGCATAGCCCCAGATTGTACGGCGTACCTCCTCATGGAGTTTCTCGGCTGCTGCCTCAGCAAGTCTGTCGGCAAGCAGCTGCACCTGCATCTTCTGATAAGGGTCGTTGTCGAAATCAGTCTCCATCCCCCAGTCGACAGTAGTAGCGAAAATACCGATATGGTCGTGCTGCGGATGGATGAAGTCTGCAAGGCAGAGACAGTCGCCATGTTGCTGACGGAGGAATGGGCAGCGACAAGGTCGCTGCATACCCGACGATGAGAGGATGACATCATCACCCTCACTATGCGCTTCGAAGAGATGGAAGAGGGCATGGGCACGGTAATGCGTGTCAAGATGCCGGAGCACCTGCTCCGCCTCTGCCCTACTCTCTTGCTGCTGTTCCGGTTCCCTCAACTGCCAGGCATGGTAATAATACGCCCAATTGATATAGGGTTGCAGGTCGTGGAGCGAATAGGTTATCTTCATCTGAAGGCAACCTCCTCTCCGATATAGTCCGTATCAACCTTGCCGTCCACATAGACGGTATGCCCATTACAGAGGGTCCGTTCCACCCGCCACAGGAAGGTATGCCCCTCCATCGGGCTCCATCCGCATTTGCTCTGTATACAAGCCGGAGTGACTGTCCATCCCGTATTGGGACGAACCATCACCAAGTCTGCCCGATAGCCGGGACGGATAAAGCCCCGTTGGCGTACCTCAAAGAGTTGTGCCGGATGATGGCACATCAGTTCTACGAGCCGCTCGAGAGAGAGCACCCCTTGGTCGACCAGTTCGAGCATGATGACCAGTGAGAACTGAATCATCGGCATACCACTGGCAGCCTTTGCACATCCCCCTTCTTTCTGTGAGAGGAGATGCGGAGCATGGTCGGTGCCTATCACCGTGATGCGACCGTCATTCAGAGCCTGTTGCAATGCCTCCCTGTCACGTTCTGACTTGATGGCGGGATTACATTTGATGCGGGTACCAAGGCGGTTGTAGTCACGGTCTGAGAAATAAAGGTGACTGGGAGTGACCTCTACGGAGAGTGGAGAGTGGAGACTTGAGAGTGGAGAGTGGAGAGTGGAGAGTGGAGAGTTGAAAAGTTCCAACTCCCTTGCTGTAGTGAGATGGGCGACATGGAGCCGGGTATGATATTTCCGGGCAAGTTCCACAGCCAGTCTGGTGCTCTCATAGCAAGCCTCAGCACTACGGATCTCGGGATGATGGACCACTGTGGGGTCGTCACCATATTTCGCCTTAGCGGCTTCCATATTGCGGTTGATGAGGGTGGTATCCTCACAGTGAGCCATCAGGGGCAAGGGTGTTGTACGGAAGATACGCTCCAGTGTTTCCCTGCGGTCTACCAGCATATTGCCCGTAGAAGAGCCCATGAAGAGTTTGATGCCCGGGATACGGTGGATGTCCAGTTGGGAGAATGTCTCCGTGTTATCATTCGTCGCCCCATAGAAAAAGCTGTAGTTGACATGACTCTTCTGTCGTGCCAGGGAGAATTTCTGCTCCAAAGCCTCCAGAGTGGTTGTCTGAGGATTGGTATTCGGCATGTCGAAGAATGTGGTGACACCCCCTGCTGCCGCTGCCCTGCTCTCTGTGTCTATGTCCGCCTTCTCGGTAAGACCAGGTTCACGGAAATGGACATGGTCGTCAATGATGCCAGGGAGGATATAACAACCTTTCGCATCGATGACTTCGTCATCGGGAGTTATAGTATCTTTAGGAGCTATAGTGCCTACAGGGACTATAGCGGTAATAGTACCATCCTCAATGATAATCGTACCATCGAAGGTACGACCCTCATTCACTATCGTTCCACCTTCGATGATTGTCCGCATAGGCTATTCTTTTTCTACCCCACTCATCCGTTTCTCGTTTTCCTGAGCCGTCTGATAATAATCCTTGACGTAGGGGTCATCCTTGAATTTCTGTGTTGCCTTCGACATGATATCCTCAATCTGAGGAGTCAGGATAGGATAACGATACTGGCTGGTGATCATCATGAAGACACCCGGTCCCAGGACGTTATCGAAATTCGCCTCGATAAACTTCATCACGAGATGGTCCTCCTCCTGTGCTATTCTCGCTGCCTCAGCAGAAAGCTGGCTGTCGATGGTACCCTCGTCCAGTCCCTCCAGCAGCATCTGGCTCTGTTTGTGGGAGAGCTCATTCATCTGGTTGGTCAACTGGTTATGCTTATCGATAAACTTATACAGCGAGTCATTCATCGGAGTCCCCCCTACCATCTGCCGGGCTGGATCAATCTTCACGACAATCTCACCTTTCTCCAAGACGACAGGCATGATACTCTCATCATCCATATAAAGACTTGCCATGCGTATGGTGTCAAGCAGTCCCGTGAAATGGAACTCCCCATGGACGACCTCACAGGAGTCTATATCCTTGAATTCGTTATTCTTGATAGCCTTGAGATAGAGTTTGTTGCCATCCAGTGCCGACACAGAGGAAGAACCCTCCACGTTATAAGTGCTGGCACATGACGCGAAGAATGCAACGATGACAGACAAAAAAAGAACCTTCTTCATAGATGTTTCATTCATTTGTGATACAAAGATACGACGATGGTTTGAAATGAAGAAAAATATTTGCGCAATTTAATATATTTGTGCAAATATTTAGCATTTTTAGCCTACTTACCCTCTTTTTCCAATTCATGAGCGATACGATGACTGGTATATAGCTGGAGAATGGCTGCCACCAAGAGAAGGATAATCCAATTGTTGTGCACATATTTAATATATAGCAGGAAATCCAGCCCCAGGAAATTCGCCTGGTTGGCAAACATCATAAGGGCTGCCAACAGGAAGAGGACATCACTGATGAGCATGATACGGCGAAGGCGACGGATGGTGATATTCTTTCCTTCGTAGGTCTGACGCATCTGAATAGCAGCAAACAACAGGGCACCGGGGGCAAAGACATAAGGTGCCCATGACTGGAGAAAGATACTCGCTCCGGAGCCTATCACCATTAACAAACCTCCTGACAGTAACAGGAGGGTCTCCAACTTACTCAGCTGTCTCATGGGATTCTGCTGTCTGGGATTGTTCGTTACTGAAGACAAAAATATCCTCATCGTCTTCCTTCATAAAATACCGCTCACGGGCAATCTTCTCTATCGCCTTAGGATTGGAGTCGAGCATCTTAATCTGCTTACGGTCACGGTTATACTGCTCGGTATGCCGCTGGATCTCGTCTTGCAGTTCACCAATCTTCTGCTGGTTCTTGAAATGATGCCAGACACTGTTGTCATCCACGAAACCGATAAATACCACAGCTAACAGGGTCACCAGGGCATATTTCAGCCATGGTGAGCGGTATAGTCTCTCTGTTATTTTCTTCAGTCGCTTCATATTTTCTGCAAAATTACGAATTTATTTCCAATTTTTTCGTAATTTTGCAAGAAATTTGTGTAAGACATGGAAGAATATATCGTATCAGCGCGGAAATACCGCCCTACGACCTTCGATACGGTAGTAGGACAGCAGGCACTGACCACGACGCTGAAGAATGCAGTGAAGAACGGGAAGCTGGCTCACGCCTACCTGTTCTGTGGTCCCCGAGGGGTGGGAAAGACCACCTGTGCCCGTATTTTTGCCAAGGCAATCAACTGTATGTCACCTACCGAAGAGGGGGAGGCATGCGGACATTGTGAGAGTTGTCAGGCATTCAACGAGCAACGGTCGTTCAACATCTTTGAGCTGGATGCTGCCTCCAACAACTCCGTGGAGCATATCAAGACGCTGATGGAACAGACCCGCATACCTCCGCAGGTAGGGAAATACAAGGTCTTTATCATTGACGAGGTACACATGTTGTCCACTGCGGCTTTCAATGCTTTCCTGAAGACCCTGGAGGAGCCCCCTGCACATGTCATTTTCATCCTTGCCACGACAGAGAAGCACAAGATACTGCCCACCATCCTGAGCCGTTGTCAGATTTACGACTTCGAGCGGATGACAGTACGTAACACCATCGACCACCTGAAAACGGTGGCAGAGAAAGAGGGTATCCAGTATGAGGAGCAGGCACTTGCCGTTATTGCGGAGAAAGCTGACGGCGGTATGCGTGACGCCTTGAGTATCTTCGACCAGGCTGCCTCTTTCTGTCAGGGGAATATCACGTACCAGAAAGTGATAGAGGACCTGAACGTGCTGGACGCTGAATACTATTTCAAGATCACTGACCTCTCCGTGGAGAATAAGGTGAGTGACATCATGGTGCTGCTGAACCAGATCATCAACAAGGGATTCGACGGAGGACTGCTGATTGGGGGACTTGCCAAACACGTACGTAACGTGCTGATGGCAAAAGACCCACAGACACTGCCCCTGCTGGAGGTCAGTGACCAACAGCGGGAGAGATACCAGCAACAGGCGAAGAAATGTGAGACTCGCTTCCTGTATGATGCCCTGCGACTGATGAACCAGTGTGACATCAACTACCGCCAGTCATCTAACAAGCGGCTGCTGGTAGAGCTGACACTCATCGAGATAGCACAACTGACTCAGCCCGACGAGGGGGCTGGCAGTGGGCGTAAGCCCAGAAGATTAAAATCCCTGTTTAAGCATTTGACTCAACAGTCTCAGCCAAGGAAAGCAGCCCCACAGGTAGCTGCGGCTGGGAGTGGAGAGGCTGGTAGGACTAGCAGTCCTAGTAATCCTAGTTCCACTGGTGGTTCTAAGGAGACGGTGTCCCCTTTGAAGAAATCAGTAGGTTTCTCTTGGAACAAGCTGCGGGAGAAGAGCACGGTGAAGAGCAAGATGCAGATCATACCTGGCTCTCTGTCGCCTAACGACCCTAATTCTGTCATTAAAGTAGAGTATCTGGACTTCTCCCAGCAGGACTTGGAGTTCCAGTGGATGATGATGTGTAACCGTATGCCCCAGAATCTGAGTGGCATCGCTACCCGTATGAAGAACATGAACCCTGTCATCAAGGAATTCCCAAAGGTAGAGGTGGTGGTGGACAACCAACTGGCGCTGGACCAGATGACGGAGATAAAGGGCAGCATCCTCAGCACTTTGCGTATCTATCTGCATAACAGTGGCATCACCCTTGACATGAGGATTGCGGAACAGAAAGAGCGGAAGCGTATCCTCACCCGCCGGGAGCAGTTTGAGCTGATGGAAAAAGAATATCCCGCAGTAGCGAAACTGCGGGACCTCCTTGATCTTGAATTAGCGTAATAGTTCTTATTATATCAACGTCATTCCTAACTTCTTACACTCCTTACGCATGTCGTCAGGCCAGATAGAAGCCTGTATCTCACCGATATGCCCTTTATGCAGGAGAACCATACAGAGACGGCTCTGACCAATACCACCACCAATACTCAGGGGCAGCTCGTCATGGAGCAGTTTCTGGTGGAAATACAATGTCTCACGCTCCTCCTTACCCTCCAGTTGCAACTGGCGGAGCAACGACTCCTTGTCAACACGGATACCCATGGAGGAAAGCTCGAAGGAACGTCCTAATACCGGATACCAGATAAGGATATCACCATTCAGTCCTGCCAAGCCATTCTCACCCACCGTTGACCAGTCGTCATAGTCAGGTGCACGACCGTCGTGCTTCTCACCATTCGAGAGCTTGCCACCGATGCCAATGATGAACACTGCACCATACGCCTCACAGATAGCATCCTCACGCTCCTTAGGTGTCTTATCGGGATACATCTTCAACAATTCCTCCGCATGGATGAAGGTGATCTTCTCCGGCAGGAAAGGCTTGATCTGCGGATACGTCTCACAGGTCAGATATTCCGTACGGCGGATAGCAGCATAGATACGCTCCACCACATTCTTCAGATAGGCAACGGTACGCTGCTCTTTGGTGATGACTGCCTCCCAGTCCCACTGGTCGACATACAAAGAGTGAAGGTTATCCAGTTCCTCATCCGCACGAATGGCATTCATATCCGTATAGATGCCATAGCCCGGCTCTATCTGATACTCTGCCAACGAGAGCCTTTTCCATTTTGCCAGCGAGTGGACGACCTCCGCCTGGGCATCCCCTAAGTCCTTGATGGGAAAGGACACTGCACGCTCCACCCCATTCAGGTCATCATTGATACCCAGACCTTTAAGTACGAACAAAGGTGCTGTGACACGACGTAAACGCAGTTCCGTCGAGATATTTTGCTGGAAGAACTCCTTAATCAATTTAATGCCCTGCTCTGTCTGTTTCATGTCAAGCAGGGGCTGATAGTCGATGGGTTTTATCAGTTGACTCATATTCTATATGTGTTATTTTGCGAGTGCAAAGGTACTACTTTTAAACTAATTCGCAAGGAAAATACTGAAATATTTTGCAAAATGACACGAAAATAAATTATTTTCTTTCATTTTGTACCACCTTGTGTAATATTAAAAGATTATAAAACTCCATCCACTAAACGCAAAACTCTAAACTTTTTATTACCTTTGCAAGCCGTTAGGTCCCGTAGCTTAGCTGAATAGAGCGTCAGATTCCGGTTCTGAAGGTCTTGGGTTTGAATCCCAACGGGATCACGAAAGATTAAAAGGTTCCAAAGAGAAAAGCTTGCTTTTAACTCTTTGGAGCCTTTTAAGATTTTGTAGGATGGCAGGCGCCAGCCTACAGGGATATGCAATCCCAACGGGATCACGAAAGATTGAAAGGTTTCAAAGAGAAAAGCTTGCTTTTAACTCTTTGGAACCTTTTTTCATGCCAATTAAAGCCCGTTTTCATGTCAATTGGAGGCTCCATTTGATTTGCGATGCCTCGGTGGAAAATCTTTATGAGGAAACGGCAACGACTAACCGATGATGGTCTGCGCCCATATTGGAATGTCTTCAGTATATCGTTTGAATAGTTAATCCAACACGGCATTGTTCTCATCCAGCAGGTGATCGAAATCGACAGACATATCACCAAAGACTTCTCCATCATCAACGACAACAACTTCAAGTTGCTTGAAAAGGTGTTCAAAAACCAAATCCCCACACTTTAATACTTGGTGTGGGGATTGGGTATACAGCAGAACGCCCTGTTCATCGCAATTGTCCGACGGATTCAAAATTTTTCGAATTGTTGCGGACAATTGCAACAAACATCCTGTCAAACGACATCTCCTTCTGCTGCCATTGCATTTGCTGGTCTTCTTCATTCAGCTTCGGATAGGCAGTAACACGGGCTTGATGGTCTTGCAACCATATATGGTTCAGCGTGAATGCAATCGACTCCAGCGTTTCTTCCCGCTTCGATGGTTTCAGTTCACACTCCCACACTGTGATGCAGTGCCAACCCATTGCCGCCAGTTTGCGTTGTTCCTCCTTGTCTCGTTCCTTGTTGCGTCGTATCTTGTTCACCCAGAACTCATGGTTCGTCTTCGGAATCTTGCAACATTCCGAACTCTCAATGATTTCTTCCGTCTTACATCTTACATCATACATCACGTTGTGTCCATGTCAAAAACACCCATTCACAAAGATGCACGTTCTATATTTCTTCAGTACCAAGTCAGGATGCCCAGGTAGCCGCTTATGGTTCAGCCTATAACGGAGCCCTCTCTTCCACAACCCACGTCGCACAATCATTTCTGGCTTTGTATCCTTTGAATGGATCGCTGCCATATTTTTGTGCCGTTGTTCTTTAGAGAGCTTATCCATGATTACTTTTCTGTAACAACAT
>Ga0247611_10004486_pt1 | contig 19293 bp, 15 predicted proteins | sample 177DNAGHGhighgp2_FD_192422 | JGI IMG/M metagenome (GOLD analysis project Ga0247611, IMG submission 192422) | Sheep rumen microbial communities from Palmerston North, Manawatu-Wanganui, New Zealand - 1770 DNA GHGhigh gp2 | ecosystem: Host-associated > Mammals > Digestive system > Stomach > Rumen...
GCATTCTTATTATTTTTAAAATACCAGGGATCTGTAATTTACAGTGTTTTTACAACCAACTTATTTTCTCAGTCATTTTCTTCTAATTCAATTTTCCATTTTCCACCATCTGTGTAACTCTGGTGTAATTTGTCTGTATCTATTTTATCTTTTACAATATTCATACACTTTTTCAAGTCGTCTCTTTCATGCTCAGTGATATAATGTAATCAATATATATCCCTTATTATTCAGACTTTTCTCATAAAATTATTTATAAAATCTTCTTTACTCAATTCGTTGTCACTTAATATATATTCTTTATTTCTATCATTTAGTCCTATTCTAATACCATTATCATTAAAGGTGTAATCAAATTTTACTGGGAACACTCTGTCTTCTATTTTTACATATAGTGAAATTCTTTTATATTCAGGGAATTCCTTTACGTGTTTCAGAAAATCATCAATATTGTCAAAAAATATAATTTGCTCAGTTTCTTTTTGTTTTCACTTTTTGAAATTTTTAAGAAAATTTCTACTATTTGGCTCATCATCGTACTCATTTATATAATGATTTATTGATTTTACCATCTCTCAATTTTCTTCATGTAAGCTTCAATTATAATCTACCATATAGTCCCTTCATTGGAAATTTACAATTAATCCAGAATGTCTTAAACTACGTTCGCCTATTATCTCATCTTCCAGATTTTTTAACCTATAAATTTTAATATCTAAATCTAATCAAGCTTCTTTTAATTTTCCAAAAAAATTATAAAGCAGAACGGTCCGATATGAACAGCTTCCACCTTCACATGATTTATCTGGTCATCGTTCTCTACCGTACATATTGTGCATCATCTTTTCTCCTAAGGGCTTATCTTTATATTCTTCAAGGGAGGTTGGTCATATGCTATTATGAATCTTTGTAAAAAAATAACCATTTTGGAGAGTTTTTAGTAATTCACGAATATCACAGAAAAAATATTTTTGTTCATTCATTATTTTTCACTGTATAGCTCTATTTTTTGTATCATTTTTCACAATATTTATAAGTCTTCTCAATAAATTATCAGTATCTTGAGAGAGCTCAGATTTAGTTTCTTGATTTCTATCATTAGAATATTTTATCAATCTCAGAAGCTTCAAAAAAAGTCTATCAAATCATTCTCATAAATATTCAGGATTATCGGAAGAATCTAGTAAATCTAGTATCTCTTCATTAAATTTATAAAAAATTTTTTTTCTTTTTTCTTGATCTACTTCTGAATTGAATTTTTCGGACAGCATACGAAATGTTGCATAAATAAATATTATTTATGTATAAATATTTTCTAATTTATGTCAATATAAGTTAATTTTTAATCTGCAGATTTTTTTATTTGATTTTAAAAATCTTTATTATATAGTTTGTTCAGATTTAAATTTCTAAAAATTCTGATATGACAGAAGTCCAAAACGTAGTAATAATCTGATGATGACCAGCGTGACATACGGCTGCAATTTATACTGCTAGAGCGTGACTGGATCCAATAATGTATGAATGATTTATGGCATGAGGAATGCCTCCAGGAGGGCAGTTGACTACGACTACGACTGTAGAAAATTTCCCGTGATTTCCAGATGGAATAGGATGACTTGAATTGATGACTCAGATGAAACAGCAGAGTGAAAAACAATGAGCCAAAGTTATCATGAAAACTATCGATAAAGTAGATTTTTCTAGTCAGCCTTTTCATCTTTATGCATGAGATGAAAAAATTTTGGCGAAAACCGTGATTATAGCTACTTGAGCGACTGCGAAAAGACTTAGAATCCCATGAGAAAATCAATTCCGGCAACGTGGAATCTCTGCTTGTGCAGTTTGTGATGGGGGATTGCCAATCTATCGTAATCAGAGAATTGTGGTAATCGGATGATGAGATGTGGCATGTGAAGAAGCTATGTATTTGACAAACTTTGCCAGCGAAGTTATTATGTTAGTTAGGAGAGATGTGCTTCGTGCCAGTAAAGCTATGCAAGAAAAAGTTTTCAAGAATGAAAAAATCAAAATAATGTGGCATACAGAAGCTGTTTCATGTCACTGAGATAAAAATCTGGAATGAATGACTGTAGTAAATAATCAAACCAAAGAAGAATCTGAAATCGAATGCCGTGGACTTTTCTACGCTATCTGACATCAGCCAAATACAGAGTTCTTAAATGGACAATTAGATATGGATGAAACTGGATATATTATTACTCACGACTGAGTAAAAACTTCAGTTCCATGAGTATTCGCTGCAGGGGATGTACAAGATAAGGTTTATCGTCAGGCAATTACATCGGCGGGGACTGGTTGTATGGCTGCATTAGAAGCTGAAAGATTTATCAATGATATGGAATAAGTTAACGTTTATTCTAAATATAACAAAAAAACTGATTTCGGTCAGTTTTTTTTGCATTTTTTTAGTTTTTTGAGTATAATTATGATAGATTTTATACTATCATATTTTGATTTATGACTAATATGCAGTGACAGAAAAATAGAACAGAAATTGAAAGTCAAATTAGAAATGATTTTTCTGAATTAAAAAAAAGGTTAGATAGTCTTAAATCAGAAATAAAAATAGAAAGTGATGAATCCAAGAAACAAAATAAACAGGCAGAAATTGATAAAATGGAAAAGGATTTGGCAGAAATGAAGAGTTTGATAGATAGACTTTCATTATTACAATATCAGGATTTACAATCATTAAAGACTAGGCTTGAACAATATTCGCAGGTAAGACAGAATGTTCATGTAGAAACGTCTGATTTATTGAAGGAAAAAACTCAGACACCAACTACATGTGAACTTTTAAAAGATTCTGTAACATATAATAAATTATTGGAAGTTATTTCATCAAATCCTAAAGAATTTGAAAAACTTCAGTGAACTACGCCAGAGGCTAAACTTGAATATATGTTTTCAAAGATTCGTACTAGTATAGTTCTTTTTCTTAAAAATAAATTATGAAATTCTGTGAAATATGATAAGGTTATAGCAAATACAATTGCCCCAGCTTTTGAATGGAGTATGATGGAAATGTTAAGAGATCAAGGGAATGATACGAACGTTAGTATGCTAAAATGAATGAGTAAAATTACATGGGATAGTTTTAATAATTTGGTAGATTGAGTATCGAATTTTGCGAAGAAAACTAAAGGCTCCTTTAATAAATTTAAACAATGGGTAAATGCAATAGATTATCTTTCTGTTCATAATGGAGTTTTAAATAAACCTGAAAGATCAGGGGTCTTAACAAGTCCAGTTGAATTTAAAAATTATTTGAATGATTCCGTTTTTGCTAGTGAAAACTTTTCATCATATGTACCTATTGATAAAAATATTTTTAAAGTAGATGAAAATCAGACTTTTGAATTTTGAATTTCATTAAAAGAAAAACAGGATATTTTAAATCAAATCTGAAATATTCAGGTAGTGAATAATCCAAAAACTACGTGATTAATTGCAAAAATGATAAATAAACCTGAAAAGTTTTTTTGAGCAACAGATTGATTGCAAAAAGTGGCCAATGGTTTATTAGATTGAGTAAATGCCATTAATTCTGTAACCAAAATTTTCTGAATGGATATTATGTCAGAGATTAATAGAGCTCCAGAGCAGAGGAGTTTTATCTATAGAATTATAGATTTTGTATGTAAGTTGATATGAATAACATGATGATTGGAGTGAATAATAAAAAGGTGGCGTTTAGATAGGTTAAATCTTACAGATGAAAAGAATGAAAATATAAGTCAGATCTTTGGTAAATATCAAAAAATGGTTTGAAAGTGAAGTGATATATCTATTACAGATGAAAATTCTTGTAAAACTGCATTGGAGGATTTTGAAGTAACAGATTTGGATAAACAATCTACAACTAAGTGAGATTATTTGCGTGATGTGATATCAGATAATATAGATTTAAATCTGATTTCTCCATCAGTAGTGCAACAAATTTTATGAGATGCTTATCTAAAAAAAGAAATAATTACTGTTAATTGAAAGCAGCAAGAAAAAATAATGGTAGATTCATCAAAAATTTCATGGGATCAAAAAAAAGAGTTGATACATAAGTATATAATTAATATGAAATCTCATTTGGAGGAGAAGTATGATGATTTGAAAGATTTTTATGAGAATATTCATAATACAGATGATATAGTTTTATGTATGACAGCATCACTTTATGCAAGTAAAAATGATGTGATTGAATGAATAAAAGCTAAAGTTTTTTTACCTGAAAATTATTGAGTGGTGTATCAGTCTAGTCCAGATGGATGATGAAGTAGCTGAAATTGAGGTGATGAAAGTGATAGTTGATGATGAGGTATTTCGTGATGAAATGGGTGAAGTGGTTGAAATAGTTGATGATGATATGGTGGTTGATGAAAACATAATGGTTGATGAAGAGAAAGGTTAGATTCTAATGAATCTTCAGATAAACAGAAGGTTTCTGAACAGCGGATGTATGATAAAGCTGTAAAATATTGAATTACAGATAAACGTCAAATTGCCTATGTGTTATCTACCGTAAAATGAGAGTGTGCATTTAAAAATCAGAAGGAGATTTGATGAGAAAATAGAAGTTATTGAAAAGTGGATCCAAGTACATGAAAGGCGTATTATGGTAGGTGATTTATACAATTAACTCATAAATATAATTATCAGAAATATACACAAATAATTCAGTCATATGGAAAAGATTTTAAAGATAATAACTGAAATATTTTAAGGTGAAGTCAGATTGATTTGGTACATAATCCTGATGTGATTTTGCAGAGTAATGATTTAGCTGCATTTATCTTGATGGATTGGATGAAAAATTGATGACCAGATCGTGTGGAAAAGAAAAAGCTATCTTATTATATAAATAATACGAAAACAGATTATTATCATGCTAGAAGTATTGTGAATGGAATGAGTAGTAAACCTCAGAAATATGCAGATGATGCATTAGCATATCAGAATAAATTGTGAAAATGATCTGTGGATAGTCCGATAATAGAATCAAATGATTTATTAATCTGACCACATTTGTTGGCTCATAATAAAAATGAAGTTTGATGACTTTGAAATTCTATAATGAATTGATTCCAGTGATTAAATAATAAGACCAATTTTCCAAATATGGATTGAGTTGTCTGAAAAAGTACGGTTACGCATCCTCGTAGATTTAAATCTCAGAATGATGTTTTGGCTTACAAGAATACTCATCCAAATGTGAAAAGTTTTATGTTTTATTTTTGAGCAAATTCTAGGGATAATAATAGAACGCTCTCCGACATAAAACAGCGATCTGAATGGTTACAAGCAGAATGAATACAGCCAGTATTGTGTACGTGCGTTTGAGAGGATAAACAGACTTGGCTTAAAGATTTAAACCAGAGTTTAATATCATTATGAAAAGAAAAAAACCGACCAGTTATAGATTTTGCAAAATCTTATAATAAATGAGATATTGTACTTTCGTCAGATTGAGTTCATCCTAGGACATATTCTCCCATGACAGATATAATCAATTGACAACTATCTCAAGCTTAGATATTTAAAAAGCTGATTAACTATTATGTAATCAGCTTTTTTGATATTTAGTTTTTAAATTTAGGCAAATAATTTTACAGCTAAGTTTACGATTATGTAAGCTAATAGACAAATTACTATTCCTATAACAGCTCAAAGTAGTCATTTTATGGCAGCTTTTGTTTGTTTTTCGTCTCAATGTGCTGTAATTAGTTTATATCCGTTAATAATCATGAATAGAAAACATACGAATCATACAGCAAATCGTAAATAACTATTTATAAGATTTATAACATCTAAGATAGAGTAGTCTCCGCTAATCCAAGTTCATCCACCAGGATTATCTGCGACATCTTTTTGTTCATATCTTTTTTTACTAATCGTAAATGCATATAGTGCATCGGCTGAAGATATACAACTGATTAATATACTGGTTAATATAATTGGTAATTTCTTTTTCATTTATATTTTTGTATGGTATGTAAATTAGAATGAGAAAAGAGTTGTACGTCGAGATGCTCATTTGTTGTTTTGAGATATCGCAGCTTTATCTTGTTCATATCCATAAGTTGGTAGCTCTCCGTAATCACCAATAGTTGTTGGAATGGATTGTATGATTCTCATTATGATAACGCTGAATAATGCAATTAAGATTCAGACAACAATATAAGCGATATTTTTCAAAGATTTCCCATCTTTTCATTGTCAAGTTTGAACTATATACATCATTCCGTTATATAGAATCATGGTTACGGATAATGTAATGGTTAATACGAGTAACATTCTTGTGATTTTTACAATCACAGAAGGTTCTTTTGATATTCATGCACTAACTCCTAATCCCCATTCATATGACCATTGTCTTTTACATAAGTTTGTGTTTGTTTCATTTATTTCTGCACAAGCTGAGCTACAACTTCCAAATCTACAAACAGGTTTTCCATTTTCTGTTTTTGGAACTCTTACGCTTAATCCAAGTTCAACACTGGTCCCTCATTTGAATACATTTTTTCAAACTGTTTCTTTAGAATTTCATAAACCGATAATGATTTCTTCTTCATATGCAGGTTCTATTATTTGTCTTAATAAATCCCAACCATTAGATATTCATCACAAAAAGAAAGGTAATACTAAAAGAGAAACTAGTCAGTATTTTATATTTTTCTTTAATGTATTGAAAATAGATTTCATTATTTTTAGATTTGATCAAGTAAAGCATCAGCTTCTACTTCTTCCTGCTCGTGAGAAGCTTTTTCTTCATCTCTAATTTTATCTTGTTGTTGTTGGTATGCACCAGAAGCATAAGTTTCTTCATATTTTTTTCTAATTTCATCTTGTTTTGCTTGGTATTTTGCTTCGATTTCAGCTAATTTTTGTTTTTCTCTAGTCAAAATATCTCTTAATTTATCAATTTGTTCTTGATTCATAAGTGAATATAAATCAAACCAACTTTGTTTCTCTTTTGGTTCATTAATTGATTTGCTTTCAAGAACTAATACAACTAAGTCAGTATTGCTTTCTAACATTTCGTTAGGAATATTGTAGTTCATGGCGATGCTATGTAAATGCTCAGGTAATAATTTTACTATATTTTCTTGAGTTGTCATAATTGCTGTATATTAGCTAATAAAACGCTTTAAAAGTTTTCTTTGTCTAGTTTTTTTAGAATGTCTTCAGCTTCAATTTCATCTTTTTTATGGTATTGCTTAGATTTTTCGCTAATGATACCAGATTTTTTCATGTTATTAATCATTTCTTTGATTTGTTTTCTTGTCATTTTTTTTGGTCTTCATCATCAACCATAATATCATTCTTGCATTTTATATATTTACGTTATTAAACTTGAGGATTTGATTTATTACTTAATAACCATTCAACATCATTCTGATTTATGATATCTCTTTCGATTAATTTTTTAGCATATTGTCTCATTGAAATCATTCCGTTCTGAGTTGATGTTTCGATGATGTTTTGCATTTGATCAATTTCCTTTTTCTTCAAATTATTCTTAACTGCACTATTGTTTAGCATTAATTCAAAAATTCAGATTCTTCACTGTCAGTCTTTAGTTTTTACTAAAGTTTGAGACATGATTCCTAGTAAACAATCAGCCATTCTTTCTAAAATAGAACTTTGCATATCATTAGGATAGAAAGAAAGATATCTGTTTATTGTATGAGTAGCTGAATTTGTATGAAGAGTAGAAAATACTAGGTGTCCAGTTTCTGCTAGATTAAGTACAGCTTCTGCTGTTTCACTATTTCTGATTTCTCATACGAAAATTACGTCAGGGTCTTCTCTCAAAGTTGAAGTAATTGCAGAACTGAAAGACCATGTATCGTGTCCGATTTCTCTTTGTGAAATTAGAGATTTCTGAGGTTGAAATACATATTCAATTGGGTCTTCAATCGTAATGATTTTATATGGTTTTTCTTTATTCAAAATTTCAAGCATAGCTACAATTGATGTAGATTTTCATCATCATGTGGGTCCAGTTACAAGGAATAATCATTTTGGAGAAGATAGAACATTTTTCTTGATAGATTCAGAAATGTTCTGGAACATAATTCATTCCAATTGTCTTGGAGTGCTGTTGATTTTTCTCATCACAACATTGATTCTTCATGTGCTTAGATATGCATTAACTCTGTATGCAGTGTCATCTTTTGCAACATACGCAAAATCTGCTTCTTTGTCCACTAGAAATTTATCGTATCTCTGTGGATTGTTTTTGAAGAGTTGTTTAAGTAAAATCTCCATGTTTTCATCTCAGATTCTTCATATTTCTTCTTTTCTAACGATTTCTCCGTTAAGTCTATAGGCGACACATTCACCTGCAGATAGATGAAGATCTGAAATGTTTTGATTGTTTGCAATGAGTTTTAAAATTGACTCAATGTCTAATCAAATTCCTTGCATGATTATTGAAATAATGAATAAATCGTGAAAATATTCACTTACTTAATTATATTCAAAATTTTTTCTCTGTCAAAATTTTGAAGACTTTTTTATATGTTTTTTATGGTGTAAAAATGTATGTTTGAAATATTAATTTTTATTGAAATTAAATGTAAAAATTTTATAAAGTATGTATTGTGAATTTAATTATCTAATGGTATAAATTATAGATAATAATTTGTTTTTTATGAGAATAATTTTTTGTGAATTATATGATAGCTAAGTTAAAAGGAGAAAAAATAAAATCTGTATTCCAATGAATTAGAAATAAAATAAAGAGTAGTCCGTTATATTGAAGAACGCTGATTATACTTTTGTTTATAGCTTTTATTATAAAATGAGTTATTATTTATTTTTCTTATAAAAATTTAAATCCACGGGAAAATGTTATATCTTATTTGGCAAGTGATATTATAATAATATTTTTTGCACATTTACTAATAACTTTAAATTATTGGATAAAAAATCGTTCATTAAGATTATTAAATAATATTATTGTTTTTATTGTATTGCTACTGTATGTAGTGGATATGTTTACGATATTTATATTTCATAGTAGAGTGGCGGTAGTTGATATATTTGCATTGTGAAGTAACGGATCTTCTTGATTTAATTGAATTATAAGATTATGGGTGACGATTTTTGTTATAACTTGAATAATAACATTTCTTTTGGTTCAGTCTAGGATGAAATTTTTGAAAAAATCATGAAAAAATATGATTATAATATTTTCTGTTTGTTCATTTGTTTATGCATTATTCTATGCAATAATTATGATTTCAAATATGAAAATTGATTATGTAGAGGATATTGTTTCATTGAATATACAGAAAATTAAAGAATCTGGTTTTGAAAAAGATGGAAATATTGCTGTGGATAAGAGTTATCATGTAGATCAATTAAAATGAGAATGAAAAGATTTAAATGTTATATTGGTGTTTGCCGAGTCGTTATCGGCGATTGATTCTGCTAATGTGGGATGAAACGATAATATGCCAAATTTTGATAAAATTCAGAAAGATTGAATAACTTTTACAAACTTTGTTACAAACTGAACTACATCAGATACTGCTCATATATCTACTTTGTTGTGAGTAGTCCCATTAATAAACATGAGAATGTGAAATACTCCATATAGTGGATATAAGTTAAAAATGGAGGCCCTTCCAGAATTTTTTAATTCTGAGTGATATAATACTACATTTATAAGTGCAGTTAGTTTGAATTTTCTAAAACAGAGAGATTTTCTTTCGTGAGCATGATTTCAGAAAATAATATGAGAAGAAGAGTTTACGAAGAATAAGAAGTATACATTTGAAGCGGCTCCAGATGGAGATTTGTATGATAGAGTTTTGCAGGAAGTCCAGGCTCAAACTTGAAAGTATTTTATATGACTTCAAACGATATCTTTTCATAAACCATACAACACTCCATTTTGAGAAACTGAAGAATTAGCTTTGCAATATTCGGATGAAGAACTTTATAGATTTTATAAAGGACTCCAAGAAATTTGATTCTTTGATAATTGAATATTAGTAATCCTGTGAGATCATAGAAAAATGCAGTCTGTAGAGGAAAGAGAGCGTGATATTTTTTGACCAAATTGGTATACAAAGTCTGTTGCAACTGTGGTTTGATCTGGTATTCAATCTTGAACTATAAATTCACAGTTAGTTCAGCATACAGATTTTTATAATTCATTAAAGAAACTTGTTTGACACTGAATGGTAGAAGTAGATGGTGTCTATAATGATATTTTTACGCAAGAAATGAATAGAAATTGGGGAATTACAAATTCTGAATATTATGAGAATAATAGATATACGGTTTCATCATATAGTGGAGATATATTTTTGTTTAGAAATATTTCTAATTTACCGGAAGATAGCTCAATATATGATTATTTCTCTTCTTATGTGTCTTTTGAATTTTGAGATAAAAAGGAAGAAAAGGTTGAGAATACAGGGAATACTATTAAGTTTATATGACATAGATGAGCAATTGAAAATTCTCCAGAGAATACATTAGAATCATTTTTGGCTGCAAATGAGTTATGAGCTGATTGAATTGAATTTGATGTATCTTATACGAAAGATCAGGAAAATGTGGTAGTTCATGGAGATTTGCTTTATGCATCTAATTGTAAAAGACAAAAAGTTTGAAATTTAGATTTTGATTGGATACAAAAGAATTGTACGATAGTAAATTGAGAGAAATATATGAAATTACAAAAAATGCTTGAACTTATTGATTGATTATTTGATTATTATTTTCTTGAAATAAAGGTGTATGATGAAGAATTGTGAGCACAGCAAGCTATGGATGCAATCCAAACTGTAAAAGATTTGAACATGCAGGATAGGGTAATATTTATTAGTTATTCAGATGCAGCAAGAGAAGTCTTGGATTCAGATCCTGATATAATATATTGATGGGATACTTTTGATTTAAATGATTTAGATTTTATATGAGAGAATAATAGTAAATACTTCTTAACTTCGTATGATTTGCTTACTCCAGAAATAGTTCAGAAGGCTAGAGATTTATGAAAAGAAGTAGTTACATACACAGTAAATGAAACATGAGATTTCCAGACAGTGAAAGATTTGTGAGTTAATATTATAATGTCAGATAGAATTGATTCACTGAAGGAGTATGATAATTTTACAGGATCGATATTTAATTTTTCTGGATTTAATAAAAATTAATAAGCATTTGCATTTTCTCTTACTATATATAAATTAAATTCAGATTTATATTTTTTGTGATATTCAAATTATGGAAGAGAAAAAATTGCATATCTACAATACGATGAGTAGACAAAAAGAAGAATTCGTTCCTCTAATGCAGGAGTGAAAAAAAGATTTCGTTTGAATATATTCATGTGGACCTACAGTTTACTGGAATCCTCATATCTGAAATATGAGAGCTTTTGCTTTCGCAGATTTACTCAGAAATATAGTTAGAAATGTACTTTGATACGAGACTAAACATGTAATGAATCTAACTGATGTTGGACATTTGACTGATGACGGAGATGAATGAGAAGATAAGATGGAAAAATGAGCAAAAAGAGAAAATAAAACTGTTTGGGAATTAGCAGATATGTATATTGAAAAATTCTATAGTTACCTAGATAAACTTCAAATTGATAAATTTGATGTAATGCCTAGAGCTACTGATCATATCAAGGAACAAATTGAAATGGTAAAAATTTTGGAGAAAAAATGATACACTTACGAAATTCCAGATGATGGAATCTATATGGATACAAGTAAAGTTGAAGATTATGGAAAATTAGCTTGATTGGCTAATCAAGAAAGAATCGCTTGAGCTAGAATTCAGAATGATAACAAGAAGAATGATACAGACTTTGCTTTGTGGAAATTTTCTCCAAAAGATCAAAAAAGACAAATGGAACGAGATTCTCCATGGTGAATTTGATTCCCAGGTTGGCATATTGAATGTAGTGCCATGTCTAGCAAATATCTCTGAGACCAATTTGATATTCATACATGATGAGTAGATCATATTTGAGTACACCACACAAATGAAATAGCTCAGAGTGAATGCACATTCTGAAAAAAACCTTGGGTAAAATACTGGATGCACAACCAATTTTTGAATCTTTGATGAAAAAAATTATCAAAATCTGCTGGATGACTAGTAACAGTTGACGATTTAGAAGAAAAATGATATTCAGGATTAGATTTAAAGCTACTCTACTACACTGCTCATTATAGGAACTTCCTAGACTTTAATGAAACAGTTCTAGAACAGTCTAAAGTTCAAAGAAAAAATCTAATCAAAAAAATCAGCAAAGCTGAAAGAGTTGATTTAAAATGAAAGAATTACAAAGAAATTGCAGACCAGCTAAAAACTGAAGAATGAATCAAATTCTTATCAGATTGTTTGGATGCTTTATTGGATGATTTAAACTCTCCAAAGTTACTTGCAACCATCAATTCATGACTAAAAAATCCAAATCCAGAAATTATCTGAATTATAGTTTGGCTAGACCAAAACGTTATGAAAATGGATCTCCTATGAGAAAAAGAAAAATCTGAATGAACTGACGAAATTCCTGCAAATATTACTGAGCTTGCCAATCAACGTTTACAAGCTAAACAAGAAAAAAATTACGCCCTAGCTGATGAGTTAAGAGCCAAGATTCAGGCTGAATGATATAATATCAAAGATATTCCTTGAGGTTTTGAAATAGAAAAAATTTAAGATTAAATTTATTAAAAAGCCTCAATTATGAGGCTTTTTATTTTATTTCTTTTTTGTTGCTTCTTCTTTTGCTTTTTCTTTATCTTCTTCACACATTTTTTGATATTTTTTATAGGCTGCCTGATTTGTTTTTATTAGGAAAACTTTTGGATTGTTTAGTATTTCTATTAACTGTGGTTCATTTTCTGAGGTAATAGGTATTGCCAATCATCTTATTTCAAGTAATCTATCACAGCTTGCATACGAAATATTGGTCAATGTATGTGTGTTTATGTTGTATTTTGCTTGTAGTTTTATTTCTCATAAAGTTAGATCAATTAAGAATTCGTTAGAATTTCATTTTATGTCGTGTATATCATCTGGTATTAATTTGAAGTGGATACGGAATTGATCAATGATATCGATTTTCTTTTGTAAGTTATCGTCTCCAAAATTACCTTCAAAATCAATTATAGATGTAATGATGGTTTGAGTGTTATCTTTCATAAACATTACTCATTTTAGTTTTTCTTTTACTAATTTATCTAGTTTTTCATCGCTGATTGAGTAGGAGTCTAATATTCAATTTGTTAATGTGAAGTTATACTCTATTTCTCATTTATACAATGATATAGATGAATCATTACAAGTATAAATAGCAATATCTTCTCTTTCTTGAATTTGTTCACAGAATGTTGGCTGAACTTCTTGATTTTCTGGTTCTAGTTCATATCGCATTCAAACTTGTTCTTCAATATATGATAATATTTCTGAGAAACCGATATTTCATCAAGAAGCATATATATTTAATATTTCGGAAAATTTAGGTTGATTTGCTACTTTTATACTGTCTACATACAATAAATTATTTTTTCTATGTAAAACTAATGTTAGTTTTAGAGTCTCATCTTCTGTTATGCTTAATATTTTGTCTGTAAATAATTCTGTTTGTACACTAATTTTATTATCTGAAATTGGAGTAGCTCTCCTTATTTTTAAACGGTCAGTCATTGCATAATATTTTGAGAATAGGTCTTCTAATGTTCTTTCTTCTATTTCTATAGTTGTAAATCCTGTATCTAACTTTACTAGACCTGTTGTTGTTAATTGATTTACTAATGATTCATATCAATTTAAGACATTTCAATTGTTAATTTGATCTACTTGTAATTTTAAATTTGTGTATGAGTTTTCTATTAGGAATGGATATAGTTCATCACTATTAAAAACGTATAATAAATCTTTATAAATTGGAGAAATGTATTTATTTTTCCCTTTATCTTTGTTTATAAGTTTTTCAATAAAATTAAGATAACTTTTTATATAATTTTCATTGAAAGAAGTACCTCATAAAAATTTATATACACTTTGTTGGGCAGATAAAAGTTTATAAGCATTTAAATCAGGATCGTCAAAAACTTTATCAGATAATTCTGGTTGTCATAACGAATTTTCTAACTCTATAAAGTTAGTCAGTTTTTTGTAATAAATATTATCATCAGGAGAACAATAATTAGAAATTAATGAGTTTAAATTTTCAGAGGAAACTCATGCATGTAAAATGTAGTCATTCACCATTTTACAAACGGGTTCTACATTTTTAAAATTATAATTTAATTTTTTTGTGATGTCTAAAATTTCAGAAGAATAATTGTATCAATCTATTGAATTGCTAGATAATTGATAATATTTTCCGTATTTATAGAAAGTGTCTATGAAATTGTCACATACAAAATCTGATAATTTATCATTTTCAAGGCAAGATAAGTTAAATCAATCTACTAATTTTCATTCAAATAAATTACCTATCCATCTGGAATCTGAAATATTTGGTAGGTTTGATGTGTCTTTGTAAATGGAATTATCTTTTATTAGGATGTTTATAAGATTTTCTAAATCTTTACGTCATATTTTTTGGTTATCAAAATCTTCTATGGATATGAGATTATTATAATTATAGTTTATTGATGACAGTTGAGGAAGAATTATTCATTTATATGAAATTAAATTACTTTTAGACTGAAATTTTGATCAATTAATTGAAGCTGAACCGTAAGGAATAATTACATTTATTTCAACTCAACTGTCTATGAGAGGTGAAAGCTTTATATCTGTAGTGTTATCGTTCCATCTTAATTTATTTTCAATAGAGTCATCGTTTATCATTTTGAGATTTTCTGGACTAGAGGCTTTTACTTCTAATACAGTTCATCAAATGATTCAGAGTACTAATGCAAGGAAAAATGCTCCCCATCTGAAAAATAAACGGTTTACTCTTTTGTATTTCTCAATAATACTAAACCATTCTTTGTCAACTAAAAAGTCAAGATTACTGTTGATTGATCCATCGATGGATGATACTAACTTTGTTCTTTCAGTGTCGGGTAATTTGTCGGAATCTATGTAATCAGATTCGTTCATTTGGTTTTGATTGGTGTTTTCAGATTGGATATTTTTATTTGTGTTTTCGGATTGAGTATTCTCATAAGAATTATTAATAGATTGAATTCCTTTTGGGGAATCTTCATTACTTTCTGTATTGTTTATAGCTCCATTTGTTTCTATATTTGGAGAGGTCTCAACTGTAGATGTCACTTCAATATTTTGAGATTTGGGAGAGATCTTAGATTCGATTTTTTCTTGGACTGAGGAACTATTATTGATGTTATCTACATTATCTCATCAATTATTTTTTAAAAGTTCTGATAAATCAGGAGCTTTTACTTCTTCTACAGGGATATCTATAATAGGATTTTCAGTTTCATTGGTATTTGGAATTTCTGAATTAGCATCATTTTCACTATGGAAAAGATGTGATCATTCTCATTGATCTCAAACATTGTATTGGTCTCAAACATTGTATTGATTTAAAGATGATGGAGTTTGTTGTCAGTTTGCAATTTCATCTAATACATCATCACTAGGTCTAAAGGTCATAAATTTTTGTTTTTATTAATTTAAAATATAACCGTTTAAATTATACACAGAAATGATCTTTTTGTCAAATTTTTTAAGAGATTTTAATGTAAAATTTTCTAATTCTTGACTTAATTTTAATAATCTGTATAAATTTTATGTTTACATTTTGTTCGGATTTGATGAATAATCTCAGATTAGTTTTATCATTAATGATGTTTTGAATATTCTTATTTTGAAGTTTTTCATATGCAGGAGAAAATACTCTTGTTTGGCGTTTACTTTGAACTCAATTAGAAATTTGACTTAGTCAGCGTTCGAATGCTTGAGAATTTAGGGATTGAAGAGCATGAAATTCATTGACTTTACAGCAGGAAATTGTAGATCAAAGCAAATTTGATTTGATCTCAGAGTTAGATAAAGTAAAAACTGAACAAGAGAGGTTGAGAATTATTGATCAGTATATTATATCATTGAATAATACAGTATCGAATTGAAAGAATTTATGAAATTATGAACAATCACAGGTAGATTATTATAATAATGAAGCCAAAAAATGTGAAAATCCAATTAAATCCAAAAATTCAGAATTTTCTGATGCTGTAAGGAATTATAATTATGATAGAGCTGAAGCTATAGCGAAGGAAATTGCAGAACTTCGTGCTTGTGTTGCAAGAAATGAGGTTTATGCAAAGGCTCATGCGTCATATGTATCATCTTCCAAATCTTTTAGTCTTTTACAAAAAAAAGCTGAATATTTGGCTAAAAATAGAGAAAAAATAGCGAAATATTATGAAATTTTGAAACCAGATTTATTGAAAGAACTATATGATATTTCTAAGGAAGTAGAAGATTTTTAGGGTATTAATTTGGTTTGATTTTTATGGAGATTATAATATAGTGAAGTAGTGAAGTTTTTACGTTGAAAAATAGACTATGGTCTTTTTGATAACATTCTTTATGTTTGCGTTATTTTCCACGTTTTTCTATTTGATAGGATTGTGGTATCTGGCATTGCTACCATTAGCAGTGTTGGTTTTTATGCTATCACATGGAATCAAGAATGTTTTCACATGAATAAAATTGGAAATTCTACGAGAGAAGTGGAGTCTGATTTTGATTTGGTTGATTACGATGATTGGAATTTCATGAATTCTATTTTTCGTTTGAGTTAAAGAAATATCTGTATATATGTCGCTCTTGATACTTAATATTTTGTTGATGTTTGGTTCTCATGTGTTTGATTATGAAGATGGAAAACTGATATTTGAAATAGGAGCATGGCTGATGGTGGTAGTAATTCTTTGAACTGTATTGTTTTCATCATGATTTTTTGCATTCTTTGACGCAGTACTTTTGATGGCGAGTTTGATGCTTTCAGTTTATGCATTTTTACAATTCGTTATATGAATATTCTATCCAGTTGATGAAAAATGGCTTTATGAAATTGTGATTTTATGAGCAATTGTAGTTTGATGAAGTTTAATTAATCATTTTTATCCAGCTGAATGGGTATTTGCTTTATCTTTCTTTATATTAGCACTGATTTTTTCAGGAATATATGTAGTTCAGAATCGAGAAATGCCATCCAAACAAACTGCAAGAATTTCAGTTCGTAGAATATTGGCTGGAGAAAGAATTTTTAAAAAGTTGAACGTACCACAGTGGAAAATATCACTTCATGAATGGTTAGAAAATAGTCCAAAACGATTTGAACGTGCCTTTGAATTTTTCAATATTGGATTACTGATTTTTCTTCTTTTATTCTTTTTCTGGTGAGTCTTTACATCATCAGAAGTGCATTTATGACTTGGATATTGGCTAGGAATCGCATTATTCTTAATAAATACATTCTTGCTCAAAAGAATCTGATATGCGACAGATGTTTCTAGATTTGCTTTGGCACTAATTGCAAACTTTGTACTATATTCAGTTCTTTTGATAAGTGGATCAAGCATAGAATCAGTTTTACCATTCTTAATTGTTTGGTGATTCTTGTGTCAAGTTGCTTTATTCTTTGTGGATCGTATTAATTTGACACTTTTCTCTGATAAAGATTTCGTTTATTGGATGATAAGTACATTTATCGCATTTGTATGTAATATAATATTATTATGCCGCGTGGATTTACCAGGACAATTCTTATTCTCAGTGATATTCGTTTATGTCGGAGCAGAATTAGCTTTGATGTATTATATATTTAATTTTTTGCGTGAGAGGAGAGAAAGAATAGCAAATGCTGAAGCAGAAGAAAAAAAGCTTTTGAAAGAGTTAGCAGAAAGTGAAAATTAATAAAAAAGTCATTCTGAATGAAATGAGAATCTTGTGTGTTACTAAGATTCTTCGCTAACGCTCAGAATGACATATTTTAATCAATATTTATTGTCTCTACATTAATTCATAGGGAAGTTCTACTGTTATTTTCCTTTAGTTTATCTCGATTAAGAGTTTTTAAATCGAGAATATCAGTTTTGATAATTTCGTGATTGAATGATGTATTATTATAAGTATTTCTAGCAGAACGGAGGAAATATCACTGAGTCGATGATTTATTGATATAAATCAAAAACACTAAAATACAAAATAGTACAGCTAAACTAAGCATTCAAATTTCAACTAGAGTAACGAATTCTCTTTTAACTCTATATTTATTCAACCAGCTTTGATATTTCTGATGAAACTTTCATTCGCTAGAAAGAACCAATTTTTTTATTAAATCAGTTTTTATTAAGTTAGAATTCACAAAACTACTTTTCATTAAACGATAACGGTATTATAAATCAGATTTATTTTATTTCATATACTACAGATACATCTAGTGTAAGTTTCATCTCTCATAATTCAATAGCTCATCATCACATATCAGCTTCTTCTTCAACAGTATCATCATAAGCCATTTTAGCCATTGCATAATTTGCAGTACTTACAGCATAATCATAACTTCTATTTTCAATGATTGAGATAGGATCTCAAAGTTTTACATTTCCATATTCAGCTAAATCAGATGCTTTTTGATAAGCTTTTTCCATAGCAAGTTTTCTAGCTTCTTTGTAGAATGGAGCTTTATCGAAAATATCATAGCTGATATTATTTAGCAATACTCCACCGATTTCAGAAACCTGAGCGATAATTTTTGAAGCGATTCATTCATTTTCAATATTTGCTTTCTTGATTTTAACTTCTAGTGTATGACTAGCTGTATATCCTAGAGAAACTCTACCAGATTCTCTCCAATCGTATTGTTCATAAACATTTGCATTTGTAGTTTTGATGTCGCTAGATTCTACATCATATTGTTTGATGATTGCTTTTACTTGATCGATTTTTTCATTTGCATTTTTCTGTGCTTCTGCAGTTGTAGGAGCTGTTTCTTCTACGCGAAAACTTAAAATCAAAGTATCAGGAGTCACATAAACTTCTCCATTTCATTGGACTGAAATTGAATGTTCAGCTTTATTAAAATTTTTGCTTGCATAGTAGCAAGATCCAAAAATTGTCAGACAGATAACGATAATTGCGATAATTTTTTTCATGATTATTAGATTATGAAATAAAAGTTTAATCTAATATATTAACGAATTAATTTCTGATTTTGAGGCAAGAATTTTAATATTCAATTTTATCTTTTTTCTGAGCCCATTCTTCGAAAACTTTTATGGCTTCAGTTTTATCCATTTG
>Ga0247611_10004487_pt1 | contig 19288 bp, 15 predicted proteins | sample 177DNAGHGhighgp2_FD_192422 | JGI IMG/M metagenome (GOLD analysis project Ga0247611, IMG submission 192422) | Sheep rumen microbial communities from Palmerston North, Manawatu-Wanganui, New Zealand - 1770 DNA GHGhigh gp2 | ecosystem: Host-associated > Mammals > Digestive system > Stomach > Rumen...
TTCGGTTATTTGAGTGACGTAATGAATGCCTTTATAGGACAACGTCTCCACAGAATACTCCGAACCACCAGAGAGGAAATCTTCAATCAACACTCCTTCAACCTTGGAAAAAGGCAGAGCCTCATCGATTGCTTTCTTTAAATCATCTTCCGAATAGACAACACTTATACCGCGTTTTCCGCCGGCAGCTATTGGCTTTACAATAACTGGATAGTTTTTAATCTGCGGAATCGCACCTGAAGAATAGAGGGTGTAGCTAGGCTGAAACAACATAGGGACGTTTTTGACTTTATTCCTAGTTAGATACTTGTTTGTGATATCCCTCGCAACATCAACCTTATTACCGAGTAACCCTAAAGAATCTGCCAGAATTGCGGCCGGAAGGATGGTTAATTCGGTAGTCGGGATAATCCCCGTGATATTTTCCTTTTTGCAGATCTCAGCAATTTTATCCGTATCGAAGATATTGATTTTGTGAAAGCAATCAACGAAAGGACAGGCAACGTCTTGGTCGTTGAACGAAAAACAGTGCGACTCGATGCCGAGTTCACGAGCCCGTTCAGCAATCTCTTTCGAGAGGATGCCAGAACCTATAATGCCGATTTTCAATTTGTCACCCATCATAAACGCCAATCCGTCAACACATCCAAACCATCGACACCAAAAACCGGGATGCCGCAGTTTTCTCTGACCTTAAGCCTCTCGGAGTATGAATTATCGATAAAGATCGATTTTTTATCCGTGATAACCGAATGCTTCTCTTGTTTAAAAGAGAGAAGCTCTATCTTTTCAAATAGATGCTTAGAAATGCCGTGCTTTTCCATATTTTCGAAGACCGTGTCATCGTGATCTTCGTTATGTCTGGTTATCAAGATAATTCTCTTGCCTGCGTTCTTGCATTGATATAAGAATCTTATTGTTTCAAGGCAGACGCTGTCTTTAACAACGATTGTCCCATCATAGTCCACATAAACGGTTTCGTAATCTAAATCAACCTTATACCTTGCAAAAAGGGTCCTATCTAAGAAAACATTAAAACCATTGTTAACTGCGGCAACTTCTTTGCCAAGCATTGTGTACACGGTAAGCAACGGCAAATTATAGCCTTTCGCTCTTGAGAGACACATGGTTCCTCCGCAACGCGAGGAAATCTCAAGTAGTTTAAGCTTTCCCGATGAATCTTCTTTGAGTTGGAAGAACCACAATCCCTTAAAACTTAGTTTTGAATTAATTGCCTCGGCTATTTCCCTTATTTCTTCGGTCTCATCCATTGTTATGCCTTTAACACACATTCCCGAAAAAATACGTGTTCTTTCTCTAGGCAAAACCAATACGAGTTTTCCTTGAACATCAGTCAAACAATCAACGGTTACTTCTTTTCCTGGCAAATATTCGCAAATAACGTTCTTTTCTAAATCGATGCCGCTCGGAATGTCGTTTTCATTCTCAATGAGCTTAGCCCCTTTGGCCCCTTCGCCGTCGATCGGTTTAACAAAGCAAGGAAAATGGCTAAAGGAAGAGTAAATAGTAGGACAAAAACTAGACTCCTTGAAAAACTCAAAAGTCTTTAACTTGTCGTTTATCAAACTAACCGAAAACAGGTCCGAAGTAGTAATCAAGGCCGAAAACTCTTTTTGATGTTCGGCAAAGAACACTGCGGTCCCGTCTGTTGTAGGAAACACGATGTCGATTTTGTTTTTGACCAAGAAGCTTTCAAAAGCGTTGACAAAAGCGTCGCTTTCCATATCAGGCATATCGAAACAATAATTCTTGAAGTTGAATTCGTTATGTCCTCTTATCGAGGTTACGCCGAAAACCTCAATTCCCTCGCAATTTGAGAGGGCGTTATTAATCTCAACAGCGCATTCGTTTTGGGCTGGATAAACACAAACTCTAATTCTTTTCATAACCGTTCAAAAACCGTATCTGCAAAAAGCATTAATGCATTTTGCCACTCTAACTATATCCCCTTCTGAATAACGCTGGTCAATAGGAATGGCTAATAAGCATTCATACAAACCGTCATATTCCGAGGATCCTAAGATGCCTTCCTTAGGCCAAATGATTGGCGCATAGATATTGTTTGCAGACAAATAGGATTGGAGCTTCCCTCTGTTTGGCAAATAAATAGGGAAATACAAAGGAACCACGTCTTTTGGAAGACAGTCAAACACTTCAATCTTTTTATCGATGAGAATGCTGGACAATTTATCATAATTTAAACGCCTCTTTGATGACATTTCTAAGCGATCAAACGAAAGGAGCAACTTCAAAGATCGACTCGAGATCGAGTACACTTTGTTTTGCTTGTCCAAAACATCTTCCGCTTCTTTGAAACGTTCAAGAATAGATGCTTTGTCACCTACTCCATTCATCAAGTAATTGTATTTTTTTACTTCGGCATCAACCTTAACATTTTCTAAATGACTGTCTTCTTCAGATGGTTTATTTAGAATCGGCAAAGCGGACGAAATAACAAACCCTCCATCCGGAACGCCTAGCCATTTCCTCACACTGCCAATCCAATAATCCGCTTGGAGAGGATCGAAAGAGCTAAAAAGACATTGTGTCAAATCTTCAATGACAACAACCCCTTTTTCCTTAATCTTTGCTACAAGTTTTTGATCCGAAAACGAATTAAAACCGAAGTACGGGTGAATAAGCAGCAATCCAGCGCCTTCGACCAAAGAAGCCAAATCGCTCGTTATTTCAAATTGTTTATTAACCGAATATTGCCTGATTTCGAAACCGTTTCTAAAAAACGACTCGTAAACAGACTCGCATGAAAAGGTTGGAAGAACGGCAACTTTTTTAAGGTTCTTGTTTTTCGAAAGCGCATTTTCGATAACCAGTTCAATCGCAGATCTTCCGGTTGAGGTCCAACACGAATCGACACCATTAATATTGAAATAATCTTGAGGCAAGGTTGCTTCGACAGTTCTTGTGTCTTCCAAATCCGAAGGCGATGCCCAAAAAGAGCTGCCAACTTCTTTCATGAGCCATTTTCTTTCGACGTCTATTGGTTTAACGCTTATGGAATTGGATATGCGTATTTCTTCTTTTGCCTCTTCTACACCACTTCCTTTAAGCATCATGAAAAAAGTCTTAAAAACGATGCTCATGTCCATAAAAAACGAGAAATTATTCACATATTTGACGTCGAGCAGGAACTTGTCTTCCCAAGTCGCGTCGTTGCGGCCGTGAATCTGAGCATACCCTGTTAAGCCCGGTCTAACATCATGCCTATGCCTTTCAAAGGGAGTGTAATAATCCAAATAACTAACTAAAAGAGGTCTAGGACCAACAACACTCATATGGCCAAGGAAGATGTTGATCGCTTCCGGAAGCTCATCAAGGCTTGTTGATCTTAGGAATTTTCCATAACCATTGAGTCTTTTGGTGTCCGGCAATAAATTGCCTTCTTTGTCTTTTGCATTTGACATGGTTCTAAACTTAATCAAACCAAAAACTCTTTCTTCCCCATTCTTTCTTCTTTTGCCAGGTCTCTTCTGAACGAAAAACGGATTCCCTCTCATAGCAATCGCACCAACTATGGTCAAAATGATGAACAGCCAAGAGAAAACCAACAAGGCAAGCGAAGAAAGGACTATATCCCAAAAACGCTTAAAAAACGGCTTATATAGAACGGCTGACAACAAAAACAAAGTGAGCACGCTGCCAACCACGATTAGCAATATCCAATACCATTCCATGAACTATTCAAAACACCTTACGATGGCTTCGATGATTCTATCTTGATCTTCTGAGGTCATTTTGTTGTCAGAAGGTAGGCAGCATCCTCTTTCAAAAATGTCTTCGCCAACATCTTCGGTTTTGCTTACCAAACCATGTCTTCCAACGCATTCGTGTGATTTGTAGGTAGGTTGCATATGCATTGGTTTCCAAATTGGACGTCCCTCCGCATTAAGTGAAGCGATAGCCTCCAATATTTCAGTCGGGCAAGACTTACTTTGCTCAGGTTTGTACTTAACCGTTAAATCGCTTCTTATTTGCTCGCACATAGATCCTTTGTCGATAATCAAAGCGGAGAGCCAATAGTTTGGTTCTGTCCCTTCCGTCACCGGATTCATCTTAACTGGCAAACCCTTCAATCCTTCAACGTATCTATCGTAGATTTCTTTCTTCTGTCTAATATGCTCACTGAGATATGGATATTGGCCTCTGACAACACCGGCAATGACGTTGCTCATCCTGTAGTTATAGCCAATCTCCTCATGTTGGTACCAAGGAGCGTTTTCTCTAGCTTGGGTCGACCACTTGCGAGCCTTATTGGCATCTTCAAGGTTGTTAGTTAAAAGACAACCGCCACTGCTACCGGTGATGATCTTGTTTCCGTTGTATGAAATTGCGGCGTAATCGCCAAAAGATCCACATGGTTGTCCATTGACATAGGCGCCCATGGCTTCGGCAGCGTCTTCAATCAAAAGAGCTCCATGCTTATGGCAAATATCTCTAATCAAATCAATTCTTCCCGGGAAGCCATAGAGCTCGGCACAGACAACTAATTTAACTTCCGGATATAACTCAAAGGCCTTCGCTAAAGCCACAGGATCCATATTCCAGGATTCCGCTTCCGTATCAATAAAGACCGGGATGCCACCTTCGTACACGACTGGATTAAGAGTCGCGGCGAAGGTCATATCGGAACAGAAGACTCTCTTGCCTTCTAATGCGCCATGGCTAACTTGTGGTCTACCATATAGCTTCTCTCCAGCAAGCTTGACGCATAGATGAAGAGCGGCTGTGCAGTTGCAAAGGCCGACAGCAAATTTAACCCCGGCTTGTTCAGCGGCGAGTTTCTCAACCTCATCAACATTCTTGCCTAGGGTAGACATCCAATTGGTCTCGTAGGCCTCGGTCATATATTTCAATTCTTCTCCGTGCATAGTTGGAGAAGCTAAGTAGACCTTGCGGTCAAACGGTTTTAAATCTTTTCTTTTAAACATATTTTATTGTCTCGACTTCAAATAACGTTCGATTCTTTTAATGGCTTCCTTAAGGGCCTCAAGAGAATATGCATAAGAGATTCTTATGAATCCCTCACCGCTATCACCAAATGCAGTTCCAGGAACAACGACGACATGTTCTTTGTTCAACAAGTCAGTAGCAAACTCCTCAGAAGACATTCCAAATTTCCTGATATCGGGGAAGATGTAGAATGCGCCTCTCGGTTCGAAACAAGGAAGGCCAAGTCTATCAAACTCTTTAAGCAAATACTTTCTTCTCTTGTCGTACTCTTTCTTCATCCTCTCAACGTCAGGATCACCGTTCTTCAGCGCTTCAAGTCCGGCGTATTGAGAAATGGTTGGAGCAGACATAACAACAAATTGATGGATTTTCTTAACCTGATCCATGATGGCTTTTGGGCCCATCGCGTATCCAAGTCTCCAGCCGGTCATTGAGAACGTTTTAGAGAAACCGTTGATTGTGATTGTCCTATCTCTCATTCCTGGGAGGGCGCCAATAGAGAAATGCTTCCCAGAATATGTGAGTTCAGAGTAGATTTCGTCAGAAATCACTAGCAAATCGTGTTTAATTGCAACCTCAGCGATCTTTTCCAAATCTCCTTCGGTCATAATTGCGCCAGTAGGATTGTTTGGATAATTCATCACCAAGATCTTGGTTTTATCCGTGATGGCGGCTTCTAACTCTTTCGGAGTAAGTCTAAACTCATTCTCATTTTTGAGTTTGATTTTGACTGGAACGCCACCAGCCAAAAGAACGTCTGGTTCATAGCATACGTAGTTTGGCTCAAGGATAATGACTTCGTCGCCTGGATCGATACACGCTCTTAAAGCGACATCAATAGCCTCAGACCCGCCGCAGGTAACAATTACTTCATCAGCACTGTAATCAAGACCATATTTCCTTTTATTCCATTTGACGATTTCTTCTCTGAGTTCAGGAAGGCCTTGGTTTGATGTATAGAAAGTCCTTCCACGTTCAAGAGAATAGATACCCTCTTCAGTGATGTGCCATGGAGTATCAAAATCCGGTTCTCCAACACCCAAAGAGATGCAATCTTCCATCGTGTTGGCAATATCAAAGAACTTTCTGATACCAGAAGGCTTTATCTCTTTGATTTTGTCGGAAGTGAAATCTCTCATAGAACGATATTTGTCCTCTTGTTGGTTGGTTTATCGCTCATTTGGATGCCGTGGTCTTTGTATTTCTTAAGAACGAAATGAGTTGTTGTTGCTTGAATGAAATCGATCGTGGAAATCTTTTCAAAGACAAAGGATGAGACTTCTTTCATCGAACGTCCATTGATGATGACCATGAAGTCATAAGTGCCAGACATTAAATAAACGGAGTCGACCTCATCGAATCTGGAAATGCGTTCAGCAATTCTGTCAAAACCAGTACCACGTTGAGGAGTGACTTTGACCTCGATCAAAGCGTTGCACTTCTCTTCAGTGACCTTGTCCCAGTTGATGATTGTGTCGTATCCACAGATGACTTTTTTTGATTCAAGCTCTGCGATTTTAGAGACAACCTCGTTGGCAGAAACTCCAAGTTCTTCAGAAATTTCTTCGACCGAAAGTTTTGCATTGTGTTCAATCAACGCTAACAGTTTCTTTTCCATGATGGTTGCCTCCCTGTTTTTTCGAAACATTATTCTTTTGGTTTCGGAACCTGATATGTCTCAATCATTTTCCCTAGCAATTCCTTGATATCTTGGTTGTTGTCCATTCCAAAGACAGTAACGATTTCTCTTAATTCTTCTTCGATTGGTCTGATATCTTCTTTTGGCTCAATAAAGATCTTTGGGTTATCTGTGGCTTTCTGTCTGTTCTTGTCGAGAAGTAACTCTTCATACAACTTCTCACCTGGACGTAAACCAGTCTCAATGATCTTGATATCTTCGTATGGAGTGTGGCCTGCTTGTCTGATCATCTTCTCCGCGAGAGTGACAATCCTAACTGGGTCACCCATATCAAGAATGAAGATCTCTCCTCCTTCTGCGAAGATGGAGGATTCAAGAATAAGGGAAACTGCTTCAGGGATGGTCATGAAGTAACGGATGATGTCTTTGTGGGTAATGGTAACAGGACCCCCTGCTTCAATCTGTTTCTTGAAAAGAGGGACGACTGAACCATTTGATCCAAGGACGTTGCCAAAACGGACTGCTGCGTACTGCGTGGTCTTTGATTTGTCGCTGAAGTACTGGATGATGGTTTCCGCGAAGCGTTTTGTCGCTCCCATAACGTTAGTAGGACGGACCGCTTTGTCTGTGGAGACAAGAACCATCTTCTTGACACCATACTTGTCAGCAAATTTAGCGACGTTATATGTGCCAATGACATTCGTTCTGATCGCCTCAGCAGGAGAATCTTCCATGAGAGGGACGTGTTTGTAAGCGGCTGCATGATACACGTAATCAGGACGATATTTCTTCATGATGGATTCAATACGGAACTCGTTATATGTGGAGCCAATAAGGACAACAAGGTTGATATCCTTGATGTCTTTGGCTCTCATCTTACGAACGAGTTCTTGCTGAATGTCATAAACACCGTTCTCGTAGATATCGAAAAGAATGAGGGTCTTTGGATGGGTCTTGAAGACCTGACGCACAAGCTCAGAACCAATTGAGCCACCCGCACCGGTGATGAGGACGTTCTTGCCATAAAGCATCCCTTTGATTTCGGATGTTTCAAGATACACAGGGTCTCTGCAAAGAAGTTCAGCGAGATTGACGTCGGTGACCTTCCTGTCATTTGGGCCATTCATCTCCTGGAGAAGAGGCATACGTTTGATTCTGACTGGCTGGTCATTAAGATAGCCAAGGATCTCGTGATATCTTTCTTTGTCGACACGTGACATGCAGATGACGACTTCTCTGATCTGGTATTTCTCAATGTATTTGGCGACATCAGAGATTGGGCCTTCGACAGGAATATTTGCGAAAGTCTTGCCAATCTTATATGGATCATCGTCAAGAATCGACATGACGTAGTTCTTGTTCTCGCTGTTCTGACGGGTTTCGTCGATATAGATCTTCGCAGTGTCTCCCCCACCGATGACAAGGGTTCTGATGGAGTCTTCAACCTTCTTTCTCGCTTTGAAGAGCTTAAAAAGCCTTCCGACGGCGCGTAAAGCAGGAAGAAAAAGGAAAAGGAAGCCAGAGACAAGAGCCCAAGACCAATATGTCATGATGGAAATGAGGCCGAAGTTTCTAAGGACGATGATGCCCACTAAACCAATGGCATCGACGATGCCGATGGCAAGGCACATCCACATCGACTCAATGAGGCCGAATTCGCGGAGAAGGACTCTATAGGATTTGAAGCCACCAAGAACCGTTATCATCAAAAGAGAGAACGAGAGGGTGAAGATGACGTCAGCGATGATCTTTTCTTGCGGAATGTTTTGCCACATCGCGTGGGACACGAAAGTCAACCCAACGACGAGCGCAGTGAAGATAAAGTCAGCGATAATGTATAACGGCTTGACGTAGTTAAAAGTCTTTTTCGTACTCATGTACCTGTTACATTATACGCGCGAAAAGGCTCATATCAAATGGCCTTTGAGTTCTTTGCCCTGTTTATATCTCAAAAAGAGGGGTGATTTGCATAGGATTTTCGAGTTCCACAAAAAGAGTTTGTCTTGATATACCCGTGTGTTAAACTTGCTTCATCGTTCATAGGAAAAACATCATGACCACTTTTGCATCTTCCCTCGATATCACCTTCTCTAGTGAGAGGATGGATACCCTTTTTGTTCTTTTGATTGTTTGTGGCATCGCTGCCTTATATTGCTTCGTTGTCGGAGAGATAACAGGCAATACCTCTCAGATGGACAAACTATGGAGTTTATTGCCTATCGCGTATAGCTGGATCATCGCAGGTATGAGTGGGATGAGCTGGAGATGCGTCGTCATCGCTATCATCGCTACATTATGGGGAATCAGATTGACGATGAACTTCGCCCGTAAAGGCGCGTATAGCTGGAAGTTCTGGAGTGGTGTCGAAGATTATAGGTGGGCCATCCTTAGAAGCAAGAAGCCATTTAATAACAGGCTTGTCTGGGGAATCTTTGATTTCTTCTTTATCTCTATTTATCAGAACCTTCTTGTTTTGCTTATCACTCTTCCATCCCTTATGTGTGTGGGCTCCACTGCTCCATTAAGTTGGATTGATTTTGTGGCAGGAGGAATTGCTCTTCTTGCTCTTACGATTGAGACAATCGCCGATGAAGAGCAATGGAAATTCCAGACCACAAAATACAAGATGCTTAAAGAAGGAAAGAAGCTTGAAGAGCTTCCTCTCCCATATTCAAAAGGATTCAACACGGTTGGCTTATGGGGAAGAAGCAGACACCCTAATTACCTTGGGGAGCAATCCATCTGGGTTGGTGTGTATATCTTCTCTATATCTGCTTTAGTGGGTGAATACGGAATAACAGGCGTCTTCAATCTAAGTGGGATTGGGGCACTTCTACTCATCTTGTTATTCATTGGATCCACCATCCTTGCGGAGAATATCTCCAAAGGGAAATACCCTGAGTATTCTAATTACCAAAAGAAAGTATCCGTCTATATCCCTTGGAAGAAATACAAGGACTAAAAAGCGCCTCAGTGAAATGTGTTTTTCACACAAAACGAAAGAACTTATTTCTTTTGAAGTCCAATTATCTCGTTATCGTAAAACGAGTCGTTATTGCCAAAATAATCGACAACAAGGAAGACAGATGTATTAAGCACATAGACGAAGCCGTCAGAGAAGGCGTGTGCTTTTTGCTTATTGACTATAGCATCACAGCATGACTCAGAAAGATAATCGGCGTAGGAAGGCTTTGCCCAATTGCCCATCATCAAAAAATTCATTTTGAAGACGTTTTGGCAAATCAAAGAACCCATCTCTTCCTTACCAATGCATTCAATGTGTTTTCCTGAAAGCTTGGTCTTGCCAGATATGCTTTTAAATTCATGGAAGCCATTTAGTTTGACGGTCTTGTCTTTATATCTCTCATCAAAAAAGGAATCACAATATCTAAGAGATTCCATCATCGGATAATTTATATACATCTTTCCTATCGTCGGGTCGGTTTCATTGTCAAAATATTGGGCCATCTCCCCTAGTGTTTCAAAATTATCCTTAACTATTTCTTCGAAGTTCCTTGTTTCTTCTTTTCTTTCGTGATGAGCGTCGCAATCGAAAATCAAATACGTATATGCGTAATCTCTGCTAAGCAAATCAGAGTATTCGGGATGAACTTCGGCAAGAACGTCTTTTATATCCGCGTTAAAGTCGCATGACTTCATCTTCCCATAGAGACCATAGATATTGGTTCCATAGACAAATATCTCGCCTTTGATTCCGTATAGCTTGAAAAGATGCTCAAAAAGATCTTTTTCCTTTTGGGCACCTTCAACGATTATCAGGATGTTTGGTTCACTCATGCAACAAAAGCACCATTGATGTACATTTTTTCGAGATTATGAGCTTCTCTTATCTCCTTTTTCGTTGCCTTGCTTAAGCTAGTTATTCTCTCTTTTGTCATAATGAAGCAGCAGTCAGGTCTTGTTAACTTGTTCTGCATTAAATATGTATTGTGAGAAGTGAGAATTGTTTGGAATTTTCTGTTTTTATTTAAGATCTTTACCAGACTTTCTGAACTTTCATAGTGGAGGAAGGCGTCGAATTCGTCGATAAAAAGAAAGGATAGGTCATCGAAAGAAGCGAGGCTCCAGGCATAGAACAAAAGCAAAGCAGAAGTTCCAGTTGACATTACGCTTTCGAAACGTTTCTTGTTGCCGTTTGGGAACACAACAAAGAGTTCATTTCTTCCGCCTACTTCCTCCCATTCGAGATTATATTCAATGCCGTTTTTTAGCAAAAATTTCTGGAAATCATCCTTTTTATTCTTGCTATAAATAATATCTGTGAGCGATTCATCGCTGTTGTTCCTATAACCAATAAATGCGTTTCCTTCGCTTAGGGATCTATACCAAAGCATTCGTTCTACAAAATGCACCATCTTATACAGCAAAGAGTCTTTGTCTGTAGGAGTGTTTTTATAAAGGTATTTGACGATTGATAGTCTGTTGTCAGGGAGATTGATTTGCAGATTGTTTTGCAGAGACTTATCTACAAAATTATTGTTTCTCTCAAAATAATTGAAGGATAGAACCTTATTGCCATTAAAAAAGAGCTTTTCCTCAATCAAATAGGAAACAGAACTTTTTTTGTATGAATAGACAACCTCATCTCCATCAAAGTCAAAAACGTATGTGAATGTTGCGGGTTCGTCCTCTCTTTCTGCGTTAATATAATCCTTCTTTGACGAAAGATTTGCGGAGAAGTTGTCAGTAAGATGCGCAACCAAATCAAAAAACGCTAAGCCTAAATTACTTTTTCCAACACCATTTTTGCCATAAAGGATAGCTTTATTAACGAGCGAATCCTTAACTAATTCTTTGTTAAACTCATAGTCTTTTGCGGTCAAATCGAAAACGATTTTGTCCTTGAATCCTCTATAATTGGCAACTTCAAATCTTTTAAGCATACATTTCCTCCTAGGAGGATTATACACTGGATTTGGTCAAATAGAATGTTTTCCGTAATAATCTTACGCTTCCGTATTATTTATACATCAATATGTCTCTTGTCAAAAACACCATATTCAGCATTTCCATTCAATTTTTGATGCCGTTTGGAAGAGAAAACGAAATAGGAGGCTTCTTTTCCAAATTTAACACCGCTCGGTTAATCGCTTTTTTGGTGTTTAAATTTCAAAACTCTGAACTGTTGTGTTTTTCTAGATCTTTTGTCAAACTTCACCTAGTTTTTCATAAATCGAGTTTGATGATCTCTTGATACAAACAGGTTCTCTTTTTGTCTATTCTCCTATCGAAATGGTAATGGCCGAAGAACCAGTGTTTGTATTCGACTTCACGGTCGATGAAAGAGAGCATGTCAGTACTTCTGTCTTTTCTGAAACGGAAAACGTTCATGACTGTGAAGGTATCACAGCAATGGGTGATGACGTAATCGACTTTGTTATCCACTTTCGCTAAGTTGCATCTAGCGTTATCGATATCGTGTTCGGTTATTTCCTCTTCAGGCCACCAAGAGACATATGGCGTTCTATATGCCTTATCGATTGAGTGAGCGCCTCCAAGACAAAGGAAAGTTTTCCCTTCAAGGGTCAATATCTCTCCGCGGAGGATATGGAAGATATGCTCATCTATCTTGTGCATGAGCGCGCCTTTGTATTCGACAAGAGGCATGTTATTAAGCATCTCGAAGTTCTCATGGTTCCCATCGATGAAAAGAATCGTGCAGCCAATGCTGTTATAAAGATTCAAGAAATGAGGAAGCTCTTCCTTGGACCAACATATGGCAGCATCACCAGCGATGATGAGGTAATCGTCATATGAAAGATTCTTCTCTTTGAGCGAGAGAAGCTTATCGAAATCAATGTCCCCGTGAGTATCGCCAGTGATGTAAATCATGCTTAAAGATTCTCACAAAAAGAGAAGGTGTCAATAGGTGACCATAGGTTACCTATAATATGCTCATTTACTTGTGATTAATTCCCAGAATATTAATCACATATTATAGGTAAAAAATTTTGAGATTTTTGTGAAAAATCATCCCCTGCTCCTCTATATGGTAAGTGAGGAGGGATATATGTCAGCGTGAACGACCCAATACTATGCTGTGAGAAAAAATCTCATGAGGATTTACACCGAGGCACAAAAGGTTCATAATGTCCGTGAGAAAAAATCTCATGGAGCCCCCGATATGTTAAAAGAGTTTAGAGTTTCAAATTTCAAATCCATTCAAAAAGAGCAAGTTTTCACAATGGAAGCCTGCCCTAAGACCGTCGTTTCCGAATATCCGGAACATGTGATTGAGAACGGAGGAGAAAGATTGCTTAAGGTCACTTCCATTTACGGACCTAACGGAGGAGGAAAGTCAAACCTTTTGAAAGCCATGAGCGCTTTCTGTGGAATTGTTTTACGCTCTATTTACTTCAACGATTCCATCAAAGACGAGAATTATTTTCCAAATGTTTTCTTGAGAGGGAAAAATACGGTTTTTACCCTGTATATAGTTAGCGATGGGTATGAGATTGGTTATTCCTTGACTGTCGACTTGAATAAAATGGCGCAGCAATTTAATCCACAATCATTCGCAAACCCATACGCGTGGGTCATTGATTTCGAAATCAAAAAAGAAGAGATGGTCTATAGAAAACTTGAAGAGAAAGAATTCACTCAACTCTTCGAAAGAAATAGCCAAGGTATCGTCACTTGCGAGACGCTTAAAGATGTTGATCTGATTAAAGGCCAAAGATCGTTGGCAAAAAACTACACCTTCTTGAAGTATTTCAACGAGACCTTCAAAGACGATTCATCGCCAATAACCATTTTCTTCAAAGAAATCTCGTCTTATCTATGGCCACGGATGGAGGACATTCCATTCAACTACACAAAAGAAAACGTGGAACCATTGAAGGCTTGCTTAGAGAAGGCCAAAGAGATTTTGAACCATTTCGACATGAGGATCACAAAATTGGAGTTCAAAGAAGTGGCCCAAGGAGTTTTCCATCCATATGTAGAAAGAAAGAACGAGGATGGAAAGACCTTTTCCATTCCCCTGGGAAACGAGTCCAGCGGCACAATCAAAGTTATCAACTTGATCTTTGCCATCTTGTCTAAGAAGGAAGGCGTCTGTTTTGCCGATGATTTTGATTCGCATCTCCACCCAAAACTCATAAGAGCAATCGTTGAGATGTTCACATCAAAGGGGAACGAGTCAAGACAGCTCATCTTCAATTCCCACGACATCACGAACATGAATAACAAACTATTCAGAAGAGATGAGATTTGGTTCGCCTACCGAGACGAGAACTTCTCAACTATCTATGTCCCTCTTTCTAACATCGTCAACTACAAAGGCGAGATGGTTAGGAAAGATGCGGTATATGGCAAACAATATCTAGAAGGAAGATTCGGAGCGGATCCGTTTATCAAGAAAGGATTGAGCTGGTGCGATGATTAAAACACGAGGAAGAAGAAGCATACCTGAGGTTTTGATTCCTTTTGGAAGGCATTTGGTCTATGCAGAAGGAACGAAAACGGAACCACTTTACGTGGATGATTTGAAAGCGTATGCTTCCGAAAAACTCGATGTATCAGAAAAGGATATCGAAATCGTCACCGTTGCAAACACCAAAAGCAAACACACCGTCGATTTGGTCAAGTACGCCATCAAAGACATTGAAAAACGAAAGGAAAAAGAGGAAGAAATCACTAACGTTTGGATTTTTTATGACAAAGATGACTTCAGCGACTTCGATGAGGCATACAGGCTGATCAGAAAACAGGATAAGAAGGATCCCGACATCGAATGGACGGCCTGCTGGTCAAATGAGTGCTTTGAGGTATGGGCCTACCATTACTTCGAGAACTTGAGCGCAGCAATAAGTCGCGACGAATACATCAAAAAGATCAATGGCTTCTTGAAGAAGAACGGCTGCAAAAAGAAATACTCCAAGAAAGAACCAAGGCTCCACCACTTCTTGACGGAAAACGGTGGAGATATCAGAAAGGCTGTTCAACTCATGAAGAGGAAGGATGTTGATTCAGACATCAAACCTAACCCCTCAAGCGGCATCTACCAGTTCGCTGAGTTCTTGCTCGCCTACATAGACGAAAAAGCCAAGAAACCAACATACTTTTGAAAGAATAGCCTCTTTGCTATACACTTCTCTTATACCCATACGAAAGGTCTAACTAACTATGCTTCACATTTTCGTTGATTCCGATTGCGATATCACCAAAGCCCAGGCAGAGGAATATGGCGTCTCCCTCATCTCAATGCCCTACTTCATCGGTGAGAAAGAAGTCTATCCATATGTCGATTTTGAGGAATTCGAGCCTCACGCCTATTACAACATGCTCCGTGAGGGAACGATTCCTACCACTGCCGCATTATCACCTGCCAATTACAAAGAGATATTCGAACCTGCTTTCGCTAAAGGGGATACGATCCTCTATATCCATTTCTCAAGTGCGATGAGCCTGACCTTCGACAACATGGAGAAGGCCATTAATGAGCTCAAAGAGAAATACCCTGATGTGAGATTCGAGCATTTTGACACCATGAGCATGACCACTGGCGCTTATGTCATCGTCAAAGAGATGCTTGAGAGATATAAGAAAGGCGCCACCATCGATGAGCTCATCAAATGGGGAGAAGAGGAAAGACAGCACTTCGCCTGCTACTTCTTCGCCGATGACCTCAAGTTCTTTAGAAGATCTGGTCGCGTTTCCGGTTTCAGCGCTTTCATGGGAGGAATGATTGGCATCAAACCTCTTATCAACATCAATGAGAAAGGCATCATGGGATCATTTGGCAAGGCCATTGGTCAGGCTAATGCCTTAAAGATGATGGTCAAGTTCGTTGAAGATCTTGGTGACGACATCAAGAATTACACGTTCGTCGTTGGCCATACCGATGCCCCACTTCTTGTTAAGAAGATGTGTGAAATGCTCAAAGCCAAATTCGGTGAAGACCTCAATATTGAGAAAGTTCCTTGCAACCCAACCGCTGGCGCTCATAGCGGGCCTGGCGGAGTCTCAGTCGCCTTCCACGCGAAACATAGATAAAAAGAAGACCTCACCGATTCGGTGAGGTTTTTTGTTCAGAAAAGGTCGACAAATAGCCTACTTTTTTGTTTCTCTAGAACGCCATAGGCATAAAAATAAGGTATTGATTCGGCAAAAAAGGAATATTTTTAAAGTATCGTTTTGGCAAAAAAGGAATATTTTTAAAGTGTCCACCACCATCTTAAGCCCGATTTCGCGTGCCTTTATTAGCAACACCGAACCGACATCTCAGAGAAAACAATTTGGTTTTTCTTACTTTATAAAAAGTAATCCTTTAGTTTTCTATATCTTGTGCTATGTTAATCAAGCGCTTCAAAGGAGGAAGCAGTTATATGAAAGAAGCAATTGAATCAAAAGACTTATCTTCATATGAAGATGAATACAAAAAAGACAAGAGCCACAAAGTAATTGAAAGAACGGTTACCCACAATGGCTTATTTAATAGCGCGATTGACAAAGAAACCTTCGATTCTTTGACGAATACCTTCAGCGTTGATGTCAAAGCAGGCTCCGTCACCAACCAGAAGCAATCAGGAAGATGCTGGATGTTCGCCGGTCTCAATGTCCTTAGAACCATTCTTATGAAGAACCTTGGCATCAAGAACATCGAACTCTCCCAAGCTTATCTTCAGTTCTATGACAAATTGGAGAAGAGCAACGCCACACTTGAAAGAGCGCTTCTTCTTCTCGATGAGCCAATCGATTCAAGGATGAATACCTGGAACCTCGATAACACTTCCGATGGAGGATATTTCAACTGGTTCTCTAACCTCGTGAAGAAATATGGCGTCGTTCCTTCTTACGTCATGCCTGATGGAGCGGTCTCTTCTTCCACCTCCGAATTAAACAGCACCCTCAACAAATTAATCGCCAAAGACATCTATTCGCTTAGAAAAGCCCATTCCGAAGGAAAGAGCCTTGAGGATCTTCGTTCCCTTAAGGAAGGCTATCTCTCTGAGATCTACAAAGTCCTTGGAATGACACTTGGCACCATCTCCGAATCATTCACCTTCGAATATGTCGACAAAGACGAGAAATACCATAACGAAGGCAAATTCACTCCAAAAGAGTTCTATGACAAATATATCGGCGGTGACTTCTCTAATTACCTTGGACTTGGCCACTACCCTCTCCCTTCATTCAAGGATTATCAAAGGTATGAATGCAAATGGATCAAGAACGTTGCCGAAGGTGAGGCTGCTAGCTGGTTCAGCATCCCATTAAACAAACTCAAAGAGGCTTTGATCGCTTCCCTTAAAGACGACACCGTTGTCTGGTTTGCCGCTGACGTGAGAGAAGAGTGCCTCCGCAAAGAAGGACTCATGGGCAAGGACCTCATCCGTGTTGATGAGCTTCTTGGAGTGTCCTTCCCTCTCACCAAAGGTGAAAGGCTCTTATATAGAACCTCTACCTGCTGCCATGCGATGACCTTCACCGGAGTTAACCTTGATGAAAAAGGACTTCCAAACAGATGGAAGATCGAGAACTCCTGGGGAAAGGACAACGGCAAAGACGGATATTACGTCTCCGATGACGCTTGGTTCGATGAATATGTCTATGAGATCTGGGTCGACAAGAAATACGTTGATCCTGAAATCGTTAAGAAATACGAAGAATCCAAAGCCGAAGAGATTGAGCCATTTAACCCAGTCACCCTTATCATGAAATAAGAAAAGCCCCCTTTCCGGAAGGAAGGGGGTTTATTTATGGTCAACCAGCTTACCACTCACCAAGAAGGAAATCGATGACATTGATAGTGAGGACTCCGTTGTCATCGTACCAGCTTTTCATGACATCATTCCTGACAACGATTTTGCTGAAAGAATCCCCGGTTAAGTTAAGAGGAGTATACTCTGAATCCTTCTTATCCTCGGTTTCGATCGCAAAAGCAGATTGGACATATAATTTCTTACCACCCAAGATTGCGATGAAGTCAATCTCTTTTTGAGATCTTTCGGACTTGCCGTTTTTGTCTTTGGTGTTCTTATAGACCACCCCTACATCAACCGAATAACCTCTTGAAACAAGCTCGTTGTAAACGATATTCTCCATGATGTGAGTCATTTCTTGCTGTCGAAACCCGATTCTAGCGTTCCTTAAACCCACATCCTCGAAATAGTATTTGCTCGGATAGGAAAGGTAGAGCGCGCCTTTTACGTCATAACGTTTGCTTTCATGAACAATAAAAGCATCATCAAGGTAATCAATGTAAGATTTAACGGTATTCAAAGATACGAGTTCTTTGCCACTCCTTTTCCTCGCTGAGTTAATGGAATTAGCGATCCTACTATAGTTGGTCAAAGAACCAACGGATGAGCACAGCCAATCGGTGATGTCCGATAAGACGTCTTCATGCGCAATCCTCTTTCTTTCAACTATGTCTTTAAAATAAAGTTCGTCGAAAAGAGTTTTTAAATAACCCATCTTAGCCTTTTCGTTCGGCTTAGAAAGAACAAGAGGTAAACCGCCATAAAACGCATAATCTTCAAAGGCGTTTCTCTTATCGCCGCCAACATACGAATAATATTCACTGAAAGACAGCGGATGCATTCTTATTTCATCGCTTCTTCCTCTAAACTCAGTCAAAACATCTTTGGAAAGCATCTTCGAATTGCTTCCGGTAACATAAACATCAAGATTCTCAATTTCTTTTAAATCGTTTATAGCGTCATAAAAAGTGATTCTCTTCCCATTTTCATCATAAGGATTAGGAACCTCATCTGACATTTGAATCTCATCGACGAAAAGATAGTACTTTCCATTGCCGATAACTTTTTTCCTAACATACTCCGCTAAATAAATTGGGTTTCTGTATTTGATGAACCTCATTTCTTCGAGGGAAATGAAAATGATGTTCTCCTCAGGGGTTCCAATGGATAAAAGGTAATTCTTATATAGCTCTTTTAATAGATAAGATTTTCCTGATCTCCTGATTCCGGTTATCACTTTGACCTGGCCATCCCATGAATAATCGATCAATTGTTTGAGATATCTGTCTCTTTGAATAGTCTTCATAGCTCCCTCCGTTGAAATGTTTTTGGTATTTTGTACCTACTTTTCAATGAAATTATAGAACTCATAGAAAATTATTGCGAGTACATATTGAAAACTAGCGCAGAAATACGCACTACTTTTCAATGGGATTATTAAAAACTGATCGGTTATATCGCTCCGAGATGGAGGCAGCACTCCCTTGCGACCTTATTCGCAAAAGAAAGCACTTCTTCCATATTTTGATCTTTATCTTTATCGAGCATATATAGGACCGCGCCCATAAAGGCATCGCCTGCCCCTGTCGTATCTATTGGTTTGATTGGCTCACTCCTAGCGAAAGTGTCCTTCCCTTTGTAAGAGCACATTGAGCCTTTCTTTCCTAAAGTGATGAAGACCATTTTATCTTTGAGTTCCTCTTTGACGAACCTTTCCCCAAGAAGAGATATCTCATCTTCTGAGAGTTTGATGATGTCGGAGAGAAGACAGATTCTTTTCGATATCTCTATTGCTTCTTCTACTGAAGAATAGACATCGCTTCTGAAATTGACATCGAAGGATATCTTCTTATTCATCTTATGGGCCTTATCGATGAGGGAGAGGATGTATTCCTTTCCTTCCTTGATTGAAAGAGGAAGAGAACCTATATGG
>Ga0247611_10004488_pt1 | contig 19286 bp, 13 predicted proteins | sample 177DNAGHGhighgp2_FD_192422 | JGI IMG/M metagenome (GOLD analysis project Ga0247611, IMG submission 192422) | Sheep rumen microbial communities from Palmerston North, Manawatu-Wanganui, New Zealand - 1770 DNA GHGhigh gp2 | ecosystem: Host-associated > Mammals > Digestive system > Stomach > Rumen...
CATTCTTTGCTCTGAAACTGATGGGGATGTGGCACGCTATTCTACTCTAGCTAAAAATGACAAATTGTTCGCTGCAAAATATCTCACATATCTGCCTACAGAGGAACAACTAAGAAAGGAGATAGAACAGCAGAAAATCCTTTTTGAACAACAAAATCACGAATCGGATAAATAGATTATGGCATACTTTAACGAAGACAATGTAACTGAGCAGATGTGCATAGAGATAGCCAAAGAAGTGGGCTATCGGTATTGTGGTGCAGATGAACTGCGAGAGGCAAAGAATGATGTCATCGTGGAACCTCTGCTACAGGAAGCACTGATTAAGATAAACCACATCACGCTGTCTGAGGCTCAGATTGTGATTCAGAAAGTGAAGGATGTCATATTTGAGGGAATGAGTGGCGATATCATCACGGCTAACCAGAAACTGAGGAATCTGTTCTTCAAGGAGAATAGCTTCCCCTTTGGCAAGAACGGTGAGCATAAGACCATCTACTTCTTTGACACCAACCCCGAAACGGCTGCCAAGAACAACAACTATGCCGTGACCAACCAGTGGGAATTCCCCAAGAGCAGCTATTCTGGCGGCAAGCGCCTGGATGTGGTGCTGCTGATAAACGGTATACCGATGGTGATTGGCGAAGTGAAGACGGCCACGAATGCCAGCATCACGTGGGCCGATGGGGCCAAGGATGTCATTGACTATCAGAAGTCGATACCAATGATGTTTGTGCCCAATATCCTCAGCTTTGCCTCTGAGGGAAAGGAGCTCTATTACGGTAGCATTGGGGCGCCTCTGACTAAATGGGGGCCGTGGTTTGCCGACGAGGAGAGGAAACATGGTACGCTGGCTGACGTGCAGCGCAACCTGAAGAGCCTGATAGACCCGCTGCGCCTGTTGGATATATACCGATTCTTTACTGTATTTACCACCACAAAGGACTCTGCAAAGAAGATCAAGGTGGTGTGCCGCTACCAGCAGTATTATGGTGGTATGGCCATCGTGAATCGTGTGATGGCTCGCACAAAGACAGGGTTAGGACCAAAGAAGGGCTTGATATGGCACTTCCAGGGCTCCGGCAAATCGTGGCTGATGGTGTTTGCTGCACAGAAGCTGATGAAGATGCAGGAGCTGAATGCGCCTACCGTTGCCATCGTGGACGACCGCATAGACCTGAGAGACCAGATAACGGGCGACTTTACGCGCTCTGAGATAGAGAATGTGGACTTTGCCTATACGCGCGAGGAACTGAAGGAGTTTTTTACGAAAGACCAGCGCAAGATACTGATTACGACCATCTTCCTGTTTGGCAAGGTGCAGCAGGCGTTGAATCCCCGAAGCAATATTATCGTACTGGTGGACGAGGCGCATCGTACGCAGGAAAGAGACCTTGGAGAGTGTATGCGATTGGCTCTGCCCAATGCTTTCTTCTTTGGACTGACGGGTACACCTATTAATAAGCGCGACAAGAACACCTTTAAGTGCTTTGGCGCTGACGAGGACGAAGGTGGCTATATGTCGAAATATACGTTCCAGGACTCTATTGACGATGGTGCCACGCTGGAGCTGAACTTCAGAGAGGTGCCAGTAGAGATGCATCTGGACGAAAAGAATCTGCAAGAGGCGTTTGACAAGATGGCCGACGATTATAACTTGTCAGAAGAAGAGAAAGACCAGCTGACAAAGGGCACCAAGGTGGAAGCCTTCTTTACTTCGCCCAAGCGAATACACGAGGTTTGCGACCACATCGTGAAACACTATCGCCAATACGTCAGGCCTACAGGGCTGAAATGTCAGGTGGTGGTGTATAACCGTGCATGCTGTGTGGCCTATAAGAAAGAGATTGACGCCATGCTTCAGGAGAGTGGCGACGAGACGGCCATCGTGATGCATACCAGTGGCGACAAGAGCGACGAATATAAGGAGTATAAGCTGACGAACGACCAGCAGGAAAAACTGCTGAATAAGTTCCGTGACCCCTTGTCGCCGTTGAAATTCGTGATAGTCACGAGCAAGCTGCTGACAGGATTCGATGCACCTATCCTGCAATGTATGTATCTGGACAAACCCATGAAGGACCACACACTGCTGCAGGCTGTATGCCGTACGAATCGTGTCTATGAGGCACAGAAGAAGTGTGGCCTGATTGTGGACTATGTGGGCGTGTTCGACAACTATGCCAACTCGCTGCGCTTCGATGAGGAGTCAGTGAAGACCGTCATCACGAATATCAAGGAGATAAAAGGACATATCCCTGAGTGGATGAAGGACTGTCTGGACTTCTTCCCTGGCGTTGACAGGGCGATTGGTGGCTTCCAAGGCTTGCAGAACGCCCAGGAGAAGCTGAAGGACGAGAACGTGAAGACGCAGTTTGGTGCCCACTATACTCGTCTGAACAAGGCGTGGGAGGTGGTGGCACCTGATGAGGACCTGTTGCCCTACAAGAATGACTATGTCTGGCTGAGTCAGGTGTACGAGAGTATTCGCCCTGTGGATAGCAAAGGTAATTTGATTTGGACCATTCTTGGGCCCAAGACCATCGAACTGATTCATGAGAACGTGGTGTCGATTGATATTGGTGAGAGTATTGAGGACCTGGTGGTGAGTGACACGCGACTGTTGGAAGAATGTATCAAGGATGACAAGAAGCGTAATCGCACAATTATTGAAATAGAGAAGATGCTGAAACTGCGCCTGGGTAATCCTAAGCATGCAGGCTCGAAGGAGTTTAAGCTCCTGAGTCAGAAGCTAAAGGAACTGCAGGAGAAGCTGCGCCAGCAGCAAATAGACAGTATCCAATTCCTGAAAGACCTGCTGGCTCTGGCAAAGGAAACGCTTGAAGTGGAGCAGAAACTGGAGCAGCCGGAGGATAAGCGCAAGAAGGCCAAGGACGCTCTGACGGAACTCTTCGAGAGCGTAAAGACGCCCGAAACGCCCATCGTGGTGGAGAACGTGGTGAACGACATCGATACACAGGTGGTCGGCATCGTGCGTCGGTTCAGTAATGCCTTCAAGACGGTGACTGGCCAGAATGAGGTACGCAAGATGCTGCGCACCATTCTCTGGCTGAAATACAAAATCAAGGATAATGAGGTGTTCGAAAAGGCCTATAAGTATGTGGAGATGTACTACACGCCAGACAGCATCGGACATCGCGAGGTGAAATATGAGGCACCCGACGATTCCGGGCTTCTGATGGCTGCAGAGGACATCCAAGAGCGATAACAGAGAATCGGAGGACTGTTCCTCCCAATGCGATGAGGAAATGTAACAGGAGCATCCGATGCGTCGGGTGCTCCTGTTTGTTAATCTTCTCTAATTTCCTGCGTTTTTAACATAGAAAGTTGCAAGAGCGAACTTGTTGTGCACTCTTAACGGCTAATTTTGCGCCGTGAATCTGGGATTCAGATGCGAGAACGAATATTTTATATTGTATAACTAAAAAACTTGAGAACTTATGGAGTTTCATTTAAAGATGACCATTATGTTGAAAAAGGAGTTCACCATTGAGGCAGAGCATTTGAAGGATGCAAGCGAGATGGCTGAGAAACAATTGCTTGAGGATGTTGACCTGAATTCGCTTGAGGTTGCCTACATCGGGCTTGACATGACCGATCCTTCGATTCGTGAGTATAATCGTAAATGGTGCGAAGAAAGAGTCAGGGCTTATAAAGAGGAGCATCCTGAACTGCGACAATAGACTTCACCTCTAATTACACTGCAACAGCGAGAGCAGAGCGAAGCTCGCTTCAGCTATGCCGAGCGCCTTCAGCCTGGACGAAGTCAACACTGCAACAGCGAGCTGTCGGAACTCGGGAATCGCAAGCATAGCAAAAGTGAAACTTTCTCTGCATTTACTGATCCGAAATTTGGCTATTCAAAATATATTTCTTATTTTTGCATCAAATCTAAGACGAGAGATATGAAATAATGGAGATGGTGAAATGAATGAGATAACAGATAAGTTCCGGAAAGCCGACGAGAATAACCGTATGCTATCAGCATACAAGCCTTTGCCACCTGAAACGCTCAAGTCGTTGCGGGAGTATTATCGCGTGGGTCTTACCTATACAAGTAATGCCCTTGAAGGTAACAGCTTGACGGAATCGGAAACCAAGGTGGTGATTGAAGACGGGTTGACGATAGAGGGCAAGCCCCTGCGCGACCATTACGAGGCTGTGGGTCATGCCAAAGCATACGATTACGTTTATCAGATTACGGAAAAGGAAGGGCTTACAGAAGAGAATATTCTGAATCTTCACCGCCTGTTCTATCAGCAGATTGATGCTGAAAAGGCAGGGCACTATCGCAATGTAAAGGTATATATCAGTGGTAGCCGCTATGCAGTTGCAGCTGTCTCGAAGATTCCTACAGAGATGCAGAAACTTGTCAAATGGTATAATGCCAACGAAAAGAAGTTGCACCCCATAGAGTTGGCTGCTACATTGCATCAGCGTTTTGTATTTATCCACCCCTTTGTGGATGGTAACGGTCGTGTGGCACGCCTGTTGATGAACCTCGCCTTGTTGCGTAATGGTTTTACCATCGCCATTATTCCGGCTATTCTGCGTCACGAATACATCTATTCGCTCGAAACAGCCCATACGCGTCCAGAGGTGTTCACGGATTTTATTGCTGACCGTGTGATAGCCACACAGCTCGATTTGCTGAGACTGATGAGGGATGATGATACTGTAAATGATACTGTAAATGATACTGTAAAATCAGATATGTCTGCATTGTCTAAGACAGAGCAAAAGGTGTTGGCTGCTATCGGTTCATTCCCTGACTATTCTTACGAGAAGTTGGCAGAATTCTGTCATCTTTCTCGTCCCACTATTGCGAGAACCATTAAGACGTTGCAAAGCCGCGAGTACATTTGTCGTGTTGGTTCTGACAAGACTGGTTATTGGAAAGTTAATATTTGAAGCATATGAACGAAGCGCTGTAGCGCTGTAGCAATTATCGGCAAAAACTTTGTCTGCATTTACTGCTCCGAAATTTGTATTATTCAAATAAAATCTGTACTTTTGCATCAAATCTAAGACGAGAGAATTAATCATGGCAAAGATAAAAGTTGAGGATACAGAGATTACAGTCGTTAGCGTACAGAACGAAGACTATATCTCACTAACTGATATGGCTCACAGCCAGATGCAAGAGCACATAGTATTCAGATGGATGAGCCTCAAGAGTACTATTGAATATCTTGGTGAATGGGAGATGCTGTATAACCCTAATTTTAATTGTACCGAATTCGATACAATTAGAAATGCGGCAGGAAGCAACAACTTCGTTTTGTCTGTCAAAGCATGGATTGAACGAACTGGCGCAATCGGCATTATGGCTAAGGCTGGCCGCTATGGAGGCACATACGCCCACAGGGATATTGCCTACCACTTCGGCATGTGGATAAGTCCGCGTTTCCAACTTTTGCTTGTCAAGGAGTATCAAAGACTCAAAGCTGACGAACAGAAGCAACTTGAATGGTCGGCCAAGCGTGAACTCTCGAAGATTAACTACCGCATTCATACCGATGCCATCAAGAGTAATCTCATTCCTGCCGAAGTAACTCGCGAGCAAGCAGCGATGAAATATGCCGAGGAAGCCGATGTGCTCAACGTGGCGATGTTTGGCATGACAGCCAAGCAATGGCGCGAGGCAAATCCCGACCTCAAGGGCAACATTCGTGACTATGCCACCATCAACGAGCTCATCTGTCTCTCGAATATGGAGAACATCAACGCCGTTCTCATCAACGACGGTATGCCACAGGGCGAAAGACTCGTCAAACTCAACCAAATTGCCATCCAACAGATGCAAGTGCTGGAGGATAATGAAGGCAGGAAACTATTGAAGTAAAACGAAAAAACAATAATGACATGGCAAACTCAATATTCTTAGGTCGTTTAAATGCTGAACAGCGTAAGGCGTTGATAGAACGTCTTTGGCAAGCCCAAGGTGGCAAGTGCTTCATAACTGGCAAGGAGATTGACCTCTCTCTTCATGAAGGTGAGTTGGATATAGATCATGTTATCCCCCTTACCAATGGAGGTAAAGATGATGAATCAAATTTTGCCCTCACTTTCAGTTCCGCCAATCGCTCAAAGCAAGGTGCCGACTTGAATTTGGCCCGTATTAACTGGCAGTTCAAGGAAATGAGTGAAAAGCTTCAGCACGAAGAAAACAGAAACCCGAACCTTACAGATATTTTGTCTAAATATGCCAAAGGCTCGTATGAGATGACTTTTAAGATTGATGGCAATAAGATTACCTTCACTTTTCCTAAAGATGAAGGTCATCAGATATATGAACAGCCTATCTATTCTGACGAGAGAAGTGGTATTCGTTATTTCTTTACCGTTGCGCCCATTGAGTACATCATGCACGATAAGGAAATTAATCCCCGTTCCATTGGTTCTAATGTTTCCAAGTTAATTGCGGAGTTTTACAAGGGTAATCCACAGCTTCATATTTCATTGGGATACATAGATAATCTTGAAACGGGAAAATCTGCTATCAAACTGTTTGATGGGCAGCACAAGACCGCTGCACAGATTATGCTTGGAACCAAAGCAATACCTATTCGCGTATTCGTTGACCCCGACAAAGAAATGATTCGCAAGACTAATTTCAATGCCGGAACAACTCTCCGTCAGGTGGCTTTCGACAAATCTGTTCAACGCCATCTGGGTAGTAAGATGTATCGTGACAGAGTAGAAAGATACCAAATTGAAATGAATCGCGATGCCAACGACTTCTCTTTCTCTGAGAAAGTCCTTATCAACTTCTATAAAGGTGAATCCAAGGAGATGAAAAGGTATATCATTGACAATGTAAAGGATGGTATCACCTACGCTGAAGATAATAGACTTCGTGATTACATAGATATGGGTGGACGTGGCAAAGAAAGGCCGCTATCGTATTCTACGGTAGAAAAAACCTTCTATTCCTTCTTCATTTTCCAAGAGCCGTTGGAGTCGAACTTAGACTTCAAGATGGAAGAAGGCATGAATCCACGAGACGTAGAGAAGAGGCAAATCATTCGGTTAATGAACATTATTGCAGACGTCATACTGATTGACAAGTTCGACTTCGAGGTAGGAACATATCGCATAGAAAATAAGATTCAGCAGGGTGAGCCAATGGATTGGAACCATGTAGTGGCTTATCGCATGATGAAGGAAGAAATTCTCTATAGTTGGCTCAGCTACATTTTGAACATCATCAATATGTATTATGCCCAGACAGGCAGGCCCATTTATGGACGCAAGGATTTCTTCCAAGAGGAATTCCCTGATCAGTTGTGGCTGAATATTGAGAACTTCATCAAGAATCTTGCCAATCTCCCGTTCTGGAAGAGCGTAGAGTTGTCTTCCACTGTTTTTGGCGGCAAATCTAATTATGACTTCTGGAAGAAGATTTTCGCTACCGGTAAGTCCCCCCAAGGTGAAACCATTCTTGCTACTCCGTTAGATATTACTTCAATGATAATACCTCTAAGTTAATTTAGGGTTGGTACCAGTCAAATAGATAGAAGTAAATTTGAGTGTAACTAAGAAATGAAAAAACAAGATATACAAGAATTCGTCTCTTTCGTTAAAAATGATTTAAGCGGTGATGAAAGAGGGCAGGCGCAGACTTTCTGTGACCGTCTGTTCAGGGCTTATGGGCAAAAAGGAATCTTTGAGGCACAAGGTAAACTTGAGGCACGAATAAAGATTGCTGACACTAACACAACAAATTATATTGATTGCCTTTGGAGTCCTCCAGGAAAAGACGGTGTCCTGATAGAGATGAAGAAGAAAGAAATTAAAGACTTAGAATCTCATCTTAAACAAGCTCGTGATTACTGGGATAACCTTAAACCATCCGTAGATATTGGACCTGGTTGCAGAAAACCACGTTATGTGATACTGTGCAATTTTGATAGATTTGTCATCTATGATGAGTTCAATAAAGTAGATGAAGTAACCATTGACGAGTTGCCAGAAAGATATACATGTCTAAGTTTCTTGGAGGGTAATACTCCTATCTTCAACAACAATACAGAAAGTATATCTAAGGAAGCCGCGAACCTGATAGGTGAGCTTTATCAATATCTTACATTTGAGAAGAAAGAAGATGTCACACGTACCCAGCACTTCATCCTACAATGTGTACTGGCATTATTCTCAGAAGATATAGAATTACTCCCCAAAGGGTTCTTTACACAAATCTTGCAAGATTGTATTGATGGTAAAGCAAACCCATATGATGAGATTGGTAATTTGTTTCGTCAGATGGCAAGCGAGAGACCTGCAAGGGGCGGTAAATATAAAGATATTCGTTATTTCAATGGCGGATTATTCAATGATGTTGACCCTATTGACCTTGATGAGCATTGCTTGAAAGTGCTTAAAGAAGCTGCAGATAAAGATTGGACAAATATTAACCCATCTATTTTTGGCGCTCTTTTTGAAGGAACCATGCGTTCTAATGAGCGACACAAATACGGAGCACATTTCACAAACGAACAGGATATGATGCGTGTTATTACACCTACAATCATCCGCCCCTGGAAAGAAAAAATAGCCAAAGCCAAAACTATTGATGAGTTAAAGGATGTTCGTCGTCAGATGGGTGAGTATCGTGTGCTTGACCCAGCATGTGGATGTGGTAACTTTTTGTTTGTTGCTTATCGTGAAATGAAGGAATTGGAATGTCAGGTTATTGACCGTCTTTTTGAATTTCCAAGCATCAACAATAAGACATTTCCTTTTGCTTCTGTTATCAGTACCAAACAGTTCTTTGGAATTGACGTGCAGTCAATGGCAGTAGAACTTGCAAAGATGACGATGATGATTGCCAAAGAACTATGTGAGTCTAATTATCAGAAACGTATTTCCAAACATGGTAGTTCCTTTAATTTTGATAGTACTCTACCCCTTGACAACATGGACGAAAACATCCTACATCGTGATGCACTTCTAGAAGAGTGGCCAGAATTTGATGTTGTTATAGGGAACCCTCCATATCAATCCAAAAATAAAATGATAGAGGAACTGGGCGCTGCTTATGTTGATAGTATTCGTCAAAAATTCCCTGATGTGCCGGGACGAGCAGATTTCTGTGTCTATTGGTTCCGTAAAGCACACGAGTTGATGAAAGAAGGCCAGTATGCAGGACTTGTTGGCACAAACACCATCCGACAGAATTATTCTCGCATGGGAGGTCTTGACTATATCGTAGGGAATGGTGGTACCATTCTCGACTCTGTTTCAACAGAAGTATGGTCAGGCGATGCGGCAGTATATGTTTCAATTGCAACATGGAAAAAGGGTGAAGAGAAGCGAAAGAAAATGCTGACATTCCAAGTTGGTGACAGCAAAGACTCACCTTATGAGGATTATGAATTAGACGAGATAAATTCTGCACTAAGCCTTTCAGATGTTACTAAGGCCAATAGACTGTTTTGTAATAGTCAATCAAATGCTTGTTATCAAGGTCAGACACATGGCAATAAGTATTTCCTTCTTACAAAGGAAGAAGCAAAAGTATTTCTTAAAGATAAAATGAATGAGCAAGTTATTCATCCATATCTAATAGGAGAGGAATTACTTGGTCAGTATCAGTCTCAACCTCAACGTTATGTCATAGATTTCAGAAAAGCGGATGATGTCTTTGAGGTTACGGGCTACAAAGAACTCTATGAACATATTTATAAGTATGTATATCCTCTTTTCAAGGAAAAGGCTGATAAAGAAATAGAGCGAAACGAAGAAGCAAAGAAGATAAAGCCCGATTATCGAGAAAAGAAAGATCATCAGAATGCTTTCAAGACATGGTTTAAGTTATTTAGGAGTCGTGATAAACTGATGGATATTTTAGAATCGATTGATCGTTACATCGTCTGTTCTTGTGTGACAAAGCGACCTATATTTGAATTTATTGGTAGTGAGATACATCCAAATGCTGCCTTACAGGCATTTCCACTTGACGATGATTATTCGTTTGGTATACTACAATCATCTATACATTGGGAATGGTTTGAGGCCCGCTGCTCCACGTTAAAGGGCGATTGGAGATACACGTCAGATACCGTTTTCGATTCATTCCCTTGGCCTCAGAATCCAACAGTAAAACAGATTAAAGAAGTCGCCAAACAAGCTAAGGCTTTGCGTGATAAGCGTAATGAAATGATAGAGAAGCATCATTATACGCTTCGACAACTATATCGCATTATGGATAGTACTCCTGAGAATCCTGTATCCGAGATTCAAACTCGTCTTGATAATGCTGTCAGAGATGCATACGGTATGCGTCATGATGCTGATATACCCCAATTCCTGCTTGACTTGAATGGCAAGGTCTTTGAGAAAGAGCAAAAAGGTGAGAAAGTGCAAGGTCCAGGACTCCCAAATAAGATAAAAGATAAATCAGAACTAGTTTCTAATGATTGTATCAAGATGATTTGATGTAATGGACATACCATTTAATTGGCGATATGTTCCCATCGACTATCCTCAACCAGAGGATTACCGGCCAGAACGGTTTGAGGTTGACAAAAAGTAATCGTAATAGCAACGAATAGAACGATATAGAATATATGACAAAAAAGCAAGCTATACAACTCTTTGAGGAGCGCAAGGTGCGCACCGTGTGGGACGACGAGCAGGAGAAGTGGTACTTCTGTGTAGCAGATGTGGTGGAGGCACTGACGGACAGTGTAAATCCAACCGACTACATCAAAAAAATGAAGAAGCGTGACCCTGAACTTACCAAAGGGTGGGGACAAATTGTCACCCCCCTTTCCGTTCAGACAGCAGGCGGTAAACAGAGGGTTAATTGCGCAACGCAACAGGGTATTTTCCGCATCATACAGTCAATCCCATCAAAAAGGGCCGAGCCCTTCAAGCAGTGGATGGCACAGGTGGCAAGCCAGCGACTCGACCAAATGCAAGACCCTGAACTGAGCATTGATCAGGCAATTGTTGATTATAAACGCCTGGGATATAGTGATGCATGGATTAACCAGCGCATCAAGTCGATAGAGGTGCGCAAGGAGCTGACCGATGAGTGGAAACGGACAGGCGTCAAGGAGGGGTTGGAATATGCCTCGCTGACCGACATCATTACCCGTGAATGGAGCGGATTCACCACCAAGCAATATAAACACTACAAGGGTCTGAAGAAAGAGAATCTTCGCGACAACATGACCAACCTCGAAATAGCTCTTAATATCTTGGCGGAGGCTTCTGCTACAGAAATCTCAAAGGAGCGTGACCCCAAGGGTTTCAACGCTCAGACGCAAGTTGCAAGAGAAGGTGGCAGTGTGGCTAAGGCTGCACGCAAACAACTTGAAAGCAAACTGGGTCGCAGTGTCATTACTAAGGATAAAGCCAGCGACTATCTACTGCCCGAAAAAGATGAATCCCAACAGGGGAGATGACGAGGGACTGGTGCCTGTCATATGAACGAAGAAGAGATAGAAGAGATACTAAACCAACTGGAGGCTGCCACATGAGCAGCCTCTTTTTTTGTTAATCTTCTCTAATTTCCTGCGTTTTTAACATAGAAAGTTGCAAGAGTGAACTTATCGTGCACTCTTAACGGCTATTTTTGCGCCGTGTAACTAAAACAACTATGAACAGAGAAGATATAACGGAACTGAAAGCCTGGCGCGAGGATGCCAGGCGTGGGCTCGAACGGGAGGTCGAGCAACTGAGAGAGAAGAAAGAGCAGATTGACGAGTATCTGAAGGCGCTGGATGCGACGGACGGGCTGCTGGCCGAGGTCGAGGACCAGAAAGGGGAACTGGAGGACAGGCAGCAGGAGGTTGACGAGCTGACGGAGCTGCTGGAACGGAAGGAGGCCGAGATTGCCGAACTGCGACGGCAACTGCTGGAGGCGAAGAACCGGCAACTGGAGACGGAGAAAGTGCAACTGGAGACGGAGAAAGTGCAACTGGCGGCTGAGGTCAGCGCAAAGCCGACGGAGATACACAACCACTTCGAGTCGGGCAGCAGTGCGCAGGTGTTTAACGACAGGGTGACTGGCAGGTTCGGCAGGAAACTGAACGTGAAAAAGAATAACAAGCAAAAGAAGGAGAAGAAAAGATGGAAGAAGATAGCAAGAAGAATATTGTGAACCACTATGAGGCGGGCTCGAACTGCCAGGTGTTCAACGGCGACATCACGGGCTGCGTGTTCGCGATGCCTGGGGCGACGGTGACGCAGCAGGTGGCGCCGGTAGCTGCACAGGGGGATGACGAGGAGCTGACGGAGGCGAAGGTCGAGGCAGGGGCCGACACGGTGAAAGCGGCTCTGTCGAAGTGTGGCCCGTACATCTGGGGCAATGCGGCTTACACGGTGGCTTTCTGCGTGTGTCGCGATGAGTACGGCTGGCAGGACAACGCCAGCTATTTTGAGAGGCAGATGGAGCTGCTGGGCATCCCACTGCCTCAGGGTACTATCAATGCCGCCATGAGCCGTAACCCATATATGAAGCTGAAGACAGACAAATGGGACAAGAACGGCGCCATGGAACGGGTGCTGAGATTGAGGGACGAATTCCGTTCACAGATGGCTTTTGTGTGTGGTCAGGAGGACAAAAGCTTATAATTTCCATTAGACCCTTAGAAATACCCTTAGAGGTGCATGACGTTGTTTCATGCACCTTTTTTTTTATGCCTAATTTTGCAGTGTCAATAATGACAAAGAACCCTGAGTTGAAGTGAGGAGGATGTTCCCGGGTAAATGCGCAAAGATTCCAACCTTCTTCTCGCAAAAACTTAGAAGAATGAAAAAGTACATTTTTGTATTGGATGCCATCGAGTTGCTGAGCCAACTGATGAATGGCAAGAGAGTGGAAGGTGTTCTGTTCGTGGACCAGAACACAGGTAAGCTGACCTTCAAGGCGTACAAGCGCACATGTCCGAAGCATCGGCAGAAGGACGTGCTGGTGAAGAAGCTGCCTTGGGGCTGGGTGAGGGAGAGCCTGATGCGCGTGAAGGTGTTCGGCAGCTTCCCCAAGGACATGGGGACGGCAACCATCATGGGGATGCTCGAGGAGCACACCAAGGAGGCGAAGTACGCGATGATGGAACAGGAACTCGTAGAATTTTGTTGAGACAAAATTCTAATTGACAATTCTTGCGTCCCTTTGGTTGCAAGCGACCAGAGGTCGAGCGGATAATTGATAATTGACAATTAAACAATTCACAATTATGTTTTGCTATCAGAAGAACTTTTCAAATCCTACGTTGCCCGTCGACGAAGCGCAATTCTTAGCGCTCGTCAGGGCGACGCAGTGGAACGAGAACATCGATAAGTTCCGTGAGACGGGCGAGGCTTCGCTGAAGCGCAAACTACCGGCCTTCATCTTTCAGGCGACGTTCGACGAGACGCTGTCGAAGAAGGGCATACTGGGTGCATGGCGCAAGCAGGCGGCAACAAGGCTGACGGGACTGGTGGTGATGGACGTGGACCACGTCGACACCCACCCCCTTCCCCTCCCGAGGGGAGGGGCGATTGAAAAGCCTGTTCCGCAGGACTATTTCAACGTGTGGCGTGACACTCACCCCGAACTGTTTGGTAACCAAGCTCCCCTCCCCTCGGGAGGGGAAGGGGGTGGGTCTGTCCTTCTCGTCTATGTTACCCCTAGTGGAAAGGGGCTGAAGATTGTGTTCAAGGCACGGCAGGACTGGGGCAACCTCATTGACAACCAGCACCAGATGGCGAAGCTGCTGGGTGTGGAGGTGGACGAGAGCTGCAAGGACGCCAGCCGCATGAGCTTCATCTGCAAGGAATCGGATATTCTGTTTATTGACAAGGAACTGTTTACGTATGAGAACAAGGAATATGGAGAAAAATTCGATGCTGAGTATAGAGAAGGAAGGAGCAGAGGGACTCACAGCCTCACCCCCAGCCCCTCCCCAAGTAGGGAGGGGAGTACTGGCGCAGATGAGTCCCCCCTCTGCTTGGAGGGGGACAGGGGGAGGCTTACGTGGCGTGGCTATGATGTACAGTCTATCATTGATTGCCGTTTCGCTGGCAAGCTGCCATGCGCGGCTGACAGCAACAGACATAATGAGTCGCTCAGGCTCGCCAGCGACCTGCTTGTGCTCTTCGACGGCGACAAGCAGAAAACCCTTCAGGCGCTCAAGGCGCAGAAGTGGGTGCAGGAGATTATCGACGAGCGCAATGAGAATGTGGAACAGACGGTGGCCAGTGCCGCTGAGCGTATGGCGGAGAAGGAGAAGAAATACCTCTCTCAGCAACCGGGCAAGGCCATGCAGGAAGCTATACAGACGGCCACGGGCAAGACGTTTCAGGAGATTACACAGGGGGAGCCGTCCCCGTTGTGTAAGCCCAAGGACGACATCAGCCGCAGGCTCTGGGAGTGGGGACAGAAGATTGAGGCGATGTTCGACGAATTCCCCTGTCTGAGGGAGTGCTGCCAGGATCTGCGCCCTGCCGCTTACCCTGCTGCCCTCTACACAAGCGCTGCTTTCCTTGGCACCGACATGACGCGCACGTGGTGGCACTTCTGGCATCGCCCGGAGCAACAGCGAAGACTGAACTACTGCATCTTCATCATCGGCGACCCAGGCGTTGGCAAATCATTCGCCACACGACTGTACAAACTGCTGGCTGCACCGTTGATAACTGCCGACAAGGTGGGCAATGATGCCATTAACCGCTACAAGAAAGAGGTGAAGAAGCGTGGCACCAGCACGAAGGAACAGAAGAAGGACGCTCTGGAGCAGCCCGACGTGGTGGTCAGGGTGATGGGCTCAAGAACGGCTAACGGCGTGTTCATCGAGAACATGAACAAGGCTGTGGAGACGGTCGACGGAAAACCCATACATCTGCACCTGCTGACATTCGACTCGGAACTGGATTCGGCCACAACGGCCTCGAAGGGTGGACAGTGGATTGACAAGAGCGTCATGGAACTGAAGGCGTTCCACAACGAGGAGGACGACCAGCAGTACCGCAACGTGGACTCCATGAACGGTCCCTTCGACGTGTTCTGGAACTTCGTCTATACGGGCACACCGCTGAGTCTGCACCGCAAGGTGACGGAGCGCAACTTCGGCAGCGGACTGGCTACGCGACTGGCTGTAATACCCTTCCCGTCGAGCAACTTCCAGATGCTGGAACTCAGACGGCAGACAAAGGTGAACCATGAGGCCGACGAACTGCTGAAGACGTGGGCTTTCCGACTGGACGGCGTTAAGGGCGAACTGCCGCTGTGGCCGCTGGTAGAGCACACGTGGCACTGGCTGTCGGGAAAGATGGAGGTAGCGGCGTTCAACGCCGACAAGGCCGACGAGATGCTGCTGAAGCGCGTGCCGTACTACGGCATCTCTGTGGCAACACCCTTCATCCTCATGCGACACTGGAAGGAGTGGACGGAGAACAAGACGTTTGAGATTGACGACAAAGACCGCGAACTCTGCACCCTCGTGATGGAGATTCAGCACTACTGCCAACTGCACTACTTCGGGAACATGGCTCAGGCCTACTTCGACAACAGCGAACGCGACGACGACACGAACCGACGCAGGGCCTCGAAGTATGATCTGTGCTACGAGCAACTGCCAGAGACGTTTACAGTGCAGGATGTGGAGAATGTCTATGGTATCAGTAATGATGCGGCAAGGGCAACTGTCAGCCGTCTTACAAAAGATGGTTTTGTGAAGAGAACGAAAAAGGGAGAATACAGGAAACAAAAAACTTCTCTAATGTGACATGTGACATGTGACATTAAGGTGACTTGAAAATGAAGAATGAAGAATTAAGAATGAAGAATTAAGAAGGCTGCGATTAAGCGAGAGCAGAGCGATGCTTGCATCAGCTATGCCAAGCGAAAGCAGGCTCGAACGAAGTTCAATTAAGAATTAAGAATTATGATTGACCCGAATACAAAACTGACTGAGCATTTTACGCTCAAAGAGATGACGGCTTCAAAGAGCTATCCCAAAATCTACAACGTGCCACCGCTGGACAAGGTGGACAACCTGAGGCACGTGTGCGAGTGGTTGGAAGATTTAAGAGAGGCCTACAACGCACGCTATACCTCTCCCGACCTCCCCAAAGGGGAGGAGGGCCTGCGGGCATCGGAATCCGGTAGGCACACCCCTCCTTTGGAGGGGAAGGGGGAGGTTCCCATTATCATCAACAGTGGCTACCGAAGCCCCATGCTGAACCGTGCCGTGGGTGGTGCCACGCACTCGAACCATCTGGACGGCTGCGCTGCGGACATACGCTGTCCGGGCAAGGAGGCCAACGACCGTGCCAAGATGGCACTGCGCTACGCCACGCTGCTGCTGGAGATTGCCGAAATGCGCAAGGAGCGCTTCGACGAGCTCATCATTGAGCGCAAGGGTGCCAACTGGTGGGTGCACTTCGCCGTGAGGCCTGGCAGCAACAGAATGTGGGTGACGGTGCTCAATAAGAGCAACTAAAAAGCCTCTCCCCCTGACCCCCTCCCGATATAGGGAGGGGGAAAAGGGGAAAAATAAAAAAATGTAAATTGTATCGCTGTAATACAATTTTTTTGTATCTTTGTGCGCATTTTTGCGACAAATCAACCGAGAGACTATTAAAAGGTATAGTGAAACGACATGAAAAAGAGTATTTACAGGAAACCGGAAATCCTGGTGGTAAATTTTGTGCAGCAGGCACCGCTGCTGCAGGCAAGCAAACAGGGCTACATTTCTGAGGAATGGAGTCGTGGTATGAGAACCGATTTTGATTTTGAGGAGAATGAGTAATATGATGAAGATGAAGACGACGTTGAGTGTGCTGACGATAGCAGCAGCACTCACCATGCTGACCACAGCATGCTCGAATGACGACAATCTTCTGCCGGAGCAGACAGCACAGCAGGTTCGGACAGTCAAGGTGACGATTCCAGCCACGATGGGCGAGGGGACACGCAGCCTGAACTTCAGTGAAACGACAGTGACGAGTAGGTTCCAGACCTCGGATGGAATCTATGTCTATAACAAGACACAGGAGAAGATGCTGGATGGTTGCCTGCATCCCACGAACATCAACGAGGATGGTAAGAAGTGTGAACTGACGGGTACCATCAGCGGTTCATTCAGTGAAAACGATGTGCTGACGTTGCTTTACAATCCGAATGAGACGAATGAGATTTTCATGGACTATAGCAACCAGACGGGTGCTATGGCGAATGTGCCTGATGGCGCTGTGGCAGAGGTGACGCTGACGGGCACTGAGTTAGGCTCGATTACAACGGCTCCGGCTATGTTTGTGAACGCACAGGCGCTGTTTCGTCAGCGTCTGACGTTTAAGAATGCCGATAATGAGACGGTTCATCCCACCATCACCTCGTTGCGTGTCAGGTCGAAGAATAGCAAGTTGATAAAGTTCTATCGTCCGTTGGGAGCCGCATCCAGCATGGATGGTATTGATGGTGGTGGCATTACCTTTAAGAACCCCACGATTGATGATAATGGCGACATCTATCTGGCCTTGCGCTTCAAAAGTTCCAGTGATGATGCGCTTATCCTGACGGCTTACGATAGCGATGGTAATGTGTATGAGCTTGAGAAGAATGCTCCTGCTGACGGCTTCCAGAATGGCCGATATTATCATGGTGCTATGACGTTGTCTTATATCCGCAATCTGAATAATTTTGTGGTTACAGGTACAAGTAAAACGCCGAATAAATATAACTCGTACTGGATTAGCGAGGACAATTTCAATATCACGGTCAGCGGTACTACGGAAGATTATACATTCTATCTGCAGAGAGATGGAAAGATGACGCTGAACGATGTTACCGCCACGATTTCCGGTACTGAATTTATCTATGGAACTTCTGGTAAGACCATTACACTTGAAATCAATGGTACAAACACGATAAGTTGTACGAACACTTTCTGTATAGGTGTTAGTAATCTGATACTCTGCGGCTGTGGTACGCTTACGGTTTCTGTAAATAGCAGGCCAGATCTTTGTGGAATCGCAGTAAACAGCGGTGCAGCCAATCCGAGTACGGTTGCAGCCGAGGGCTACAAGGTGACGCGTACTGAAGTGAGCGCTACCAGTCCGTACTCGCATGCGTGGACATATACGGTGGAGCCAATTAATTAATTGACAAATAACAATTGCATGAAATCGCCGCCCTTCCCGAAATGGGAGGAGCGGCGATTATGGGGGAGGGGGCGAATCAATATGCTTGCTCATGCACGCCTTTGACGGCACGGCCAGAGGGGTCGTTTAGGCCCTTGAAGGCGGCATCCCACTCGAGGGCGATAGCGGTGGAGCAGGCGACAGAGGCCTCGCTGGGCACGCTGAGGGCTGCGGAGTCGGAGGGGAAGTGCTCGGCGAAGATGGAGCGATAGTAATATTCCTCCTTGTTCTTCGGCGGGTTGATGGGGAAGCGCTCGGCGGCGTGTGCCATCTGCTCGTCGCTGACGGCCTCGGAGGTGATCTGCTTCAGGGTGTCAATCCAGCTGTAGCCGACGCCATCGCTGAACTGCTCCTTCTGGCGCCAGGCGACCTCCTCGGGCAGCAGGTCGGCAAAGGCTTCGCGCACAATCTTCTTCTCGACGGTGGTGCCGGGACACATCTTGGCCTCGGGGTTTGTGCGCATAGCTACATCCAGGAACTCCTTGTCGAGAAATGGTACGCGACCTTCAACTCCCCAGGCGCTGAGGCTCTTGTTGGCTCGCAGGCAGTCGTAGAGATAGAGTTTTCCCAGCTTGCGCACGGTCTCCTCGTGGAAGGCTTTGGCGTCGGGGGCCTTGTGGAAGTAGAGGTAGCCGCCGAATATCTCGTCGGCTCCTTCGCCAGAGAGTACCATTTTGATGCCCATTGACTTGATGACGCGGGCGAGCAGATACATGGGCGTGGAGGCTCGAACGGTGGTGACATCGTAGGTTTCGATGAAGTATATCACGTCGCGTATGGCGTCCAATCCCTCTTGAATGGTGTAGTTGATTTCATGATGCACGGTGCCGATGTGGTCGGCTACGAGTTTAGCCTTAGCCAAGTCGGGCGCTCCCTTCAGGCCGACGGCGAAGGAGTGGAGACGGGGCCAGTAGGCTCGTGACTGCGAGTCGTCCTCGATGCGGTGTTCGCTGAACTTCTCGGCAATGGCTGAGATGACCGAGGAGTCGAGACCGCCGGAGAGTAGTACGCCATAGGGCACGTCGGACATGAGCTGGCGCTTCACGGCATCGGTGAGGGCATCGTGGATGGCGCTGACGGAGGCGGCATTGTCCTTCACGGCGTCGTAGTCGAACCAGTCGCGCTTGTAG
>Ga0247611_10004489_pt1 | contig 19285 bp, 18 predicted proteins | sample 177DNAGHGhighgp2_FD_192422 | JGI IMG/M metagenome (GOLD analysis project Ga0247611, IMG submission 192422) | Sheep rumen microbial communities from Palmerston North, Manawatu-Wanganui, New Zealand - 1770 DNA GHGhigh gp2 | ecosystem: Host-associated > Mammals > Digestive system > Stomach > Rumen...
GCAGCCTCGATGACGTGACGCTCTTTGGTGGCTCCGATAATGGGCTGTGTTCCCTTGGCGATAGCCCAGGCGATGCCGATCTGCGAGCACGATGCACCGTACTTCTTGCCGATGGTGGTCATCTCATAACGAGCATCTGCGCCTCATCATCATCGCCTACCTCGAACCGAACTGCTGCTTAGCTGATCAGGCTGGCCAGTTCATCAATGATGTCGCGGGCTACATCCTGTTTGGGTTTGCGGTCGTAGTCGTGCTGGCCGTTGCGGGAGATGATGCTAACCTGGTTTTCGTCGGAGCGGAAACAGGTGCCTTCGTTGCGCAGCGAGTTGAGGACGATGAAGTCAAGGTTTTTCTTCTCCAACTTGTGTTGGGCGTTAGCCTGCTCGTCGTTGGTCTCTAAGGCGAAGCCGACAAGCACCTGACCGTTACGCTTCATTTCGCCCAGACGGGCAGCGATGTCTGGATTGGGCTTCAGGTGGATGACGAGGTCGTCATCTTTGCGCTTGATTTTCTGGTCGGCAGTATGCTCCGGTCTGAAGTCGGCGACGGCAGCACAGAGGATGGCGGCATCGCACTGCGGGAAATGCTTGGTAGCAGCGTCGTACATCTCCTGACAGCTCTCCACATTGATACGCTGAACGGCTGTTGACCAACAGCCTATGGCTAACTGCGAATTGACGGGTCCGGCAATGAGCGTCACCTCGGCACCGCGGCGGGCACACTCCTCAGCGAGGGCGAAACCCATCTTGCCGCTGCTATAGTTGCCCAGAAAACGTACTGGGTCTATCTTCTCGTAGGTAGGACCTGCTGTAATAAGAATCTTCTTGCCTTGAAGGTCTTTCGGTTCAAAGAAGTTGTCGAGGTATGCTACAATGTTCTCAGGCTCCTCCATGCGTCCCTTGCCTTCGAGCCCCGAAGCCAGGAAACCGCTCTGTGGTTCGATGATATAGTTGCCAAACGACAACAGTCGCTGCATGTTTTCCTGGGTGGTGGGATGCTGGTACATGTCGAGATCCATGGCGGGAGCCACGAATACGGGTGCTTTCATCGACAGGTAGGTGGTGATGAGCATGTTATCGGCAATGCCGTTTGCCATCTTTCCTAATGTCGATGCCGTGCAGGGTGCTATGAGCATAGCATCTGCCCATAGCCCCAACTTGACATGTGAGTTCCAGGTGCCGTCGCGCTGTGAGAAGAATTCACTGACGACAGGTTTTTGCGTGAGTGCCGACAGCGTGATAGGGGTGATAAACTCCTTGCCAGCCGGCGTGATGACTACCTGTACCTCGGCGCCGGCCTTGACCAGTCCGCGGATGATATAGCAGGCCTTGTAGGCTGCAATGGAGCCTGTAATACCCAAAACGATTTTCTTTCCCTTCAGCACCTTTTTACTTTTTTACCTTTTTACTTTTTTACCTTTTCTCTTAACGCTGTGCTTCGCGAAGACGGATGCGTGTCAGCACCTGCTTGGTATTATAGGTGAAGTCACCACCCAGTATCCAGCTATAGTACCCTGGGTCGAAACGCAGCACGTCGGCAACAGGCACACCCTTATGCTTGCCGAAGTTGAACACCTCGGTGCGCTTTCCGTTTACCTCTGCCCAGACAATGCGACCCGCAAAGTCAACATTGTCGTTTTGCTTGGAGAAGTCGGCCAGTGCCTGCATGTCGTTCTCCAGCACTTTCTCCGGGTCTTCGTTGGCACCGGGGGCATACATGTCGAGTTCGCCCATCAGTACGCGATAGGTTGCTTCCGTATCCTGGTCGGCACGGTGAGCCTCGAAGTCTTCCTCCATCTTCCGTCCGCAGTAGAACTTGTAGGCGGCGGCCAGATTGCGGCGTTCCATCTTGTGGAAGATGGTTTGCACGTCAATAAGGCGGCACTTGGAGAAATCGAAGTCGATGCCGGCGCGCAAGAACTCTTCAGCCAGTAGGGGAACGTCAAAATGGTTGGAGTTGAAACCGGCAATGTCGGAGCCGGTAAACACATCGTTTAGCTTGGCAGCCAACTGCTTGAAGGTAGGCTTGTCTTTGACGTCATCGTTGGAGATGCCCGTTAACTGCGTGATGACTGGATCAATGTTCTTCTCAGGATTGATAAGCTCATCGCCACGTTCCTCGCGTCCGTCGGGATATACCTTAATATATGATAGCTGGATGACACGGTCTTTGACCAAATCGAGCCCCGTCGTCTCCAAGTCGAAGATGACCAACGGTTTTTTTAAGTTCAGCTTCATGGTCTTTAGTCGTTAATCAGCATCGGCATCATCAACATCAGTATATCTTGATTCTCAGGCTGCTCGGAGGGCAGTACCAGTCCTGCACGGCTGGGGTCGGCGAGTTTGATGATGACATCCTGACAGTCGAAATTGCTCAGAATCTCGATGAATGACGAACCCTTGAAGCCGATGCTCATAGCTTGTCCGTTGTAGTCGCAGGTCATGCGCTCGGTAGCAGTCTTGGAGAAATCGTAGTCCTCGGCATCCAACTGCAGGATACCTCCCTCGACATGGAAGCGTATCAGGTTGCTGGAGTCGTTGGCAAAGGGCTGCACACGGCGCAAGGCTGCCAACAGGGACAAACGGTCGACGCTCAGTTCGTTGGAGTTGTTCTGTGGAATGACGGAGTTGTAGTTCGGATAGCGGCCCTCGATGAGACGGCAGATCAGTTCGCCGTCGCCATAGCTGATTTGGGCATTGCGGTCGTCAAAACGGATGATGACGTCGCCGCCATCCTTGCCCAGCAGGTTCTTCAACAGCGATGCGGGCTTCTTGGGCAGGATGAAGGATGCGGGCTGCTCCTTCTGGATGTTCAGCACCCGGTTACGCACCAACTTGTGACCGTCGCTGGCAACGATGGACAGACACTCTGGAGTGAGGTCGAAATAGATACCGTTCATGACGGGTCGCAACTCGTCCTGTGCCGTAGCAAACAGCGAACGGTTGATATTCTCGGCCAGCACGCCATTGGGGATGACGATTTCTGTTGCCCCGTCGCTGATGCTCTGAGTCTGGGGATATTCGTCAGCACTCTCTATCGGCAGCGAGAACAGACCGTTCTGGTAGGATATCTTGGCAATGTTGGTTTGCTGATCGATATCAAAGGTAATGGGCTGTTCCGATATTCCCTTGACGGCCTCCAGTAGGTCGTGGTTGCCGATGGCAAAACGAACCTCTGCGTCACTCTCCGTCAGTTCGAGCTGTGTCTTCATCACATTCTCGCTGTCAGAGGCGGTGAGGTAAAGTGTATTGCCTTGGATGTCGAAAACGAAATCTGCCAAAATGGGCAGGGAGTTCTTGCTGTTGATGACTCTTGAAAGGGCATTGAGTTTGCTGCTAATTGCAGTGCTTGATACTGTAAATCTCATGAGTATTACTTGTTTTTAGTTTTAATTCTATTTAAATTGACCACAAAAATACAAAAAGTCTGGCTCAATCACAAAATTATTAGATGAAAAATTCTCTTTTTTAAATTATTTTCCGTAATTTCGCAATCTGAAACAAAAAACAACAACTAAAATAAGGAATTATATTATGGATTTAACAGGAAGAATCATTGCCGTATTGCCGGCAAGAAGTGGAGTGTCGCAGCGTACGGGCAATCCTTGGATGATGCAGGACTTTGTTATGGAAATCCCAGGACAATATCCTCGTCATATGGTATTCAACATTTTTGGTGAAGAACGTCTCAAGCAGTTTAACATTCAACTGAACGAGGATGTGACGGTACAATTTGACATAGATGCCCGTGAGTATAATGGACGTTGGTATAATGATATCCGCGCCTTCAATGTAGTCCGCGGTGCTGCTCCCGTTGCAACCCAGCCTGCCGGCGCTCCGATGGCTGACGCTGCGCCGTTCCCGCCGCAGCAGCCCGTTTCTGCCGCTGCCGCACCGTTCCCGCCTGCACAGGAACCTGCTGGTGACAGTCCTGCTGACGACCTGCCCTTCTGACGGTATTGTTTACAGCATAAAAAGCGACCCGAATGTATGCTTCATTCGGGTCGCTTTCCTATTTGTTACTGACCGCTTATAGCGTTACGCCATTCTTGAAGATGGAGATTTCGCGATAGCCGTTCTCCTCGTTGCGAGCCTTTTCGCCAGAGGCAATAGCCAATACCTTGTCGATGAATTCAGGCACAATCTCCTGCATGGTACGGCCTTCCACCAGCTGACCAGCCGAGAAGTCTACCCAATGGGGTTTGTTCTTGGCGAGGGTGGGGTTGGTGGCCACCTTCATGGTCGGTACGAAGGTTCCGAACGGTGTGCCGCGACCTGTCGTGAACAGCACGATATGACAGCCACAGGATGCGAGAGCCGTAGAGGCTACGAGGTCGTTACCGGGTGCTGACAACAGGTTCAGACCAGTATGCTCCAGCCTGTCACCATACTCCATGACACCGCTGACGGGAGCCTTACCGCATTTCTGCGTGCATCCCAAAGCCTTGTCCTCCAGGGTGGAGATACCGCCGGCCTTGTTGCCGGGTGAGGGATTCTCGCCCACGGGCTCACCGTGTGACAGGAAGTAGTTCTTGAAGTTGTTGATCATGGAGACAGTCTGTTCGAACAGCTCCGGCGTCTCACAGCGGTTCATCAGGATGGTCTCTGCGCCAAACATCTCGGGCACCTCTGTCAGCACACTTGTTCCGCCTTGTGCCACGAGCCAGTCGCTGAACTCGCCAACCAGCGGATTGGCGGTGATGCCACTGAAGCCGTCAGAACCACCACACTTCAAACCGACGCGCAGCTTCGATACAGGAACATCCTCACGCTTGTCCTCCTTGGCCTGGGCGTAGAGTTCGCGCAGAATCTCCATGCCTGCCTCCATCTCGTCGCCCTCGACACGCTGGGTCACCAGCAGTTTGATACGTGACTTGTCGTAGTCGCCCAACATGGCCATGAAGTCTTCGGGCTGGTTGTTCTCACACCCCAGGCTCAGAACGAGCACGCCGCCGGCATTGGGATGCAGGCAGATGTCGCGCAGCACCTTGCGGGTGTTCTCATGGTCCTCGGAGAGCTGTGAGCAGCCATAGTTGTGATGCCACGTCCAGATGGCATCAATACCCTCGCCACCAGTCTCCTGCTGTAAACGGTGTGCCAGACGTTCGGCAATGCCGTTGACGCAACCAACAGTAGGCACAATCCATATCTCGTTACGAACACCAACGTCACCGTTCTTACGAACATACCCCTTAAAGGTCCGGTTCTCGTTCTTGATGCTAAGCGGCTCGTTTACAGGCTGGTATGTGTACTCCAGCGTGCCACTGAGGTTGGTCTTCAGATTGTTCTCGTTTACCCAGTCGCCAGCCTTCATAGCCTGACGGGCATGACCGATGGGGTAGCCGTACTTGATGATGTTCTCACCTTCCTGCACATCCTTGATGAGTACTTTGTGACCGGCAGGGGTATCCTGAGTCAGTGTGATTTGCATACCATCCACCACAATGACGTCGCCCTTTTTCTTGGGGGCGAGACATACGACAACGCTGTCTGCGGGATTAATTTTTAGAAATGTAGCTAATGCCATAATTGTATTTGTTTTAGTATATGTTTGTTTTATTATCTTTTCTTTATCCGATGTTTTTCCTGCGATAGTAGTCGATGTTCTCCTTGGACAGCAGTTCGATGGGCATGTAGTTGACGGGATCAACCTCCTTCTTCAGCACGATGGCGTCGAAGAGCGTTTCGATGCAGGCATAGCCTTGCATGTAGGCATGCTGGGCGATGAGGAAGGAGATGCTGCCCTGACGGACACAGTCCGCATTCTTGGGCACCATGTCATAGCCCATAATCTGGATATTCCGGCGGTTTGACCGCTGGAGGAAGTCACCCACCAGATGGGCCTTTGAATTGAACGTGATGCAATGGTGGACATGTGGATGATTGGTGAAGAAATCGTCCAATATCAGGTCATAGTTCTCACGCTTGTCGTCCAGTGAGAGGTTAACCTCGTGAATCTCCACCTTGGGGAAGTGGTCGTGCATGTAGTGGCGGAAGCCGGTCTCACGGTTCTCCTGCTGTTTGGATGCCACGTTGCCGTTGCGCATTTGTTTCATGAGCATGATTTCGCTCTCTTTCGGAGCTATGAGCATCAGCATCCGTGCAGCAAAATAGCCCGAGGCAAACGAGTCCTGACCGAAGAACGACAGGGGTTTCAAGTCGGGCATGTAGGAGTCGAGCAGGATAAACGGTATGTCTCGCTCGTGCATCAGGTCCGTGAACTTACGTGTGATGTCAATCTTGGAAGGCACTACAATGACGCCGTCCGGCTCCTGCTTGAGTACTTCGTTCATCACTTTCGAGAAGGTTTCGGCAGAGAAGCGGTTGTAGTACATCATCTTCACTGTGATACCGAAGTCGCGGCGGTACTCGCAGGCGGTATAGGCACCTTCTTCCACTTCCTCCCAGTAGGCCTCACTCTCATGCTTGGGGATGATGCAATAAAAGGTGTACTCCTTGTTGTAAGCCAGCGCAGAGGCATACATGTTTGGCTTATAGTCCATCTCTTCGAGGGCCTTCTGTACCTTCTCCAGTGCTTTCTTCGACACGTTGGGACGATTGTGCAACACTCGGTCTACCGTTCCCACACTGACGCCAGCGCGTTCTGCAATATCTTTGATTCTTGTCTTTTCTCTTGCCATATCGGTTACAAAATTACGAATATTTGCCCAAACTGCCAAATTCTGAGGCAGATTATTTCTGATTGTCAGATGAATTGTGTATTTTTGCACCATGATACGGCGAAAAATACTTATTTGTTTGGCGGCTGTGCTGGCTCTTCTGTCAGCATCGTGTGGTGGTCGTCGCCACAGTCAGGAATATTATGAGCAGATGATAGACAGCATCCGAAAAGCTGAACAGGTGAAAGAGATAACGCGTCAGTCCGGTATCGGCGTCAGTAGCGATCCTGTCGGTACGTGGCTCGACACCTTACGGTTGCGTACGCTACCCATCAAGAATGCCGGCGACGACTTGGCACAGTTAGGCGATTTCGTGAAGGTACCTATGGCTGTCAACGAGTATCTGGGCTATCCTGTCAGTGCCAAACTCAGGGCGATGGCGTTGCCACGCAAGCATCATCATGATGTCCTTCTGGTGGCAGAAATGCAAGACTCCATCACGCCTAAGCTGTTTATTTTCACCATGGATAAGAAACACTATCCCATAGACCAGTTGTGCATTTATGAGAAAAAGGAGGAAAAGCGGCAGGATGACTTTGGGGAGAATCTGATGGAGTATTATGTCACGAGCCAGTATGAGATTACGGTGTTGTTGTTCTACCAGTCGCACCGCCAGGAGCAGAAGCCTGAGCTGTTGAATAGCCGTCGTTATATCATTGGTCGTGACGGGAAATTTGAGGAGACCATTATCAAACTATAACAATTTCCCTAAGCGGTTGCGAAGCTTCTCGGCTTCGCTTTTCCTGATGGAAAGCACGATGTCGCAGGTGTTGTCGAATGTCTGCGAGACTATGCGCGGATTCATGTCCTTGACAATACGCATGACATCGTTCATCTGAGGATAGGAAAACGAATACTTGATGACTTCCTCTACCTGACGCATCTCTACCGTGGCGTGGGCGATGGCATCGGCGGCAGCTTCACGGTAGGCGACGATGAGTCCGCTGGTGCCGAGGTTGACACCTCCATAGTAGCGCACGACAACGATGAGGATGTCCGTCAGTTCGTTGCTGTTGATTTGTCCGAGGATGGGCTTGCCGGCTGTCGACGACGGTTCGCCGTCGTCGTTGGCCCGGAAGTCGGCACGGTCAGCCCCCAGCACGTAGGCATAGCAGACATGGCGTGCATCGTAGTACTTCTTGCGGTATCCCGCCAGCAGTTCCTTGATGTCGTCAGTCGATTCTACGTGATGGGCAAAAGCGAGGAACTTACTACGTTTCTCGGTGTAGTAGCCCTCGCTTGTGCCATCTATCGTCTTGTATTCGTCAGTCATCAGTTTTTTCGTTATAACGGAATGACGTACGTTATTACGACAATTTATGAATCACCAGGCCTGAGCGCAGTTTGGGCTCAAACCATGTGGCCTTGGGCGGCATAATCTTGCCGCTGTCGGCAATGTCCATGATTTGCTGCATGGTGACAGGGTAGAGGGCCAGTGCGGCACGCATCTCACCGCTGTCCACGCGTCGCTTCAGCTCGCCCAGTCCGCGCAGTCCGCCTACGAAGTCGATGCGCTTTGACGAGCGCAGGTCGCCGATATTCAGGATTTCGTCCAGGATGAGTCGGCTCGAGATGTCGACGTCCAGCACGCCGATAGGGTCGCTGTTGTCGTAGGTGCCGTCCTTGGCGTTGAGGCTGAACCAGTGGCCGTCCAGATACAGAGAGAACTCGTGCAGTTTGGCGGGCTTGTAGATGTCGGTACCCTTGTCCTCGACGGTGAAGTTCTTCTGCAGAGCTGCCAGAAACTCCTCGCTGCTGAGTCCGTTCAGATCCTTGACCACGCGGTTGTAGTCGAGGATGGTCAGCTGTGAGGCCTGGAAACATACAGCCATGAAGTAGTTATACTCCTCGTCGCCCTTGTGGGCGGGGTTCTGCTGCTGTTTTTCCTGACCTACCAGGGCAGCAGCTGCCGAGCGGTGATGACCATCGGCGATGTAGAGGCTGGGCATCTTGGCAAACTCTGCCGTGATGGTCTGTGTGTCCTGCTCGTCGTCGATGATCCAGAACTGGTGACGGAAGCCGTCGATGGGTGCGATGAAGTCGTACTCCGGCTCCGTGGCAGCATAGCGCATGATGAGCTCGTTGAGCACAGCGTTATCAGGGTAGGCGAAGAACACGGGTTCTATGTTGGCATTGTTCACGCGGACGTGCTTCATGCGATCCTCTTCCTTGTCGCGACGTGTCAGTTCGTGCTTCTTGATGTTGCCCTTTTGGTAGTCGTCGGTATGGGCGCACACCACGAGACCATACTGCGTCTTGCCCTGCATGGTCTGGGCGTATATATAATAATGTTCGCGTGAGTCCTGAACCAGCCAGCCCTTGTCCTGGAATTTCTGGAAGTTCTCGGCAGCCTTCTCATAGACCCGCGGGTCGTACTCCGACGTGCCCACTGGGAAGTCAATTTCCGGCTTGATGATATGATACAGGCTCTTCTCGTTGTCGCCGGCCTCGGTACGGGCCTCCTCAGAGTCCAGTACATCGTAAGGACGGCTCTCTACCTGTTCCACCAGATCTTTTGGCGGACGGATTCCTTTGAATGGTTTTACTATTGCCATGATGATTTGTTATTACGCTATAATGGTAATTCGTTATGACGACTATAGGTATTGTTTGATTTTCTCAATCATCTCTTGATATTCAGTGTCGCTGAGGTATACCTTGCCGGGATTCATCTGGAACGTGCCGCCGTAGTCGGGGCCGTCCACATACTTCGGAGCCAGGTGGAAGTGCAGGTGCGACAGTTTGTCGCTGTAGGCACCGTAGTTGATTTTCTCGGGGTTGAAAGCCTTCTGCATGGCGCGGGTCACCTTGGCCACGTCAGCCATGAAGGCGTTACGGTCTTCGTCGCTCAGCTCGTTCAGGTCGTTCACATGGTCCTTATAGGCCACGAGGCAACGGCCGCGGTAGGTTTGCTCCTTGAACAGGAAAGCCCGCGATACGGACAACTGGGCGAATTCAATCATCAGATCCTTTAAGGTCTGGTTATTGGTGCAGTAGAGGCACTGCTTGGGGTCGCTTTGCATAATTGTTTTGTTTTAGAATGGATTATTGCTGCAAAAGTAATGAAAAAAAAGGGAACCGCCAAGCGATTCCCCTTTAAATATCTTAAACCAGTTACTTATTGACCTGGAACTTGGTGCAGCCGTCCTTGAAGAAGGCGTTGATCTGCTTGGCAGCAGCAATACCGGCATTGATATTGGCCTCGGCAGTCTGGGCACCCATCTTCTTAGGAGTAGAGAAGTAGCGACCCTCGAACTTCTGGAACTCGTCGTTGGCATCAGGCATGATGTCGGTAACGAACTTCAGGTCCTCGCGCTCCTGCATCAGTTTAATCAGCTCAGGCTCGTTGATGACCTCCTTGCGGGCAGTGTTCACCAAAATGCCACCCTTCTTCATCTTGCCGACCAGTGCGTAGTTGATGCTCTGCTTGGTCTCAGGAGTAGCAGGGATGTGGAGAGATACGATGTCGCAGGTCTCAAACAGGGCGTCCTGATTGGCTACGGCGTGTACGCCGGCAGCCTCGATGACGTCAGCGGGGCAGAAGGCATCGTAAGCATAGACATCCATGCCAAAGCCCTTGGCAATACGGGCTACATTGCGGCCAACGTTTCCGAAAGCCAAAATGCCTAACTTCTTGCCTAACAACTCCGTACCGCTCTTTCCGTTATAGAAACCACGAACGGCCATCACCAGCAGACCGAATACCAACTCGGCAACGGCATTAGCGTTCTGACCGGGCGTGTTCTCAGCTACCACGTTGTGGGCGGTAGCGGCGGCGAGGTCGATGTTGTCATAGCCAGCACCGGCACGAACCACAATCTTCAACTGCTTGGCAGCGTCGAGTACCTCGGCATCGACCTTGTCCGAACGGATGATGAGTGCGTCAGCATCGGCTACTGCAGCCAGCAGCTGAGCCTTCTCTGTATATTTCTCAAGCAGCACCAGCTCATTGCCTGCTGCCTCTACTTCTGCCTTGATACCATTCACGGCTGCTGCTGCGAACGGCTTCTCTGTTGCTACAAGAATCTTCATAAATATTTCTTTATTTTGAAAGAAATCAGCAACAATTAGAAATAATTACGTTCAACAATTAGAAGAAAAATATTATTTCTCATTGTTGGAATAAATTGTTTCTAATTCTTGCTCATTTCTTTCCATATTCCATTTCTTTGTTAATTAGTGGTTAGTTTCGAACTCCTTCATGCAGGCTACGAGGGCATTGCAGCCTTCGATGGTCTGGGCGTTGTAGCAAGAAGCACGGAAGCCGCCTACTGAACGGTGACCCTTCACGCCAACCATACCCTTAGAGGTTGCGAAGTCGAGGAAATCTTTCTCCAGCTCCTTGTACTCGTCAGCCATCACGAAGCAGAGGTTCATGACAGAACGGTCCTCTACGTTGGCTGTGCCACGGAACATCTTGTTGCGGTCAATCTCACCATAGACAATCTCTGCACGCTGCTGAGCCAGCTTGTCCATAGCCTCTACACCACCGTTCTTCTTGATCCAGCGAAGTGTCTCAAGAGCGCTGTAGATGGGCACAACAGGAGGAGTATTGAACATAGAACCCTTCTCTACGTGTGTACGATAGTCGAGCATGGTGGGAATCTCACGGGGAGCCTTGCCCAGTTTCTCGTCCTTCACGATGACGATGGTCACACCAGCCATGGCCAGGTTCTTCTGTGCACCGGCATAGATGGCGTCGTACTTCTTCACGTCGATAGGACGGCTGAAGATATCTGACGACATATCGGCAATCATAGGCACGTTGACGTCGAGGTCCTTGCGGATTTCAGTACCATAGATGGTATTGTTGGTCGTGATGTGCAGATAGTCGGCATCAGCGGGAACGCTCCAGTCCTTGGGGATGAAGGTGTAGTTGGCATCGGCTGAAGAAGCCACCTCTACTACCTCACCAAACAACTTAGCTTCCTTCATGGCCTTCTTAGCCCAAACACCCGTGTTGAGGTAGGCAGCCTTCTTGATCAGGAAGTTGTAGGGAATCATGCAGAACTCGAGACTGGCACCGCCACCAAGGAAGATGACTGAATAGCCCTCGGGGATGTCGAGGAGTTCCTTGACGAGAGCTACAGCCTCGTCTACTACAGGCTGAAAGTCCTTTGCACGGTGGCTGATCTCCATCAGGGAGAGACCCGAGCCATTGAAGTCTAAACACTGTTGAGCGGTTTTCTCGATGACCTCGCGGGGAAGCATCGAAGGTCCGGCGTTAAAGTTGTACTTCTTCATTTTTTTGTTGTTTTAATTATTGTTGTTATACTCTGTTTCTAAAAATACGGCGCGAAATTACACTTTTTATTTGAATTGAGCAAATATTTGAGCAATAATTAAGCATTTTAGGCTATTTTGCTTGCGTTTTGTCAACCTCAGATAGCAGATTTCAGCGCACTTGCTCCATAATGGTCTTGATACCTTTTATTTTTTCACCTTGGGCCATCCGTAGTACTTGCTGCAGTTTTTCGCGCTTGACGGCGGCATAGGCGTAACGGTCTTTCACGTCGATGCGACCAATGTCACCAGGTTCCAGTCCCCCCTTCTTGCAGAGGAATCCCACGATGTCGCCCTTGGAAATCTTGTCCTTCTTGCCCTTGCCGATGTAGAGGGTGGCATTCTTCGGAGGGGCAGGGACATTGACCATTGACGATTGACCACTGGCCATTTTCTGGGCGGGGTCGTAATGTTCAATGTTCAATGGTGAATGGTCAATGACATACTCGGGAATGTGCTCCTCGCTGTTGAGTAGGAAGAAGGTGCGGCCGGTGGCATTCCAGCGCGCTGTACGTCCCACACGGTGGATGTAGCCCTCCTCGCTTTCAGGCAGGTGATAGTGGATGATGTTCTGGATGTCGGGAATGTCGAGCCCGCGTGATGCCAGGTCTGTCGAGACGAGGATGTTGGCAGAGCCGTTGCTGAACTTGTAGAGCATGTCCTCGCGCTGTCGTTGCTCCATGCCGCCGTGGAAGTGGCTGGTGGTAAAGCCCTGTTCCCGCAGATAGCTGTTGACACGCTCCACCGAGTCGCGGTAGTTCAGGAACACGATGCTGCTCTCGTCGCCTAAGCTGAGCAGCAGCTGTCGCAATGTCTCCAGCTTGTCCTTCTGTGGACTGCGTACCTCATAGAGTGTCACGCGTTCCGAGGTCTGCTCGTCGTCGGACAGGAAATTGATGAGCGTCCCCTTCTTGGACATATTGACAAACTGGGGTATCTGTTCGGCATTGGTGGCTGACAGCAGGATGCGACGCTGCAAGCCTGGCAGGCTCTTGATGAGTTTCTGCATCTCTGCATGGAATCCCATCTCCAGACACTTGTCGAACTCGTCGATGACGAGATAGCGGATGCCGTAGCGCGAGATGTTTTCCTTGTCCAGATGGTCGTTCAGGCGTCCTGGAGTGCCGATGATGATTTGCGGGCGTACCTCTTTTAATACGCGATGTTCGTCCATCGTTGGGCGACCACCGTAGCAAGCCATCGAGCGCAGTCCGCACCCCATACTTTTCAGCACGGTATCTGTCTGCAAGGCCAGTTCACGGCCAGGCGTGATGACCAGTGCTATAGGCCATTGACCATTGACCATTGACCATTGAGCATTGGCCGTTGAACGTTGAGCATTGACCATTGAACGTTGGCCATTGACCGTTGACGATTGACCATTGATGAGCTGAATCAGGGGTAGGAGATAGGCCAATGTCTTGCCTGTTCCTGTAGGTGAGAGTAAAACAACATCACCGTCGGAGCCAGTGATGGCTTCGGCGGCGTGTTGCTGCATCTCATTCAGTTCAGCGATGCCAAGCTTACTGAGTATTTTGTCTATGTCCATAACCACATTGAACGTTATCTTGTGAACTATGAACTATGAACAGTGAACTACTTCTTCTCCTCCTTCTTTTCTTCCTTCTTGGCGGGAGCTTTCTTGTAGCGCTTGTTCAGACCGTTGATGACGTCGTTGGTGATGTCGAAGCGCTTGGCAGCATAGAGGATGTTGTCGCCCTGCTTGGTCAGGATGAGGTCGTACTTCTTGTCCTTGTTGTAGGCATCGAGGAAGTGCATCAGCGAGTCGCGCAGAGCCTCGTTGTACTTGGCGGTCTCGTTGGCAAGCTCATTCTCCAGACGTCCCTGCAACTCCTGCAGACTCTGCTGCTGGCGCTGGATGGCAGCCTGCTGGCTCTCAGCCTGCTCGCGGCTGGTGAAGGCGTTGTTCTGCAGCTTCTGCTGGAAGTTGGCGGCTGCACTCTGCAACTGCTGGCCCTTCTGCGTCAGGGTGTTGCGGGCGTTGTTGCTCTTCTTCTGCAGCGTCAGCGTGAATTCCTTGCAGAACTCATACTGCGTCATCAGCGAGTCGACTTCTACGAAGGCAATCTTCAGGCCTCCGGCAGGTGTGTTGTCGACAGTTGTGGGTTGTTCATCCATTTTCTGACTTGCGTTGTTGCAAGAGGCCAGTACCAACACAGCGGCTGCGGCCATCATCATGTACTTTTTCATTTTTTTAAATTTACTATTTTATTATTGACTTTTTATTGTTCGTATTGTTTGATTTGACTATTTTGCAATTTACTGCTCATTGTCATTTCTGGTGTTCATTTACCGCGAAGGTGCTCTTGTGGCGCATCTCGCGGTCCTGGTCCATCACGCAGTGGATGCCCCGGTCGCGCATCGCCTTGCTGTCGTGTATGTGTTGCGACGAGAAAGTGCCATTGCGGCGCAGCAGCACCTTGACAAGCAACAGTAGCATGCCGGCGGCGATGATGAGTATACTCACAAGCAGAGTTTCTACCATATATTTTATTATAAGCGGCTGCAAAGTTACAAATAATCGCTGTAACCACAAACGTTTTTTGGGAACATTAACCTTTCCATGGCTATTATTTTATTCGTTTTTCGGTCAATCGTTTATCGATTCCCAACGCTTTCGGCAAAAAAGTCAGGAAAAGGTTGGTAATATGAGAAAAAGAGATTAACTTTGCACGATATAAAAAGAATTACAAACATTAATAACCAGAATTATGAATAAAAATGATTTAAAACCTGCCGTTGTATTCGAGCAGTTTGCGAAGATTAACCAGATTCCGCGTCCTTCGAAGCATGAAGAGAAGATGATAGCTTACCTGAAAGAGTGGGGCGAGAGCCGCGGACTGGATACGAAGGTGGACGAGACGGGCAACGTCATCATCCGCAAGCCCGCCACGCCGGGTATGGAGAACCGCAAGACCGTCATCCTGCAGAGCCACATGGACATGGTGTGCGACAAGCTGGTGGACGTAGAGTTCGACTTCGAGAAGGACCCCATCAGAACAACCATCATCGATGACGAATGGCTGACAGCCGAGGGTACGACCCTGGGTGCTGACGACGGCATCGGCTGTGCCATAGAGCTGGCTGTGCTGGAGTCGGACGATATTGCACACGGTCCCATCGAGTGTGTTTTCACCCGCGACGAAGAGACGGGTCTGACAGGTGCCGAGGGCATGAAGGCCGGCTTCATGACGGGCGACTATCTCATCAACCTCGACTCTGAGGACGAGGGCGAGATGTTTGTCAGCTGTGCCGGTGGTCGTAATACCGCTGCCAAGTTTACCTACACCCGCGAAGCAGCCCCTGCCGGCAGCTTCTTCATGAAAGGAGCCTTGAAGGGACTCATTGGCGGTCACTCAGGCGACGACATCAACAAGCAGCGTGCCAACGCCATCAAACTGCTGGGCCGCTTCCTCTTCCAGACCCTGAAACGCTACGACGGTGTCCGTCTGGCACAGTTCCATAGCGGCAAGCTGCATAATGCCATCCCTCGCGACGGCTACTTCGTGATAGCCGTTCCCCACGACGTCAAGGAGAACGTCAAGGCCGACTGGAATGTCTTCGCTGCCGAGGTGGAGGAAGAGTTCCATGTGGCTGACACTCAGATGGTATGGACGATGGAGAGTACGGATGCCGAACCCGTCATCGAGGCTCAGGTGGCCCGCAACTTCATCTATGCCCTGCAGGCTGTCGACAACGGCATCTATGCCATCTGCCAGGACCCGGAACTGAACGGACTGGTGGAAACCTCCAGCAACATTGCCAGCGTTCACTCCACAGAGAACAGTATCGACATCTTGTCGAGCCAGCGCTCCAACGTGATGTCGAACCTCGACAACATGTGTGCCACCATCCAGGCCGTCTTCGAACTGGCTGGTGCCGAGGCCAAGAGCAGCGACGGCTATCCCGCCTGGAAGATGCGTGCCCACAGCGAACTGCAGCGCATCGTCATCGACTCCTACAAAAAGCTGTTCCATAAGGATCCCATCGTGCGCGGCATTCATGCCGGACTGGAGTGTGGACTCTTCTCGGAGCGTTATCCCAACCTCGACATGATTTCGTTTGGTCCTACGCTGCGCTATGTCCACACCCCCGACGAGCGTCTGCACATTCCCACCGTACAGATGGTATGGGACCACCTGTTGGACGTGCTGAAGAACATTCCCGCCAAAGAATGATCCTTCCCGTCAACCGTTAGGTGTCTATTTGGCAAACAGCTATGGTCAATGCAACTGATTGACTATAGCTGTTTGTCTTTTGTGGAGGTAGTTATTCACAAAGGAAACTGGATGGTGAAGCGGGTGAGGTGGTCCTCAGGGTCTGTAAGCAGGCTGAACGTGCAATGGTGCGAAGCCAGGATGTCACGGATAAGCAGAAGTCCGAGACCTTGGCCCTGGGGCTTGGTGGAGAAGAAGGGAGTAAAGAGGTGTGTGGCCACGGATGCCGGGATGCCATGACCATTGTCGGTAATGACAAGAGTGCCACCCCCATGCCCCTCCCCGTGAGGGAGGGGAGTAGAATGCTTTGTAACCTGTATGGTAACTGCTCCCTCCCTCACAGGGATGGCGGAGGGAGAGTCTTTTATACTCTCTACGGCATTTTTGACGATGTTGATGAGTACCTGTTGGAAGAGGACGGTGTCAAGATGAACGGGAATGGCTTCGTCGGTCAGATGGAAGTCTATCTGGACGTGGGCCTGCGTACACAAATTCTCGAGGAAGGGACGGCAGGCATCCACCTCTTCACTGAGGTCGCACAGCTGCAGTTGCGGTTGAGGAATCTTGACAACTTCGGCAAAGCGGGAGACAAACGACGAGAGGGCGGCGAGCCGTTCACTTGCACCAGCCTCATTTTCAATTTTCAATTTTCCATTTTCAATTAAACTGATGATGCCCGCCACGCTGTTGTTGACCTCATGAGCAATCATTCGGATGACGCGTTCGTAGGCGGCTTTCTCTGCCAGGCGTACCTCAGAGGTCAGCGATTCGATGAGATAGAACGGGTGTTGGAAACCACGGTCTGGAAAGGACTGATGGCTGATGCGGAAGAGCTGTGGCTCACCAGGTAAGCGAATGGTCGTCGTCTCGCCAAGAGAAAGTGCGAGTATGGCTTCTTCGACGGTGGGCGACAGCATTCTACGGGCAGCAGGATTCATGGAAGTGATGTTGCCGTCCAAGTCACATTGTATGACACCCATCGGTGAGGCCTCAATGAGAAGGTTGAGGAAGGTGTACTGCTCTTCGAGTTTCAGGTGCTCGCCACGTAGGCGGTTCAGCAGGTCGTTGAAGGTGCGGACGATGATGTCGGTCTCATGTTGTCCCGACGGTGCAAGGCGTGTGGTCAGGTCGAGATCCTTCACCAGTTCCATGCCGCCAATCAAGGTGTCGTAGGGACGGATGGTCTTGCGGTAAAAATGCCAGAGGTAGAACAATATCAGGACTACAAAGCCCTCGGTGACGTAGAACAATGTGGGGTGACTGCGGAACGAAGCGAAGAGTGCTACGCCAGCCAACAGGATAATGCCCAGGTTAAGGATTGTAAAATAGTACTTTAGCTTCATATTCTTGCGGTAGCAAATTCTTCACTCTTCATTCTTCACTCTTCACTTTCATAGTCCGTGCTTTTCGATTTTGCGGTAGAGTGCGCCACGACTGATGCCTAACTCTTTGGCTACAAGCGAGAGATTGCCATTGTGCTTGGCGATACAGGCGGCAATGGCACTGCGCTCCATGGAAGAGAGAGACCCACCCCCGACCCCTCCCTGTTGAGGGAGGGGAGTAGATAGACTTGGAACAGACGAATAGCTACTTCGGAAATCTGCGGCAGTAAGTAACCACTCCCCTCCCTCGCAGGGAGGGGCTGGGGGTGGGTCTGTGCCTTTCATCAGCAAAGCCCTCTCCACCAGATTCTTCAGTTCGCGGATGTTGCCTGGAAACGGGAGAGTCTGCAGGTAGCCGATGGCATCGGTCGAGACCGTGACAGGCGGCAAATGGTTGGCCTCACAAGCCATCCGAAGGAAGTGGTTGGCCAACAGCGGAATATCCTCCCGACGGTCGCGCAGAGGCGGTAGATGAAGATTGATGATGTTGATACGATAAAAGAGGTCCTCGCGGAAGGTGTGCTCGTTGACCATCGCCCGCAGGTCGGCATTGGTGGCACAGACCACGCGGACATCGGTGCGGCGCGTCCGGCTGTCACCCAGTACCTCGTAGGTCTGGTCTTGCAGCACGCGCAATAGCTTCACCTGACTGGCTAATGACAGCTCGCCAATCTCGTCAAGGAAGATAGTGCCGCCCGAAGCCATCTCAAATCGACCGATACGGTCGGCCTTGGCATCGGTAAACGAGCCTTTCTTGTGTCCGAACATCTCGCTCTCAAACAGCGATGTGGAGATGCCGCCGAGGTTCACCTTCACAAACGGCCCGTTGGAGCGCTGGCTCTGTCGGTGGATGGCCTCGGCAATGAGTTCCTTGCCCGTACCGCTTTCTCCGGTTATCAAGACGGGAGCATTGGTAGGAGCCACGCGGGCCACGGTGGCAAGAATGCCAGAGAGGGACGTGCCAACGATCGGTGAGGGAATCACGGGGACAGGTCCATGATTGCTCGCTATGCCGAGCATATCACGCGACCTGTCCCCGTGATTCCCGCCATTTATCTTGATGGCCGTCTCAATTCTGTCTAATAGCACGCCATTGTCCCACGGTTTGGTGATGAAGTCGAAAGCGCCGGCCCGCATGCCCTGCACGGCAAGGTCGATGCTGCCCCAGGCCGTCATCAGAATGCACGGCACCTCCGGACGGAACACTTTTATCTGCCTCAGCAGTGTCAGTCCTTCCTCGCCGTCAGTAGCGGGGGTATAGTTCATATCCATCAGTACCAGCTGCACCGCCGGTGTGTTGCGGACTATCTGCATCGCCTCCTTCGGCTTTTCGGCCAAGGCCACCTCATATCCGTTGCACTCCAGGATGAGCTTCAGCGAGAGCCGGATGTTTTTATCGTCATCTGCTACGAGTATCATCTTGCTAATTTTGATAATTTACAATTTATCCTACATACCAGCCAGCCTCTTAAGCCACATGCCAAAGAACCTGTCATAAACCATATAGCCTTGTTTGGCATCGTAGAACAGGAATTCTTTGTCTTGGAGCGACTTCAGTGCCATTTTGATGCTACTAGGAGCAGGGAGTTGGTGACGGAGGATGAAGTCGAGCGACGTGGGGGCGTTGACCTTACCCTCGCAGGCGATGGCAGTCAGCAACTGAGCCTGGTTATCGGTAAGCAGATTGTAGTTGGACTGGTAGT
>Ga0247611_10004491_pt1 | contig 19281 bp, 16 predicted proteins | sample 177DNAGHGhighgp2_FD_192422 | JGI IMG/M metagenome (GOLD analysis project Ga0247611, IMG submission 192422) | Sheep rumen microbial communities from Palmerston North, Manawatu-Wanganui, New Zealand - 1770 DNA GHGhigh gp2 | ecosystem: Host-associated > Mammals > Digestive system > Stomach > Rumen...
AAGAAAATCCGCTTTTAACCCCGCCTCCCTCCATCCTCATTCTCCCCCTCTTCAAACCGTACCAATTCAGGAGCGCGGGCGTCTCGCCCGCTTAAAAAAACAAGAAAATCCGCTTTTATCCCCGCCTCCCTCCATCCTCAAAACTCCTCTTTCATTCATTCCACCCTCCAAACATTAAGCACTATCCCATCAAATCCACTTGAGAATGAAGGTGCACAAACAAACAGTGAGTTGTTCAGCCAGCCGTAATTGCTGTTGCTTGGAGCCTCAAACTGAGGAGCAGTACGGAAATAATATTTAGGATTGCCGTCAGCATCTTTGCCCGTGAAGCTCATGCCGCGGTTACGCACATGTATAATAACGCCGTCGTCAGTCTTTATGCAGTAGATAGCCTCCAGCTCAGTCCTGCCGTCTGGAGTTGACAGCTGATAGTCGGCACCTCCTTCCAATATCGCACCTTTGATATTCGGACCCTCAAACGTTCCGCCGGTTATCGGAATAACTGTCCGCCGTCCGTGTGGACCGTCACCTACGGAGTAAGCATCTCCAATCGTCACCTTCAGTTGCAATGTAAATGTCAGTTTCGGAGAATCCGGAACTGACGTCTCCTGTGCCATGCCGCTCATCGTAAAGGCAATCAGCAATAATAGAATACAAACTCTTTTCATTTTCTAAATTTGCTATATTATTTTTAATATAATCACATACACAGTCTCGTCACACAATAGTCATACCCTCAAAATCAATCATCAACAATAATCCATTGCAAATATATACTTTTTTTATTAATTATTCAATTTATGTTCTTTTCCTTCTAATATCAAATTGTTTGTAAAACGGACCTTCTGCCTTTTTTCCTCGTCTTGCCAGCATCTCCTTTAGTTGAGCAACACTACTCATCCTAACCTTCTCCCGACATCTGCCACCAATTCCGCCATCATTACCATTACCATAACCGCCATCATTACTGCCATCACCATTACCATCACCTCCACCATTACCTCCACCATTACCATCACCATTACCGCTACCATCACCGCTACCATTACCATCATTGCCACCATCATCACTATCATTACTGCCATCATCACCATCATCACCGCTTCCGTCATTAGCATCGTCATTACCTTCATCTCTACAATAAACATCGTCGCCAACAACGTCAACATCTCCTCTCTCGACACTCGACTCTCGTCTCTCCTCTTTCGAAGGTCTCTCCACTTTCAAAGCAATGTAAGGCAAAATCTTCGCAAGAGCATTCATCATCTGGTTTGGTTCCAACTTCCTGAAGTTCTCGCTTATCAGATCCATGTTTTCGTTAATCATTTCGCTCAGAAACACCTTCATTTTTGAGCTTAATACTTTTGTGTCGTCCGACACCATAATTTTTGTGCCTCTCATAATACAGATTGTTATAGTTAATACTAAATTATAATCTTTGTTTAAAAACAATAAATCCTTCTTCTCATCTGCAAAATTACACCTAATTCCAATCCCTTTTTGACGTTCTCGGATTTTCTTAATTACGAAAAACACCTCCATCCAACCCAAACACATCCCTCCAATCCGTACCAATTCAGGAGCGCGGGCGTCCCGCCCGCTCAAAACAATCAAAAAGTCTGCTTTAAATCCTATTTAAAACTATCTTTTAATTTTAGACAATTCAAGACTATTTTTAATAAAATTCATTAATAAACATCTTATATAAATAAAAATGTTTAACTTTGTAAGAATAATAGAATAATAGCAACTATTAAAAACATAACTAACTATTGAAACGCCTTAAGTTCATAGTAGAAATCCCCTAAATATGGTAATAATCGACTTACAACAGAAGGCTTTCCTGAAGACCCTACACGCCTGCCAGAATTCTATGACGGCACATATCAATACTTGAAGTCGATTGGCATTCATGAATTATGAAACAATTCGAAGTGGTAGATGAAATTATTCGCAAGGATAATAAAATCTTCGCCACACAGCGAGGCTACGGACCATTCAAAGACCAGTGGGAGTTCCCTGGAGGTAAGATCGAGACAGGTGAGACACCCGAGCAGGCACTCCACCGCGAAATGCACGAGGAACTAAACACAGACATCGTTATCGAACGACTCATCGACACCATAGAATATGACTATCAAGAATCTCATCTAACCATGCAATGCTATTGGTGCCGCCTTGCCAACAACTACATCCGCCTTCTCGAACATGAGGACGCAAGATGGCTTGACTCAGACAAACTCCTCTCTGCCGACTGGCTCCCTGCTGACATATCACTCATCCACAACATCAAACACATTCTAACCAATCTCACCTAATCATCCCACCCAATCCAAAAACACCATATGCAATCAAGTAGTGTAGGCGGGACTTTAGTCCCGCAAATCACCCTCCGAATAATAATTTTTCATTTTTAATTTTTTATTTAAAATAATGCCTTCTCCTCAGCGTTCGAAAAATATGGCTGCCATCCACTCCAAGGACACCAAGCCTGAAAAGCTTGTGCGCCATTTCCTTTGGAACCACGGATTCCGTTATCGCATCAACCATCCTCGATTGCCAGGCAAACCCGACATCGTCATGCGTAAATACAAGACATGTATCTTCATAAATGGATGCTTCTGGCACGGACACAACGTCGATTTCAGCGGTGGAATTATAAGCAGTTCTGATTGCTGCAAGATCCCTAAGACCAACACCCCGTTCTGGACTGCTAAAATCTCGCGCAACCACCAACGCGACCAGCAAGTGGTATCTCAGCTCTCTCACATGGGATGGCATTCCATCACTATATGGGAATGTCAACTAAAACCCAAGAACTTTCTACAGACTATGAACGCTCTCATACAGACACTCAACACCATCTTCCTGAAAAACCATGCTCCTCGCAGCTATGACCTGCTGCCTCAGACTCAGCATATAGCTGCCGAAGACAGCAATACCATCTTATTGAAAAATACCTCGACAACTGGGAACAACGACTCAACTAATTCCTAATTCACAAAATGCCAACACGTCCACACATACATGTCGTCGCTGCTGTCATACACGACTCACAATCACGCATCTTCGCCACACAGCGAGGCTACGGACCATTCAAAGACCAGTGGGAGTTCCCTGGAGGTAAGATCGAGACAGGTGAGACACCCGAGCAGGCACTCCACCGCGAAATACACGAGGAGTTAAACACCGACATCGTCATCGAACGACTCATCGACACCATAGAATACGACTATCCTGAGTTTCATCTAACCATGCAATGCTATTGGTGCCGCCTTGCCAACAACCACATCCGCCTCCTCGAACACGAGGACGCAAGATGGCTTGCCCCAGACAAACTCCTCTCCGTCGACTGGCTCCCTGCCGACATATCACTCATCCACAACATCAAACACATCATAACCAATCCCACCTAATCCCTCCAGTCCAAAAACACCACATGCAATCAACTAGTGTAAGTGGGACTTTAGTCACGCAAATCCAACTCCTCAAAGCAAATTTTTCATTCTTCATTTATGATGACCTCCATTCTTATCATCTTCTTTATCTTCCTATCGTCCACATCCATACATGCACAAGACTTCAACGCATGGAAAAACAACCTCCAGAGCCAATGGACCGACTCTGTTCGCAACGTCATGCAAGACGACTACGCCAACCGCTCCATCACCATCGACTCACTAACCATGCGTCTCCATTGGCAAGTCTTCGGACAAAAACCAGAAGACGGCAGGAGCCTATATATATCGCTTCATGGGGGTGGGGGAGCACCACCTGCCCTCAACGACAGCCAGTGGCGAAACCAGTGGCAGCTCTACACACCAGATGAAGGAGTGTATCTCTGCCCAAGGCCACCATTCAACACATGGGACCTACATTTCCAACCTCTCTGCGACCGGTTTTATGACCAAATCATTCACATGATGGTGGCATTCCTCGATGTCAATCCAGATAAAGTATATATCCTCGGATATTCGGCTGGAGGCGACGGAGTATGGCGACTCGCACCCCGAATGGCTGACCACTGGGCTGCTGCATCTATGATGGCGGGGCATCCCGGCGATGTGTCGCTTCTCAATCTGCGCAACCTCCCATTCATGGTGTGGTGCGGTGAAAACGACGCAGCATACAACCGCAACAACGAATGTCGACAACGCATACTACAACTCGACTCGCTCCATCACAATGATCCCAACGGATATATACACGAAGGACATATCGTACCAGGAAAACCTCATTGGATGGATCGAACAGACACAATCGCCATTGCATGGATGGCTAAATTCCGAAGAAATACATATCCAGATCGAATTGTCTGGATACAAGCCGACGTACTGAAACCATCATTCTACTATCTCTCATGCCCTGCCGATGAAATGAGCAAGGGAAAACTAATCGACATACATCGAAAAGGCAATAATTTCTATATTGAGCACTCCGACTATTCATCTATCACCATCTCTCTACACCCACAGCACATCAACTTCCACAAACATGTCAACGTCTTCTACCAAGGACGACGTATCTACCATGCCAAACCAGAACCATCCTTCTCCACCATGCGTCAGAACTTTATCATTCGACAGGACCCATCATTCGCGTTTCCAGCCAACATACACATTGAAATACCCACAACCATTCTTAATCATCCAAATCTCACCTAATCATCCAATCCAAACCATAAATGCCACATGCAATCAAGTAGTGTAGGCGGGACTTTAGTTCCGCAAATCCCCCTCCTTATGTCAACAACCGTCAGGTTGTCCTCCTTCTCTCCTAATCTCCGTAGAATAAAAATAACCATCATCAATCACTACCCCGTCTGCATGGCAAAATTCCTAATTCCTAATTCCTAATTCCTATTTTTAAATCGCATAGCTAATTCTTAATTATTCATTATTCATTATTCATTTAATTATATTATCTTTGCACTCAATTACAGTTAAGTAAAACATAATAATAAAAAAACAATGAAAAAACTCTTTTCTTTATTAGCAATAGCACTCTTCGCGCTAACTGCCAACGCACAATCACTCATAGGTGAATGGATAGTCGACGGAGATTTCAACAATGCTATCAAGCAAACTATGAAAGAAGCCTCCCAAGAGGCAGATGTCGATTTGAATCTGAGTCTAATCTTTACCGAAAATGATGTTAAATTGGTTAATCTTATCAACGTAGGAACTGAAGGCACTACTATCTCCATGGCTGTCCGTGTACCAGGTACATACGTTGTCGACGGCGATAAAGTCAACTGCAACTTCGATGCCGAAAAATCTGACTTCGACGTGTTGGACATTCAGAGCAACTCACCAGAACTGGCTGAAGTTCTATCAAATCCAGCCATGAAACCAATGATTCTTGGCATGATTAAGAGTCAGGCAAAGCAAGAAATGACACAAATGACACAGGGTGTGTCAATGGTAGCTACACCATTCTCTGAGTTTACTATCAAGGAAATTACAGACACCAAACTAACAATCATCGCTCAGGGTGAATTGGAAATCACGTTTGTGAAAAAATAAAACAATCCTACATACACTATGACTAAAGCGGCTTCATGAAAAAGCCGCTTTTTTTTTTATTGACTTATACTCCGATGCCACTCATCCACTGACCATTAGCGAAACTCACAGCCAATAATCCTTCTACTGAATATTCAAAACAATTTATTCGTACGTTAGCTCAAGTATATTTAAGGGCAGGCACCAAGGTTTTTCTATGAGAAAAAACAAATTAATACAGCTTACTGCAATTTTGGTAGTTTTATCAGCAATCTGTCTATACAGGTTGCCTTTTTTTTGTGCTAACTTTGCCGTAGAATTAATGAACAATTAAATTCATTATATATTACATGAAATTATTCTTTAATAAACTTCTGTACTTGGCGGTTATTTTATTCATCGGTGTGGCTTGCTCAAAAGAACAACTGCAAGCACAGACAATATCGTCGGAAATGGTTATATATATCACTATAGAAGGCATGACTATGCCTGTCAAATTAATAGATAATGAGGCAACAAGAAAGCTTGTGGACACACTGAAAAAGTCGACCATCACATACGAGGCGGATGATTACGGTAATTTTGAAAAGGTGGGACCTTTAGGACTATCACTGCCTTCAAGTAATAAGCATATAACCACTCAGCCTGGAGATGTCGTTCTTTATAGTGGCAACCAGATAGTATTGTTCTACGGAGAAAACTCGTGGAGCTACACTCCTCTGGGAAGAATTGAATATGCAAGCTTGGATGAACTGAAAATGTTCCTGAAAGCAGGACAGGGACGCGTCTCTGTAACGCTCTCCAATGAGGAAAGCACTGGCATTAGCACTGTTAACATAGACCACAATGATGAAAGAATATTTGCTTCGAATGGAATGCAACTGAAGCATGAACCTGCAAATGGATTATTTATTAAGAACGGGAAAAAATATATAAGATGAAAAAAATATTATTGACAACTATGTTGGTCAGTGGAATGATGACAGCATGCAAACAAAACTCTACTAACAAAATAGAAGATACTACTATGACAAAGTTGGAATTAACACAGCAGTGGGACAAGGTGTTCCCTCTTAGTGAGAAAGTGAACCATAAGAAAGTGACATTCGAAACACAGTTTGGACTGACGCTCGCGGCTGACCTTTATACACCAAAGAATGCCACGGGCAAACTCCCTGCTATTGCCGTCAGCGGACCTTTCGGAGCTTCTAAAGAACAATCGAGCGGATTATATGCCATGAAAATGGCAGAGAACGGATTCGTGGCAATGGCTTTCGACCCTTCATACACCGGTGAAAGCTCTGGTGAACCTCGTCGTACTGCATCACCTGATATCAACACTGAAGACTTCATGGCGGCTGTCGATTTCCTCTGCAAACAGGATAACGTAGATCCTGAGAGAATTGGTATCATCGGTATTTGCGGATGGGGAGGAATCGCACTCAATGCTGCGGCGGCAGACACACGAATCAAGGCTACTGTGGCAAGCACCATGTACGACATGACACGTGTCAGCGGTAATGGATATTTCGACGACAATGATAATGAAGAAGCCCGACATGCCGCTCGAGAAAATATCTCAAAACAGCGTAACGACGGCCCAATGGCAATGGCTGGAGGAGTCGTGGACCCTCTCCCAGACGATGCGCCACAGTTCGTGAAAGACTACCACGACTATTATAAAACCGACAGAGGATACCATCAACGCTCAGGAAACTCCAACGACGGATGGAGGACCATCGGTACACAGGCATTTGCTAATGCAAGGTTCTTATACTATATCAATGAAATTAGATCGGCAGTTCTTGTCATGCACGGCGAAAAAGCACACTCCAGATATTTCGGAGAAGCCGCATACCACTATATGGTCGACGGAAAGGCTGAGGGGTACAACTCTGTTGTGAAACCTAATCCAAATCCTGAAAACAAAGAACTGCTCATCATACCTGGTGCTACCCACTGCGACCTCTACGACGGTGGATATACAGAGCCCGAAGGCAAGGGAAAGCCAAAGAACCTCATACCTTGGGACAAACTCACGGAGTTCTTCAACAAATACTTAAAATAAATCTATAAACCTTTAAGGTTTATTGTATAAATCATTTTTACTTTTTTAAAAGTCCACTTGAAAAAGCTTTTTTATCGAAAAATGAAATTTGATAAATTTGAACTTTTTCAAGTGGACTTAATAATTATCGCAAAAAGTTAGGACTTATTAATTTTGTTTTATAAAAAATATCTATCTTTGTAAACCAAACTTTATAAAATCGTACAATTCTTATAAAATACAATTTATATGAGTGTCAGTAAAGAAGTCATCAAACAATGCATGATCAGTAAGCAACGCGAGGTGGATGAGGCGGTGATTGTGAACCGTCCCGTAGAATTCGAGGAGAACGGCAACTATGTGATAGTTGGCGTGAGACATGCGGGTAAGTCGTACCTGTTGTATCAGCGTGTGCGTCAGTTGCAGGCTGCCGGAATGGGATGGGACGAGATTCTGTTTGTGGACTTTGAGGATGAACGTCTGGCGGAATTCCAGACGGAAGACTTCAACAGTCTGCTGGAGGCCCATCTGGAACTGTATGGCAAGAAGCCGGTGGTGTTCTTGGACGAGGTACAAAACATTCCTCACTGGGATAAGTTTGTACGTCGACTAGCTGATGCTAAATATCGTGTTTACGTGACAGGCAGTAATGCGAAGATGCTGAGTAAAGAGGTCGCAACTACGCTGGGCGGACGGTTCTTTATCTATGATGCGTACCCATACTCATTCAAAGAGTATCTGGCAACGCAGCAGGTGGAACTGAAGGCGCATTGGGAGTATGACACGATTCAGAGAAGTGAGGTGAAGCGGCATCTGAATGAGTACTTCTATTACGGCGGTCTGCCTGAGATTCTGTCGTTTAAGAACAAACGGGCGATGCTTTCAAGCCTTTACCAGAAGATTTACCTTGGTGACATCTGTGCACGAAACAACATTAAGAACGATAGGGTGCTGAACATCCTGATCAAGAAGATGGCAGAGAGCGTGAAGCAGCCTCTGTCGTATAATAGACTGAAGAATGTGATTGTGTCAACGGGGTCGCCCATCAGTGTGCCTACTACGATAGACTATGCGGGGTATGCCGCTGACAGTTGGCTGATACTGCCCATGGAGAACGAGGTGGGAAGACTGACCGAGAAGGAGACGCAAAAGAAGTATTATTTTATAGACAACGGATTGCTGAATCTGTTCTTGATGAACTCAGAGACGTCGCTACTGGAGAACATGGTGGCTGTGGAACTGTGCAGGCGGTTTGGCAAAAAGAATGTGTTTTTCCTGAACGCTGACAAGGAGATAGACTTCATATTACCTGACGAGAAGTTAGCCATACAGGTATCGTACAGCATCAAGGATGAGACCACTTACAACAGGGAAGTGCCACCATTGGCGAAGTATGCCAAAGCGCACGAGGACTGGAAGTGCCTGCTGATTACGTATGATGAGGAGGGCACAGAAGAGGGAATACCCGTGGTGCCAGTGTGGAGGTGGCTGATGGAGGTGTGATTTCGAGAAACTGAATATACAGAACAAAGACAATATACATTTGGTTAATATATTTGTAGGAATGTGTTGAGGGACAGCATAGACTGTGACTATAGACACACATGGCGTCATAATTATTATCGGATCGATATGAATAATAAAGTCCATTTTAAGACAAACATCTTGCTAAAGAACATCATTGGTTAAGATTTGGATTGCCCTCATCGGCATATGCTAATATAGCCTTGAAGAGTTACCCGGCGTCTTCATCCGACCAGTAGTCGATGGCAGCTCGCTGATCGGTAAAAAGCAAAATAGTGTTAGCATCTTTCTGCATCGTCCTCTCCTTTCTTTTCTTCTTTCTGCTGTCCTTCACCATTGAGCTTCTTCAGTACATCGCTGTACTTGTACATCACACGTCGTGGCCCGACTTTGTTGGGACAAAGAAGTCCCAACTTGTTCCATCGCCACAACGTGGAGTAATCCACATGGAGTAGTTTGGCCGTTTCTTCACGAGTGATGAAACGCTCTTCGTCATGCACTACGGGACAGACATCATTCCCACGGGTGGTCTTGTCCTCTGCTTCAACTCTCATGGCAATCATGTTGCTTGCCATTTTCTCGACCAGGGCATCAAGGTCGGCCCTGCTCATCACAACCAGTTGGTTGCCTAAGATTGGGTTGTCGTTGATCATAATCTTATTTTTTATAGTTTTAATCTTGTTTTCTATTTGTGACGACTTCGTGTGATGAGAGTCGTGCGAGTTCTGTAAATTCTCACAAGGTGGTGGAAGGTTCCGCCTCGTTTGGTACTGCAAAGTTATACGCTCTTATAGGGTTGCAGCAAAAATCCAGCTTTTCAACTGCCGTTTTTTCAATTAGTTTAAGAGGATAGTATGATAATTCGGCGAAAATCATACTATTAAATTGTGTAAGTGGCGTTTTTGCCTATTTTCCCGAAACGCCCTGCAAAGTTAATCCAACACAGGACATCAGCCGAAAAACGGCTCTAAAACCAACATCTTTCGCCGCCTCTTTTCAAAGTTGGTTCTAACGAAGGCATGATGTAGTACCAACAATTTGATTTTAGCACAATTCGTTACCATCTAAAAGGACAATTCCCACAAAAAATCATAAAAAAGAGCCATAATACGGCAAATAGTTTGCATAACCGAATGTTATTCGTGAGAAATTGTGTAATTTTGAAGCCAAGAAAAGACATCATGTTGACAACGTGCAAAAGATGATGTAAATGGCGAAACAGGTCAAGTAATAGATATAACGGGAATATGGCTATAACGTTATTCAAATATCTCGACTTCAACGGTGGGTTGGCGATGCTGGAGCATCACAATCTACAGTTCACCAATGCCACTAAGTTTAACGATCCTTTTGACTGCCACCCTGCCCTCTTTGACTATTCGCATGTTCCCGAACGCCCACACAATTGGCCTCCTGCTGATTTCCTTTCCTCAAAAGGAGAGAACGATATGAAGAACTTGAGAAACAGTATATGGATGTGTTGTCTATCGAAAGTGTTTGACTCTTTGTTAATGTGGGCATATTATAACAATCACAAAGGTATATGTATCGGCCTTAACAAAGATGCTGTTTTGAAATGTTGCCAACATATGTTTTTGGGGATGATGTACCCTTTTGCTGGAGAAGTTAAGTATAAGGATATTTTGCAAAAGCCGGATTATTTCAAAGACCATCCATCATGGGACGATTTGCTACTTACAAAGGCACAAGCCTGGGAACATGAACAAGAAGTTCGCATAATAACAAAAGACCCTGTTTGGATTCATGCAGGACGAGATATACCTGATGAATTCAAAAAAGATGAGGTCGTTGACTGGAAAGAAATAAGACATTATGTGCCTTTATCCAGCGATTGTTTCGAATCGGTATTCTTAGGCGTAAACATGTTGCCTAGTAATAAGACGAAGATAATCGACATTGCAAAGAAATTGAATCCTAACATAGATATTTATCAAATGACATTAGATCCTGAAGCCTTAAGGTTGAAGGGGGAACCTGTAAAAGTATAACGAATGATCAATATACGAAAACTTGAAGCCGAGTTATGGGAGTCGGCTGACCTTTTGAGACAAGGTAGTAAACTGACCAGCAGCCAGTATTGTATGCCAGTGCTGGCCTTGCTGTTCCTGCGCTATGCCTACAGCCGCTATAAAATGGTGGAAGCCGAAATTCTTGAGAATCGCCCCAGCCGGGGCGGTCGTGTAATGCCTGTGGAACCGAGCGATTTCGCTGCCAAGAGTGCATTGTATCTACCCCGCGAAGCGCAGTTCGATTATCTTGTGAATCTGCCTGACAACATCGTGGCTGCTGGCCTGAAGACCAAAGACGGACAGGAAATCAACTCATTGGGCGAAGCCGTCAACAATGCTATGCAGCTGGTGGAAGACCAGAGCGAGCAACTGACGGGCGTATTACCCAAGACCTACACGATGTTTGCCGATGACCTGCTGCGCGAACTGCTTCGCATCTTCAACAACAAGACCATCGATGAGGTGGGTGGTGACATCATCGGACGCATCTATGAATACTTCCTCTCGAAGTTTGCCAAGGCAGTGGCCTCCGACGATGGTGTATTCTTCACGCCGAAGTCATTAGTAAAAATGCTAGTCAACGTGCTGGAGCCTACGCAAGGTGTGATGCTTGACCCTGCCTGTGGTTCAGGTGGTATGTTTGTGCAGACGGGTGACTTCGTGAATCAGGCAGGACTCAATGCCAATACCCAGATGACTTTCTATGGACAGGAGAAGGTGGAGTACAATGCGCAGCTCTGTCTGATGAATATGGTTGTTCATGGTTTGAACGGGCGGATCATTTCTGGAGACGAGGCTAACTCTTTCTACCACGATGCCCATAACCTCGCCGGAAAGTGCGACTATGTAATGGCTAATCCGCCCTTCAATGTCGATAAAGTGAAAGCAGAGTCGGCTTCAGCCGCTGGTCGCCTGCCCTTCGGTCTTCCGGGCGTGAATCAGAAGACTAAGGAGATAGGTAACGCCAATTATCTTTGGATTAGTTATTTCTATGCCTATCTAAACGACCACGGACGTGCAGGCTTTGTGATGGCCAGTTCGGCAACCGACAGCGCCAATAAAGACCGTGATATCCGCGAGAAACTGGTGCGGACAGGTGATGTGGACGTAATGGTCAGTGTAGGCAATAATTTCTTCTACACGCTCTCCCTGCCCTGCTCGCTGTGGTTCTTCGACCGCGACAAGCATGCTGATATTCGTGATAAGGTACTCTTCATCGATGCCCGCAACTACTATACTGTTGTTGACCGCACCCTAAACGAGTGGACTGAATGGCAGTTGCGCAACCTGCAAGCCATCGTACATCTCTATCGTGGCGAGAAAGAGAAATACCTATCGTTAATCAGAGATTATGTTGAGATACTTGATAATGTATTTGCTCCATTGGCACCTGAAAGACTGGAAGAAGTTATTAAGAATGGCGAAAAGGAGTACTCTACAAGGTTTGCCGCCTGTTTAGAACACGAGAAAAAACAGGCAAAAGAGGCCATTGCTGCTGCCACCCGAAAAGAGAAGAAACAGGTAGAAGCAGAATGGAAAGAGACTATAGAGCATTGGGAAGACCTTATTGAAACGGCTCGCCAGTTTGAATGGCTCACAGAAAAATTTGGCGACGGTGAATATCAGGATGTTCTCGGCCTCTGCAAGATTGCCACCATTCAAGAGATAGAGGAAAAGAACTATTCTCTTACCCCAGGTGCCTACGTCGGCGTGGCCGAACAGGAGGACGACGGCGTAGATTTCCATGAGCGCATGACCGAGATACATGCAGAGTTAGCGCAGTTGAACCAAGAGGCCAACGCCTTAATGGACGAGATACAAAAAGCGTGGGAGGAACTGAAATGAGTAAACTATTAAGTATAAATAAAGAATATGCAGAATGGCTGAAGTCCCTCAGCCAGCGTTTTCGCCAGAGCCAGATTAAAGCTGCTGTGAAGGTGAATAGTGAACTGCTGAAATTTTACTGGTCTTTAGGTCAAGATATTGTCGAGCGTAATTTTGAAAATACCTACGGTTCTGAATTCTTCAAGAACCTTAGTCTTGACTTAAAGGAAGAGTTCCCTGATACCAAAGGGTTCTCTCCTACGAATCTCGGCTATATCAAGAGATTTTATATGCTTTACTCCAATGCAATGAAAATCTCCCCCCAAGTTGAGGGTAAATCTCCACAAATCAGTAATCTCTCAAATTACCCCCAAGTTGGGGGCAATTCTGAACCGCTGATCTTTTCTGTCCCATGGGGACATCACAAGTTGCTTATTGATAAATTTCTGAAAGCGCCAGAAAAGGTCATGTTCTATGTTCAAAAGACCGTTGAAAACAATTGGAGCCGCACAGTACTTGACTGGCAGATAGACAGCAACCTCTACGAGCGACAGGGTAAGGCAATTAGTAATTTCAAGCGGACACTACCTACACCGCAGAGCGACCTTGCACAGCAAATAACGAAAGATCCCTACGTTATAGACATCATGGGCGTGCGTCAGGATATGCAGGAACGGGAATTGGAGGAACATCTTGATTCTCACATCTCTAAGTATCTATTGGAACTGGGCAAGGGCTTCACCTACTATGGTCACCAAGTACACCTCCGTGTTGGAGATGAAGATTTCTACATTGACCAACTATTCTATCATGTGCGCCTACATTGCTATGTCGTGATAGAACTGAAAGCGACAGCATTCAAGCCTGAGCACATTGGACAACTAAATTTCTACGTCACAGCAGTCAACAAACTGATGTGTACTGAGCACGATAACCCCACCATCGGTCTCCTTATCTGTAAAGACAAAAACGATGTCGTGGCAGAATATACTCTACAAGGTGTTGACTCTCCCATTGGGGTGTCTTCCGTTGAAATCTTCGACAAACTGACCGAGGACTTCAAGAGCGCTTTACCATCTATTGAGGATATTGAAAACGAACTCAGAGACAAGAAACTGAAGGAGGATGATGTATGAGTGAGTGGAAATGCTATAAACTTAATGAGATTTCATCTTTGAGTAATGGAATAAACTTTGATAAGTCTGCCTATACCTCAGGTGTGAAATTGATTGGTGTGTCCGACTTTAAGAATAGAATACATCCAGATTATGATTCACTTCAAGAGGTTGATTCCAAAGTCGTAAAAAGTGGCGATTATTTGGAAAAAGGAGACATTGTATTTGTCCGTTCTAATGGCAATAAAGAGTTGGTTGGTAGGTGTATGATGATTGATAGAGATATACCAGTAACCTATTCTGGATTCTGCATAAAACTACGCCTTAATGATAAGAAGATATTTGACCCTGTTTTTTTCAATTATCTGTTTAAGACTAGACAATTTAAAAAGTCAATGACAGGAACTGCTGTCGGTGCAAACATACAGAATCTCAGTCAATCAAGGTTAGGTAGTTGTGAAGTCAATGTGCCAGACATTGAAATACAAAAAGAGATTGCCACTATCCTCTCTCGCTACGACTCTTTGATAGAGAACTATCAGAAGCAGATAAAGCTATTGGAGGAAGCAGCGCAGCGACTCTATAAGGAATGGTTCGTTGACCTCCATTTCCCCGGCCACGAAAACGCCAAGATTGTCGATGGGGTACCTGAGGGGTGGGAGGAAAAATCTATAATGGAGGTTTTTGACTTCAAGTATGGAAAGATTTTGCCGACAAAAGATTTTGTGAAAGATGGTCCTATACCCGTTTATGGCGCAAGCAAACAAATTGGCAGATATACAAAAGCAAATTGTTTTGAGCCCAAGGTACTAATAGGAAGTCGTGGTAATGCCGGATTTGTTCACCGAACGATAGAATATGAAACATATGTGACAAACAATTCATTCATAGTAGAGCCGTGTGCCAATTATGGGTATCTAAAATTGCCCTTTATTTTTGAATCATTTAAAGTGTTAGATTTCGTTGCGATTTGCACAGGTGCTGCGCAACCACAATTGACACTCAATTCAATATCACCTCTCAAATACATTGTGCCAATGAAAGATTTGATAATTAGGTATTGTGGCATTACTACATGCTATTTTTGTAAGATTGCACTGGCATATAAGCAAATCCATCTCCTCACCGAAGCCCGTGACCGTTTGCTTCCAAGGCTGATGAGCAGTGAAATAGAGTTTAATTTTAAATAGATAAAGACATGAAATTAACGACAAATAATCAAAAATTGATGGATGAATGTATCCATCTAGATTTAAATGAAAATGATAATTTCACAAATGTGAGTGATTTCTTTGAGTTTTTTGCTTCTTCTTTGGTTCTTAAGGATTATGACCTTTCCGACGATGAGATATTCAACGGGATAACAGGTCATGGAAATGATGGCGGAATCGATGGGTTTTATCTATTCATTAATGATGAACTTGTAACAGAGGATATGATAGAAGACATTAATATCCCTCGTGGCTGTTCTATTGATTTGATAATAGTTCAAGCAAAATATATGTCATCATTTGGAGAAGATGCTATCTCAAAATGGAAAACTACGTCTTCAAATTTATTGGAGATGAAACCACTGAATCAATATAAGAGGCGATATACAGAAAAAGTAATTGACAACTATACTTTATTTGGTAAAATAATAAGAAAGTCTATTCGTCTGCAATGCAAATTGAATATCTCTTATTATTATGTAACGTTGGGACAAAGAATCGAAATTCATCCCAATGTAATTGCACAGAAAGAAGAGTTAATAAAGATAGTCAATTCCATTTATCCATCTGCAAGTGTATCAGTTTTCTTTTGGGATGCTGATTTGCTAATGGATACATATAATAGATCGCCCAACACATCAGTTAATATCTCTTTTGCAGACCAACCCATTTCTTTAGGAATGGCAGATATGGTCGCATTAGTCAATCTTGGAACATATTACAAATTTATAACAGACGATTCTGGAAATATAAATAAGAGGTTCTTTGAAGCAAATGTAAGAGATTATCAAGGAAGCAATTCTGTAAATAAGTCCATTGCAGAGACTCTTTATGCGCCAGGTCATGAAGATTTTTGGTGGCTTAATAATGGGGTCACAATTTTAGTTTCGAAATTATCTCGAATAACAAATAAAGAAATTGTCATCGAAAATCCAGAAATAGTAAATGGGCTACAGACATCTAGGGAGATTTATAATTACTTCTCAAATAATAAAGAGAACTTAGATACTGAACGAAGAAATGTACTTGTCAGAATAATACAACCCACAGATGAAGATTCGCGTGACAAAATTATTTTTGCAACAAATAACCAGACAAATATACCTCAATATTCTTTGCGTGTAACAGACAATATTCATGTACAAATAGAACTATATTTTAAAAGTAAAGGGTTGTATTATGACAGGCGCAAAAACTACTATAAGAATTTAAAAAAGAAACCAACTGATATTATCGGAGTTTCATTTCTTGCCCAATGTCTTATATCTCTCATACTTAAGAAGCCCGATTATGCACGTGCTCGTCCCTCTACATTGCTTACAGAAGACAATATTTATAATCGGCTTTATAGTGGGGAACAGGACTTGGAGGTCTATTACAAAGCAGCTATGATTGGAAAGAAAGTGAAAACACTTTTAAACACTTCTCAATTATCACGTTCTGCCAAAAATGATATTCTATTTTATGTTATATATGCTGTAGTAGCAAAAAAGTTACATAAAAGAGAATTTACATTTGATGACTTGTTTGACATTGACATAGATTCGATAGATGATGCTGCTATTAATGATGCAATAAATCTTGTAAATAACAAGTATATTGAAAAAGGAGCTTCTGGTAGTATAGCAAAGTCGCCTGCCTTTATAAATGATATAGATGCCGCTTTAAACTTTTAATATTGTATAATATGGCAAAAGACTATAGCGAAGACCAACTGATACAGTGTAGTGCAGCCGAGTTGCTGGAAAAGGAACTGGGCTGGACAAGTGTGTTTGCCTTTGACAAAGAGGTACTTGGCGTGAATGGTACGCTTGGGCGCACGTCTTATCACGAGGTGCTGCTGACGGGCCGTTTCCGCAAGGCACTGAAGACGCTGAACCCTTGGCTGACGGACAAACAGCTGCAGGAGGCAACGGAACGCATGACGGAACACATGAGTTCGCAGACGCTGATGCAAATCAACGAGCAGAAGTATCAGTACATCAAGGACGGTGTGCCCGTGACTCGCGTAAAGCCTAATGGCGAAACGGAAGAGGTGCGTGCCAAAGTGATAGACTTCGCTTCGCCCGAGAAGAACGACTTCCTGTGTGTTCGCGAGATGTGGGTATATGGTGCGCTCTATCATCGCCGGGCCGACATCGTGGGCTTCGTGAATGGTCTGCCTTTGCTGTTTATGGAGTTGAAGAACCATGACGTGGAAGTGGTGGATGCCTTCAACAAGAACTATCGCGACTATCTCGATACGATTCCGCAGCTGTTCTATCACAACGCCTTTATCATGTTCAGTAACGGACTGGAGGCGCGTGTGGGTACTATATACTCTAAATGGGAGTTCTTCCACGAATGGAAGCGACTGACGGAGCAGGAGGCTGGCAACATAGAACTGCCGACGATGCTAAGAGGTGTCTGCCAGAAAGAGAACTTCCTGGACTTGCTGGAAAACTTCATCCTCTACGACCATAGCGGCGGACGAACTGCGAAAATTATGGCCCGTAACCACCAATACTTGGGGGTAAACCAAGCCATAGAGATGTATCGCAACCGCCAGTATCTGAACGGCAAGTTAGGTGTGTTCTGGCATACGCAGGGAAGCGGAAAGAGTTATTCAATGCTATTCTTAGCCCAGAAGATTCGTAGAAAGTTTGAGGGTTCGCCAACATTCCTCGTTTTGACAGATCGCGACGAGTTGAACAAGCAGATAAGCGACACATTTGAAAACTGCGGATTGCTTGGTAATGTGAAAGCCAAGAAGTTCATCGCCAGCAGTGGCGAGGACCTGAAATCGAAGTTGAAAGGGAATCCGTCGTTCATCTTCTCGCTCATTCAGAAGTTCAACGACCCGAAGGCAGAGCCTATCTATCCCGACCACGACATCATCGTGATGAGCGACGAGGCGCACCGCACGCAGAACGGCATATTTGCCGACAACCTGATGCATCTGCTGCCTACCGCCCATCGCATCGGATTTACGGGAACTCCGTTGCTTTCAAACGATAACATCACGGCACGTACCTTTGGTGGCTACGTGAGTATCTATGACTTCAAACGGGCCGTGGAGGATAAGGCTACCGTTCCACTTTACTACGAGAATCGTGGCGAGAAACTTCAAGACCTGAAGAATCCGGAAATCAACGACGAGATTGCATCCGCCCTGGAACAAGCAGGCGAACTGGATGCCTCGCAACTGGCCAAACTGGAAAGGGAATTCGCCAAGGAGGTACATCTGCTGACAGCAGCCAAGCGCCTACGCCTGATTGCCAAGGACTTTGTGCATCATTACAGCGACCTGTGGACTTCGGGCAAGGCGATGTTCGTATGTTATAATAAGGTGACGTGCGTCCGAATGTTCAACTATGTGCAGGAATACTGGCAGCGCGAAATCAAGGCATTGGAAGAAGCCATCGCCAAAAGCACTTCACAACAGGAGGCACAGGAGATGCAGCGCAAATTGGAATGGATGCGTGAGACGGACATGGCGGTCGTCGTTTCACAAGAACAGAACGAAATACAGACGTTCCAAAAATGGGGACTCGACATCAAGCCACACCGCGAGCGGATGGAGAAAGAAGAACTGGACAAGGCTTTCAAGGCGGATGACTCGCGGCTACGGGTGGTCTTCGTCTGCGCCATGTGGCTGACAGGCTTCGACGTAAAAACGCTCTCATGCCTCTATATCGACAAGCCCATGAAGGCACACACGCTGATGCAGACCATCGCCCGTGCCAATCGCGTGGCGGAAGGAAAGACAAACGGTCTGATCATCGACTATATCGGCATCGTGAAAGCCCTGCGCCAGGCATTGGCCGATTATACAGCCAACCCGGAAGGTGGCGCAGGAGGCAGCGACCCAACCATCGACAAGAAGGAACTCATTAAGCATGTGATGGAAACTATAGCTGCTGCTACGGCTTTCCTAAAAGAGCACGACTTTGAATTGGATGAACTCATCAAAGCTGAGAGTTTCGAGAAACTGTCGTTGCTGAAAGAGGCTGCCAATGTGATGTGCGAGACGGCTGAAATCAGGAA
>Ga0247611_10004494_pt1 | contig 19274 bp, 12 predicted proteins | sample 177DNAGHGhighgp2_FD_192422 | JGI IMG/M metagenome (GOLD analysis project Ga0247611, IMG submission 192422) | Sheep rumen microbial communities from Palmerston North, Manawatu-Wanganui, New Zealand - 1770 DNA GHGhigh gp2 | ecosystem: Host-associated > Mammals > Digestive system > Stomach > Rumen...
TGATGAACCTGAAATGCGAGGTATTTATGGGTGCTACAGATGTGGAACGCCAACACACCAACGTAGAACGTATGAAAATGCTGGGTGCCCAGGTCCACCCTGTGAGAACAGGCAACATGACACTGAGTGATGCCTGCAGTGAGGCCATCAGAGACTGGTGCTGTCATCCTCAGGACACTTTTTATATTGTCGGTTCCACGATGGGGCCACACCCCTACCCCGACCTGGTGGCCAGGATGCAGAGCGTCATCTCCGAGGAGATCAAATGGCAATTGGCCGAGAAAGAAGGCCGTGACTACCCCGACTACCTCATCGCATGCATTGGCGGAGGCTCGAATGCTGCCGGCACCATCTATCACTATATGGACGACGAGCGCGTGAAGATCGTTTTGGCTGAGGCCGGTGGTCATGGCTGGGAGACCAATCACACCGCAGCCACTATCCACAAAGGAACCGTAGGAATCCTGCATGGCGCCAAGATGCTGGTAATGCAGGATGAAGATGGACAGATTGAGGAGGCGTTTACTATTAGTGCCGGCCTGGACTATCCCGGTGTAGGCCCCATGCACTGCAACATGGCCAAGAAAGGTCGTACACAGGTGCTTAGTATCAATGATGACGAAGCCATTTATGGTGGCTATGAACTGACACGCATGGAGGGTATCATCCCCGCCATTGAGTCGGCCCATGCCATCGCAGCCTTGAAGAAACTCAGCTTTAAGGAAGACGATGTCGTGGTGCTCACTGTCAGCGGCAGAGGCGACAAGGACGTGGAGACATATCTGAAAAATAAGGCCATGGCCAAAGAATACGGTGATTTCTAATTAACAGTGAATAATGATTAGTAAATAATGAAGACATTTGAATACACTACCAAGAGTCAGACCATCCTGGCAGATCTCTATACACCAGTGGGGGTTTACATGCGACTAAGAGACATCTATCCGCAGAGTGCACTGATGGAAAGCTCTGACTATCATGACAAGAGCAACGCCCGCTCGTTTATCGGCCTTCACCCCATCGCCAGTGTAGCAGTCGGTCATGGTCTGGCAACAATCAGTTACCCTGACGGACAGATAACCGAGCAGATCATCAGTCCTGATTACCAAACCGACAAGGCCATTAATTCACTTCTTAAACGTATTAACATAAAAGGCTCGGATTCAAGTTTTTGTGGACTGTTTGGATATACCTCTTTCAATGCAGTCAGATACTTCGAGAACATCCCCGTGAAGGATGAGACCCAGGCCAAGAACGATGCACCCGACCTGTTATACATCCTTTATAAAAACGTCATCGTTTTCGATCATCACAACAATACGCTGAAGATAGTAAGTCTTTCTGATTACTCAGAAAATTCTGAGAATACTGAGATCTCAGAAATCATGAAAGCCATGAACAAGGCTAATGTAAAGGCTTACGATTTCCATCCTGTAGGCGAGGTTTCAAGCACGCTGACCGATGAGGAACATAAGGCAAATATCCGTAAAGGAATTCAACATTGTTTGCGTGGAGACGTATTCCAGATTGTGCTCAGCAGACGATTTATCCAAAAGTATGAGGGCGACGATTTCAAACTCTATCGTGCCCTGAGAAGTATCAATCCTTCACCCTACCTCTTCTATTTCGACTTCGGCGGTTTCAGAATCTTTGGCAGCAGTCCCGAAACCCATTGCAGGATTCAAGACAGGAAAGCTTATATCGACCCCATCGCTGGCACTACCAAACGTACGGGTGACATTGAGGCCGACAAACAGGGCGCTGAATATCTGCGCAATGACCCCAAAGAGAATGCCGAGCATGTGATGTTAGTTGATTTGGCCCGTAATGACCTGAGCCGTAACTGTCATCATGTGAAAGTAGACTTTTACAAAGACCTGCAATATTATAGTCATGTAATACATCTTGTCTCCCGAGTCAGCGGTGAGCTGGATGAAGGTGCAGATCCTATCAAGGCCTTTATCGACACTTTCCCGGCTGGTACGCTCTCAGGAGCCCCAAAAGTCCGTGCCATGCAACTAATCTCTGAATATGAGCCTCATAACCGTGGTGCTTATGGTGGCTGTATTGGCATGATCGGTCTCGACGGTTCCTTAAACCAGGCCATCACCATTCGTACGTTTGTCTCACGAAACGGCGAGTTGTGGTTCCAGGCTGGTGGCGGTATCGTCGCTAAAAGTGATGTGGAGTATGAACTGCAGGAAGTGAACAACAAACTCGGTGCCCTGCGTCGTGCAATATTGATGGCTGAAAAAATGTAAGGATATGAAAGTAGTGATTATAGACAATTATGACTCGTTTACCTATAACCTGAGTCATTTAATCAAGGAACTGGGCGCAGAGGTGACCGTCCTGCGTAACGACCAATTTAAGTTGGAAGAACTGGAGCCGTTCAATAAGATCGTCCTCTCACCAGGTCCTGGCATCCCTTCTGAGGCAGGACTGCTATTGGATGTCATCCGCACTTATGCCGGCAAGAAACCCATTTTGGGCGTCTGTCTGGGTCATCAGGCCATTGGCGAGGTATTTGGCGGCAAGTTAGTGAACCTCTCGGAGGTATTCCATGGTGTAGCCACCCCTTGTCATATAGTGGTCGACGACCCCATTTTCAGTGGTTTGGATCGCAGCATCACCATCGGACGCTATCATTCCTGGGTAGTTTCAAAAGAGGCTTTTCCCGACTGTTTAGAGATTACTGCAGAGATCGACGGACAGGTCATGGCCCTTCGTCACAAGACCCTCAATGTGAGAGGCATCCAGTTCCATCCGGAGAGTGTACTCACCCCCGATGGCAAGAAAATGATACAAAACTGGTTGTTTTTATAATGAATAATGAATAGTGAACAATTAATAACACAAATATGGAACAGGCAATGAAAGGCTATCTCTTCCGCCTATTGAATCACGAAGAGCTCTCCCGCGAGGAGATGAAAACGATTTTGATTGGTATTACCCATTCAGAGTATCCCAACGAACAGATTACTGCCCTGCTCACCTGTCTTCAGATGCGAGGCGTCACTGTCGACGAGCTCCTTGGTTTCCGTGATGGTATCCTTGAGACTGGTGTGCCAGCCATCCTGAAGGCTGACCGTTATATCGACGTGGTAGGAACGGGTGGAGACCGTAAGAACACCTTCAACATTTCAACCACCGCTTGTTTTGTCATTGCAGGTGCCGGCTATAAGGTAGCCAAGCACGGCAACTACGCCGCAACCAGCGTAAGCGGTGCCTCTAATGTCATCCAACACCACGGCATCAAGTTTACCGACGACATTGACAAGTTGAACCGCTCTCTCGATGAGGCAGGTATCGTCTATCTGCATGCCCAGTTGTTCGCCAAAGCCATGAAGTTCGTGGGGCCAATCCGCAAAGCCCTACAGTTTCCCACCATCTTCAACCTCTTAGGTCCCATCGTCAATCCTTCACAGCCTAAGTGCCAACTGCTGGGTGTGGCCAACCTCGACCAGATGCGTCTCTACAACAGTGTGTATCAGAAGTTAGGTATCGACTATGGTATCGTCAACTCCATCGACGGCTATGACGAGATCTCGCTGACCGGTGATTTCAAAGTTACCACCAACGACTACGAGCGTATCTTTAAGCCTCAGGACCTTGGTTTTGCCATTGCCAAGCCCGAAGAACTGGTGGGAGGTGCTACTGAGGAAGAGGCCGCAGCCATCTTCGACTCCGTCCTTGAGAACAGAGCCCTGCCTGCCCAGAAAAACATCGTACTGGCCAATGCCGGCTTTGGTATTCAGGTTTTGGAGAAGGGTAAGAAGAACATCGAGGAATGCATCGAGATTGCCCGCGAGAGCATCGACAGCGGTGCTGCCCTGAAAACCTTCAAGAAATTCGTAGAATTGAACTCATAACCCATGAAGGATATCTTACAGGAGATTGTGGCGCACAAGCGTCTGGAGGTAGAACAATTCAAAAAGGTTCTTCCTCCTCAGGAGTTGCATCGTCAGGTGGAGGCCATCCTCGACTTCAGCGCCCCATCGCTATCAAAGGCCCTCTGTGAATCCGGCAGCGGCATTATCGCCGAGTTCAAGCGTAAATCGCCCTCAAAAGGCTGGATCAAGGAGGAAGGCAAGGTCGAAGAAATTCCCCTGAGCTATCAGCAAAATGGCGCTGCCGCCCTATCCATTCTTACCGACGAGCATTTTTTTGGTGGCTGCGATGAGTTTATCCGCATCGCCCGTCATCAGGGGGTGAAAATTCCTATCCTCTACAAGAACTTCGTCATTGACGAATATCAACTGTTCCAGGCCCGTCTCTGTGGTGCCTCAGCCGTACTGTTGATAGCCGCCTGTCTGAAGAAGGCCGACTGTAGCGCCCTACAGCAGACAGCCCATGAACTGGGACTGGAGGTGCTTTTGGAAATGCACACTCTCAAAGAACTCGAATATGCCGAGCAAACGCCCGACCTCTGTGGCATCAACAACCGTCATTTGGGTTCGTTTGTAACCGATGTTGAGACGTCTTTCCGTCTGGCAGAACACCTGCCTAAAGAGGCTGTAAAAGTCAGTGAGAGCGGTCTTTCCGACCCACTGACAGTCAAGGAACTCCGTTCTGCAGGATTCCGCGGTTTCCTAATGGGCGAACATTTCATGAAGAGTGCCGATCCCGGAGCTGCCTTGCAGGCCTTTATTCAACAACTATAATTGAACAGGATGAAACGTGAAGAATTAGTGATCAAGGTTTGTGGCATGCGTGAGGGCGCCAATATCCAGGAAGTCGAGGCTTTAGGCATCGACTGGCTTGGTCTGATCTTCTGGTCCAAGTCAGGTCGTTATGTCAATCAACGACCCGACTATCTGCCTCGGAACGCGAAACGCGTGGGTGTCTTTGTCGACGAGGCTCCCGAGAAAATCATCTCCATCTGTCACCAATACAGGCTCGACTACATCCAGTTGCACGGACAAGAGTCGAAGTCATACATTAATCAGCTGCACAACATGATTGCAAATCAGGGCAATGACATTCTTCCCCCGCAGTTAATCAAGGCTTTCAACATCGCCACAGCCAGCGATTTGGAACTGACGAAGGATTATGATGAACTGGTCGACTATTATCTCTTTGACACACGGAAGCCCTCCAAGGAAGTGGGAGGCTGGCTTCCGCCAGGGGGTACCGGTGAGAAGTTCGACTGGAACATTCTCTATAATTATCATGGTCACACCCCCTTCTTGCTGAGTGGTGGTATAGGGCCTGACGATGCTGAACGCATTAAGGCTTTTCACCACCCAAGATGCATTGGTATCGACCTCAACTCCCGTTTTGAACTGTCGCCGGGACTCAAGGACAGCCAGCGACTCAAGACATTTTTACAAATGATCAATTAGTTTATAGTTTACAGTATGAATAAGATCAATCAGCTTTTCAACAATAGCAAGGATCAAAAACTCCTTTCGCTTTATTTCTGTGCCGGTAGTCCTACGTTAGAGGGCACTGCCGATGTGATTCTCGCCATGCAGCGCAAAGGGATCGCTATGGTGGAGGTAGGCATTCCCTTCAGCGATCCCCTGGCCGACGGCCCCGTCATCCAGACAGCAGCTACCAAGGCCTTGAAGAACGGTATGACCCTCAGCAAGCTATTCACGCAATTAGAGACCATCAAGGATCAGGTAGACATACCTCTGGTGCTCATGGGGTATCTGAATCCCATTCTGCACTATGGCATCGAGGCTTTCTGTCAGAGTTGCGTGGCCGCAGGAATCAGCGGAGCCATCATCCCCGACCTGCCCTTTGATGACTATCTGAACCAAGTCAAACCTATCGCCGACAAGTACGACCTGCGTATCATCATGCTCATCACGCCGGAAACCAGCGAGGAACGCATTCGTTTCATCGACGACCACACCGATGGATTTATCTACATGGTATCATCGGCTTCGATCACGGGTACGCAAAAGAGTTTCGACGACCAGAAGCAGGCTTATTTCCGCAAGATCAATGCTATGAACCTGCGCAATCCCCGTATGATCGGCTTTGGCATCTCGAATGCCCAGACGTTAAAGGCAGCACAGGACAATGCAGCCGGTGCCATCATCGGTTCGAAGTTCGTCAGCCTGCTCGACGAGGCCAATGGTGATGCAGAAAAAGCCCTCGACAACCTGCTCGAAGCATTGAAAAGATAACGTTTACGTTAATATTTTCAGTTTTTTAGTTCGTAGTTTCACGTTTTATTCGTATCTTTGCAAACGAATCGTGAAACTACGACTAAATTACTAAATACAAATGAACAAGAAACTATATCAAGTTTTGATGCTCTGTCTGCTGCTGCCGGCGATAGCCCATGCCCAAAAATGGGATGACGCCCAGTACAAGCAGATTGAACAAAGTATCCGTGTGCCTCAGTTTGCAGACAAAACGTATCTCATCACTAAGTACGGTGCAAAGACTGACGCCACCGCAGCCCAGAATCAGAAGGCCATACAGAAAGCCATAGACCAATGTTCGAAGAAAGGTGGTGGTAAGGTCGTCGTACCTGCTGGCTGCAAGTTCCTGACAGCCGCCATCCAGCTGAAGAGTGGTGTCAACCTCGAAGTGCAGGAGGGAGCCGTCTTGGAGTTTGCTTTCGAGCCTGAGCTCTACCCCATCGTCGAGACGTCTTGGGAGGGACTGGAATGTTTCAATCTCTCACCCTGTGTCTATGCCTTTAAGGCGAAAGACATTGCCGTTACTGGCAAAGGCACCATCGATGGCGGCGGCTCCAGGGAGACCTGGTGGCCATGGGTTGGCAATGCACGTTTTGGATACAAGGAAGGACCGGCCCAGAACAAAGGCGCCCGGGCAAGACTCCTGAAGAATGGCGAGGATGGCATCCCTATGTATAATGAGAAAGGAGAGCGCTCACCTGAGCGTGTCTTCGGTCCACAGGATGGTCTGCGTCCCCAACTCGTCAACTTCAACAAGTGCGAGGGTATTCTCATGGAGGACATCACCCTATTGCGTTCGCCCTTCTGGGTAATCCATCCCCTGCACTCTACAGATATCACCGTCCGTCGGGTGAAGATGATCAACGACGGTCCTAATGGTGACGGCTGCGATCCCGAGTGTTGTGACCGCGTGCTGATCGAGGATTGTTTCTTCAACACCGGCGATGACTGCATCGCCATCAAGAGCGGCCGTAACCGTGATGGACGTGAGCGTAATATGCCGTCGCAAAACATTATTATCCGCAACTGTGAGATGAAGAATGGTCACGGTGGCGTGGTGATTGGCAGTGAGATCAGTGGTGGCTGCAAGAATGTCTATGCCCACGACTGTGTGATGGACTCCCCCGAACTGGAGCGTGTACTGCGCATCAAGACCAACTCCTGTCGTGGCGGCATCATCGAGAACATCAACATGAAGGATGTGAAAGTGGGCGTCTGCAAGGAGAGTGTACTGAAGATCAACCTCGACTACGAGCATAATGAGATCTGCTGCCGCGGCAACTACCCCACGGTGCGCAATGTCTATATGGAAAATGTCACCAGCGAGAAATCGAAATATGGTGTTCAGATTATCGGTCTCGAGGAAGATACCTATGTGTACGACATTTTCGTGAAAAACTGTAAGTTTAACGGCGTCCAGTCTGGCAATTTCTCTTCGGGCAAGACGCGCAACGTGAAGTTCGACAATCTCTTTGTCAACGGTTCCCTGTCCCTGACGGAGATGCCCTACAAGCACTTTAGCGAGTGGATGACCTATAGTGAGATGAAACGTACGCCGAAGAGCTATCTGCTTGATTTCTCCACTCAGCCCAAATGGAGTTATGTGATGGGTATTGAACTCGAAGGTATGCTCGACACCTATCTTAAATATGGCGGCGAGGACATCCGGAAATACTGTCAGACATATACCGACACGATGATCAATGAGAAAGGCGAGATCCGAGGCTACAACATCCTCGATTACAACCTCGACAACATCCGCACCGGTCATTTCGTCACACGCATGTACAATCTTTATCCTGAGAAGAAAAACCTCATCGCGATGCAGACCATGATGAAGCAGCTTAAGGACCAGCCCCGCACCAAGGTCGACAAAGTGTTCTGGCATAAGGCCATCTACGCCTATCAGGTGTGGCTCGATGGCATCTTCATGGGCCTGCCCTTTCGTTGTCTGACTGCCACTACGCAACTCAAGTCGAAGGAGGCAGTAAAGATCTACGACGATGCCGTCAACCAGTTGAAGATCACCTATGAGCGCACCCTCGACCCGAAGACCGGTCTCAACCGTCATGCCTACGACGAGACCCGCAACACCTTCTGGGCCGATAAGGAGACAGGACTCTCACAGCATTGTTGGGCGCGTGCCCAAGGTTGGTATTCGATGGCCCTGATTGAAGTACTCGATGCCCTACCCGAAGACTACGCCCGTCGACAGGAAGTGATCGACCTGCTGCAGAAGGACCTCGATGCCATCATCAAGTGGCAGGATAAGAAAACCGGCACATGGTATCAGGTGATGGATGCTCCTGGGCGCGAAGGCAATTACTTAGAGTCGACCGCCACATCCATGTTTGCCTACGTGCTGCTGAAGGCTTACAACAAGGGTTATCTCGGCACCGCTTACCGCGATGCGGGCATCAAGGCCTACAAAGGCATCATTAACAATATGATCCGCGTGAATGCCGATAAGACCATCTCACTCACCAACTGTTGTTCGGTGGCTGGTTTGGGACCGGCTGCCACACCAGAGGTGATCGCCGCAATGAAGAAGATCAACCCCAAGGGAAACGTCAACGAGAATAAACGGCGCGATGGGGGCTATCAATACTATCTGTCAGAGCCCATCCGCGACAATGATGCCAAGGGCATTGGGCCGTTTATATGGGCCTCGCTCGAGATGGAGAAATTAGGCTACAACACCGAGAACACGACGGCTGCCATCGACAGGCAAGCCGTCGTGAATCGTCATAACCCCTTGATAACAGAAGCCGACCCCCTGGCTTCACTCAGCGTAGGCAACGGACACTTCGCCACGACTGTCGATATTACCGGTCTGCAGAGCTACCCTTTTGAATACGGGGCAGGTGTGCCCCTGAACGCCATGTCTGACTGGGGCTGGCATCAGTTCGAAAACACCAACAACCTGCAACCTTCTGAATCGGAGAAGTCTTTCGACTTTGGTCATGGACACCCCGAGGTCTATGCCGTAGAGTATAAGAAGGAAACCGACGGTCGTCATAAGCAGGCCACCGAGTACTTCCGTGTCAATCCCCACCGTCTGAACTTAGGCACTATCGGCCTGAGTCTCAAGGATACCAAGGGCGACGTCATACCCCTTACAGCGCTGAAGCAGCCTAAACAGTCGCTCCTTCTTTGGGACGGAGAGATCGAATCGTCGTTCCGTGCCGATGGCGAGGCCGTCGAGGTCACCACAGGCGTTCATCCGCAAAAGGATGCCCTCTATGCCCGTATCAGGAGCAACCTGCTGAAAGACCAGCGCGCTGCCATCTCTTTACGTTTTTCCTACCCTACTGGCAAACATGCCGATGATGCCAACGACTGGAGCAAGCCCGAACGTCACAGGTCGGTCATTATCGCCCAAGACGACCACTCGGCCGTCATCGAGCGCACCCTCGACACCACGAAATACTACGTCATGCTCACCTGGGCTGGTAATGCTACGCTCCAGGAGTGCGACCGCCACCATTTCGAACTCTCAACAACCGACGATGAGCTCACCCTCTCGGCAGAATATTCTCCGAGGAATCCGAATAATCAGAGTAATCAGAATACGCCGATTTCACCCTTTGATTATGCCAGTTACCACAAGGTCACCCAGCGCGCCTGGCATGACTTTTGGCAGTCCGGCGCTATCGTCGATTTCTCGCAATGCACCGACCCGCGTGCCCCGGAACTCGAACGTCGTGTTGTCCTCTCCCAATACCTTACCCAGATCAACTGCGCCAACAACATGCCCCCTCAGGAGACAGGCCTGACTTATAATTCCTGGTTCGGTCGCCCGCACCTCGAAATGGCCTGGTGGCATCTGGTCGACTTCGCCTTGTGGAATCATCCGGAGACGATCCGTCAGATGCTCGAGTGGTATAACAGCACCGCCTATCCCGTGGCCCGGAAGATTGCCGAGCGCCAAGGGTTCAAGGGTGTGCGCTGGATGAAGATGACCGACCCCTGGGCAGGCGAAGCCCCATCAAACACCGGTTCGTTCCTTATCTGGCAACAGCCCCATTACATCTATCTGGCCGAGGAGATGTTCCGTGCGACCCCCTCGGAAGAGACCCTCAAAAAATACGACGAGCAGGTAGAGGCCACTGCCGAATTCATGGCCGACTTCGTCAGCTACGACGCAAAAAAACAACAGTTCTGTCTGAAAGGCAGTACTGCCATGCAGGAGTGTATGACGAAGGACATCTCTTTTAACCAGCCTTTCGAACTTGCCTATTGGCAGTATGGGCTCTCTGTCGCTAACCAATGGCGTGAGCGTATGGGAAAGCCCCGTCAGACTCAATGGGATCAAATCATCGCCCACCTTGCCTCATTGCCTGAGGTGCAGGGCATCTATACCGCCGGTCTGCCTTTGGGAAAGACCGACAACCTGGAAAGTTTCGATCCCTTCGACACGGTAGATCTGAACGGTCAGAAAACCGACTCTGAGAAGAAATCAGAAACCTTTGCCGATAAAATCCGCAACGACCACCCAGCCGTGCTCGGTGCCTGTGGCATGCTGCCCAACGCGCGCATGCCCTATACATTGTTATATAACAAAGAAAAGATGAAACAAACCCTTGACTGGGTGATGAAGCACTGGAATTGGCAGACCACCTGGGGCTGGGACTATGGTATGATCGCCATGTGTGCCGCTCGTCTGGGCGATCCCGAGACAGCCCTAAAGGCTCTGCTCATCGACACCCAGAAGAATACTTACCTGAAGAATGGCCATAACTTCCAGACTACCGACCGTCTGCGCATTTATCTGCCTGGTAATGGTGCTTTGCTCACCGCCGTTGCGATGATGTGTGCCGGCTGGGACGGTTGTCAGGAACCCCTCAATCCAGGATTCCCAAAGGATGGCAAGTGGAATGTTCGTTGGGAAGGTCTGCAGCGCATGCAATAGTGGCGCAAGCCGACCTGTCCGATTGTATGTTTATCTCAGTATCACCTTTCGTGAAAGCACTGTCCCGTCGTCAGCGCGACTGATGGCGATGTAGGGTCCTGTAGCCTGCATCGTCGTCTGAATACCGCTCAAGGTATAGGTATCCACCGATGCGATAACACGCCCTGTTGTAGACAAACGGCCGATAGCCGTCAGCGATCCGCCCATACCGTCAGGCGCCTCGGCATTCATCGTGATGCAGAGTTTGTCGAGACAAGCCCCATCTTCACGGCCGGCAATGGTCAGTTGGTGCTGACCTGCCGAAAGATGGCCGTTGTAGAGTTCCTTCCAACTCCAGGCATCGGTCTGCAGACCATTGACGAAATTGTTCATCGGTCCGTCAACCCCCACCCAGTAGCTGTCATCATCCCAGGTGGGACATAACACACGTGCATAGATATAATAGGTGCCTGCTGTCTTGGCCGTAAAGGCGGTGGTCAGCATGTAGGCGCTGTCGGCAGGAGCCGGGTTGGCAAATTGCGTCACCGTCTTCAGATACTTACCCCCAGATGCCGCAGCGTCAGATACCAGTTGGAAACCTGTACCCACCGTATTCGTACGGAGATTCTCAGCCTCTATCCAAAGGGCCTCGCCATAGGCCTCATCCTCTTCGTCGTCGGCAGCCAACGCGTCGGTCTTGGTGAAGAGGTCCAGATCGATGCAGCCGCCCATCGTCTCATAACCCTTGGCATTCAGGTGCAGCCAGTCGTTCTCAAATAGGAACTGCGACTGCATGGCGATTGTATCCTCGGGGTTGCGCACAGCCTTGTCGAAGTCGATCACGCCGTCGAGCATCTTCGTCGTGCGAATCCACTTATTCAGCGTGCTGCGACCGTTCTCGTGATCCACAGAATAATAGTTATTACCCTTAAACGGTGTAATCGTCGCACCAAACACATAGATACCCTTCTGGTGTGCCTCACGGATAATCTGCTTGTAAACGCCGATGATGCTCTTAGCCGTCTGAACGCCATTACGCGAACCGCCAAAGTCGTTGACAGCCTCAAAGAGGATAATCCACTTCACGCCCTCCTGACCGAACAAATCGCGTTGATAGCGGTTCACAGCAGCAGGACCTAAGCCGCCGCCCAACACACAATTGCCGCCGATACCCATATTCAGCACGCCCACCTGCTTAGTCGGCTCGTTCTCCAGCAACCGGCGTGAGAGCACATCGGCCCAGCGGTTCTGCTGGTTGGTGGTCGAACCACGGCCGTCGGTAATCGAGTTGCCTAAGATGGCCACTGCTCCAGCCGTTTCAGGAGCCTCTACCTCCAAAGTCTGGATGGTATACCAGTGGTCGGTCTTCACGGCATCGCTGAAGTCATTGGTATTACCAGCTTTCAGATACGACGTGGTTCTTGAGCCGGGATGTCCGCTCACGCTGGTCGACGAGGCCGAGCCGTAATGGATGGTAATGGCCACGTTCTGACGCGCACCGATCTTGAAACTGACGGGGTCCGACACAGCCGTACCCTTGGCAGGCATTGTCACCCCGGCCTTACCGCCGAAAGTCAGACTCACGGTCGAAGTTTCATCAATCTCCGCACTACTGCCGGCCGTCTTAGCCAATGCCAGTTCAACGGCCTTGATCTCCGTAGCACCCGAACTGAACTCGTTGGTCAGTTTCAGACGCACTTTCTCACCACCAATCGACACCTGCACAATCTGGCGCAACGAGTTGTTGCCCAAGCCTGGTGAGGGGGGATTATTATGCGATTCCACCAATTGCGGGGCTGTACCCCACGTGCCAACCCAATGATTGTCGGCCAAAGCAACGCCTGCCGTAAACAGGCAGACAAGAAATAAAACTGTCTTTTTCATTCTAATTTATTTTAAATCTGAGTTGGTGAGGATGATAGGAATAGACGTGTTGTCGTACGCTGAGTTGGTGAGATAGTTGTGGTTTGCATTCTCATCAAGGTAGAGACCGGCGATCTGGAACTTCATCTGGAAGACCCGCGAGATCGATTCGAACAGACCGTAAGAGTAGGTATTAACGTAGAAAGCCAGCACAGCCTTGTGGGCTTCGCCATTGAGTTCAATGTTGTAGACCACCGAATAGGGGTAGAGCAGGAAACTGATCGGGTCGGCCTTATAAAAGGCGAACTGCGATTTGAGCGGTGCGGGTGCTGCTGCCTGCAAAGCCTCTTTTACGGATGCCTCACTGATGCGGTCGAGGACGACAGTCTGCGGGAACTGATCGAAGACAATCAGTGTGTCGGCCGTGATGCGCCAGGAGATGTCGAGGGTGTCGACAATATCGCTGTAGTCGTTGGGGTTATGATTCTCAAACAGGATCTTACCCGTGTAATTTCCTTTGACGGCCTGGAGGCACTGGCTTATCTCCTGACTGGAGAGGCTCTCATCTTTGACATCTTCGATGAAACAGGAGTTCAGGGTCATGGCTGCCAGACAACAGATTGCGATAACAATTCTCTTCATTTTTCTATCAGATACCTAAATTCCGCAGCACTTTAATTTAACTTTCTTTATAAGCACCTGAGCGACAAAAAGTTCTTCAACGAGCGAAGCGGCAGAGCCAAGCAGCTCAGGATTTGGCCATGACAGATTTTTCACTTACCTCAGTGCTGCAAATCAAGACAAGCAAAATCATCAATGACATGGCAAAGGTACAACAAAAATCTGAAACAACCAAACTCTTTGATGATTATTTCCACCCGAAAATTTGGAATTGCGACACAGAGGTACCTTCTGTCAGAGGAAGCACTCCTGTGCGCCCGCACACACCCCTGTGCGCAAAAACTCACGCTCGAAAGTAAAAAAAAAACGTGTATTTATTTTGTACTTTGCTCGTTAATTTGTATTTTTGCAAAGAGAAATTTAAAAAATATTTGATATGAGAAACAGATTCTTTTGGTTGCTTGCCACCATCATGATGTGTGGAGCAATGTTGACAGGGCTGACATCGTGCAGCAACAGTGACAACATCAGTAATGATAATCAGAACAAGGTGGCCGTACTGCTTCCCGACGGTGCCAGTCTGGCCCGTTGGATCACAGACAAGGCAAACCTGGAGGCGGTGATGGCTGCGTATGGTTTCAAGGCTACTTTCTACGTTGCTCCGGAGACTCCAGAGGGTGCCGTGCAACAGGTCGAACAACTTAAAAAAGCCATCAACGACGGCGTGAAATATATTGTGCTGACAGCCATTGACTATAAGAAAATCAATGAGTCCGGTCTGTTTGAGCAACATCCCGATGTCAAGGTAATATGCCATGACCGCCTTATCCTGGATAACCCCCGCATAGCTTATATCTCATCAGCCGACACGAAGGAGGTAGGGCGTACACAGGCGCAGTTCCTTCTCAACCATTTCCGTTCTTCAGGAAAGCCTTCCATGACCATTGAAATCCTTGAAGGTCCTCTGACCGACGTCAACGCCAAGGATTATTATGAAGGAGCCATGGAACTGCTCAGAAAATACATCGACAGTGGAAAGCTTATCGTCAAGAGTGGCAAGAAGGAATACGACCAGGTGAAGTCTGACAGTTGGACTGTTGACGATGGTAAGAAAGACATGCAAGACCGTCTTGCCAGCTATGGAGCGGGCGAATGTCCGGATATGGTTCTTGCAGCCGTTGACAATCAGGCACAGGGAGCCATTGAGGCCCTGGAGGAAGCAGGTATCACAGACATGCCAGTCATCACAGGTCAGGACAATACCGCCATGGCGCAGGCTAATATCAAGAGCGGCAAGCAGACCATGACCATCGACAAGAACCTGAAGGATATGGCATACAACACCGCTATGATTATCAATAGCCTGATATCCAATTCTCCGGTTCATGCCAGCCAAAGCATCTCCAACATTCCGGCATTCTATTCCAAGATTACCGTAATGACACAAGACAGCTATTAGGCTTTTGCTGTATGACACTCACGAAGTGTCAGACACTCTGTGACGACAATCCCGTTACTTGATAAGGCCCGCTCTGAGCAATGAGACTTAGGGCGGGCTTTTTTCTGTTACAGATACAGATGTTACACTTTACCGCTATTTCAAGCGTGTGGTCGGCATGACAGCCAAGCAATACCGTGACAGGAATCCGTCCCCGGGCATTTGACGTAAACGTTTTAGTAAGTTTTTGAGGGTGAGACGATGTGGGTGAGGCAAAAAATGATTATCTTTGCAGCATCTTACAAACTAATGAACAATGAATAAATATCTGATTACTGTTATGATGCTCGTCATCAGTTTGTCGATGACGGCACAGACACAAGCCCCCGCCTTCCCCGGCGCAGAGGGTCACGGACGCTATGTGACAGGTGGTCGCGGCGGCGAAGTTGTGCATGTTACAAACCTCAACGACAAAGGTGCCGGTTCTTTAAGAGATGCCGTCAGCAAAGCAAACCGAATTGTCGTGTTTGATGTCGGCGGTGTCATTTCGCTTGCATCCGACCTGACAATCAAGGATAACATCACCATCGCCGGTCAGACAGCGCCTTATCCGGGCATCACCATCCGGTATTTCACGGTCCGTCCTGGTGCCAACAACATCATTCGCTTTATCAGAATCCGTCGTGGACAGGAGAAAAGTGTGAACGATGGTGCCGATGCATTATGGCAGCGGCAGAAAACCGGCATGATGCTCGACCACTGTTCTTTCTCATGGAGTATTGACGAAGTGGCCTCTTTCTATGACAACAACAACTTCACCATGCAGTGGTGCACACTTGGTGAGAGCCTGAATAATGCCGGACACGGAAAAGGCGCACACGGCTATGGCGGCATCTGGGGCGGCAAACTGGCCTCTTTCCACCACAACATGATAGCCCACGTCAACAACCGCTCTCCGCGATTCAATGGTGCCCGCTATAACTGGACAGGCTATAAGAGCAACAAGCTATATGATGAATATCAATGGCAGAATGCGGTTCAGGCCGAGAATGTCGATTTTCGCAACTGCGTCATCTACAATTGCGGTAATGGCTGTTACGGCGGTCCTGGCGGCGGCTATATCAACATTGTCAACAACTATTACAAAACAGGCCCCGCCGCCTCTACCAGCAGAGTAACCACTGTGTCCATCGCAAACAGTACATCTTCCAGCGACAACAAAGAATACTGGGACATGACCAGCCGCTATTATATAAAAGGTAATCAGGTAAACTCAACCGCAGATAAGGACTGGAAGGACATTTCGTATGATTCAGGCGTCCAGACTATCGATGGCGAGAAATATACCATCGACTCGCTTCACTATTATGGTGATACGGTGACTTATGTCAAGAACAGCAAAGGCGTGGATTGCGTCAGAATCAAGCTGGATGGTCCGACGGTCACTGGAGAAGTCACTACCCACAGTGCCACCACGGCATTCGAAAAAGTGCTTGCCCACTCCGGTGCATCACTCTATACCGACGAGGTGGATGCCCGTTATTTCCAAGAAGCCAAAGACGGAACGGCTACATACAAAGGTTCTGTGACCAAGAAAGCAGGCCGTATTGACCTGGTATCAGATGTCAACGGCTATACTGAGGAGAACTTCCCCACCGGTCAGCGCGAAGCCGACTTCGATGCCGATGGCGACGGTATAGCCGATGCCTGGGAGCAGGCTAACGGCGGCGATCTGGATCCGAAGGCATATACCATCGACACCGAAAAGAAATGGTATAACAATCTGGAAGTCTATCTCAACTCGCTTGTAGAGGACATCATGAAGGCAGGCAATGCCGATGCAGAGTCAGCCATCGATGAGTACTACCCCTCTTATAAGGTCCCCGCAGGCATTGATGATGCCCGCACCTCTGCCATCACAGCGACAGAATACTACGACCTCAACGGCCGTCGGCTGACAGCGCCCCTGCGTGGCATCAGCATCCGCGTGGAACGCATGGCCAACGGTCAGACAGTAACCTCAAAAATCATCAAATAAATTAAATTATTAACTCTAAACAACATCATTATGCTAACGAAACAGATGAAGCAATTGCTCGTGGTGTTCCTGGCGATGCTTGGAATGGCACAAACAGCTGCGGCTGCTGACTTCAAGGACTTCAGCGTGATCGTCAACAACCAGGACGGTACGCTGCTGACCGCCGATGAGCAGAGCCAAGGCACAGCTGTGAACTTCGGTGTGGCAGTGGATGCCGACGGCAAAGTGAGCCGTGTGGCTGCCGACGATGCCAGCGCCGTTGCAACCGTCAGCGGCAAGTATCACAGCGATCATGGCTGCACAGCCCTGAAAGTGGTGGTACCCAATGCAACCAACGTGAAGATTACTGTGGGACAGTGTACCTACAGCGGAAAGACCATCATGGTGACCGATGCCCAAGGCAACGAGGTAGCCTCGAAGACCCCGTCGAGCCCCGCCTGCTGGAAGAACGACCGCAACAATGTGGACGTGCTCTACTACACCGGCGAAGCTACCACCCTCACCATCACCGGCATGGACTATTGCCCTTACGTGGCCGTAAACGCCATGACCGAGGATGAGATAGCCCAGCTGAATACTGAGTTTACACTGACCTACTACGATACCGACGCTACGACCGTCATCGGCACACAGAAAGTGAAGGGTCAGACAGCCATCGGCGAGTTTGCCTTTGGTGCGAATGACATCACCCAGTTGGACGGTGTCGTGTTCCGCGGCTGGTTTACTGCTTCTAAGGGCGGCAAGAAAATCAAAGTGACCGACAAGGTGGAGGGCGACATGAGCCTCTATGCTGTGGTTACACCTATGGAGATTCCCGACAATCAGTCGGCTTATGCTTACGACATGACAACCGACGCCTTCGATCCCGCTGACCATGAGTGCATCGAGATTGCCGACGGCGGTTATTACTATAACACCCACGGCTGGACCTTCGGCCCTGGCCAGACCATCAAGCTCTGGGTAGGCGGCGATGCCACCATTACCATCGGCGGTTGTGCCTATTCGAGCGGCGAGCCCATTATTATTACCGATGAAGCTGGCAACAACATCTGCTCCATAAGTGGCAAGAATGATTCCGATGGTGGACAAAACACCTTCGAGTATGAAGGACCTGCTACCACCCTGACCCTGACCTTCGCTGGTCGTGACTATATCCACAGCGTGGCTATTGCCAATCACAGCAAGGCGGCGCCAGCAGAAGTGAAGGCACAGTGGAGTTGGAAGGACGGCGTGCCCGCCACAATCGCCAACGTCCATATCGAGGGTTCTACCGGCACCGTCGCCTCTGACGTGGCAGGCATCGAGCTCTTCGTCGACGCTACCAAGGGTAAGCTGAAGTCAAATGGCGACAATGTGCAGTTCAATCAGGGAACGATCCTCCGCGTGCCCGTCATCTCTTCGAACGACGTGGTGACCGTAGTGGCTCACCCCTACAACTTCTCGGAAATCAAGATCGGCGGTAACATCTATAATACAGAGGCTACCGAATACAAAGCCAACGCCTCTGATGCCTCCAACGGCTATGTGGAGGTGGAGGCTACAACCAATTTCTACCTCTACTCCATCAGCGTCGTGCAGAAAGAGCCGGAGCAGTTGGCTACGCTCGACAACGAGCCTGTGACCGCTAACTTCGTCTTCGGTGCAGGAACTGACGGACAGCAGGCTGAGTTCGGCGATGCTGCCAAGTATTTCGTGACCAGCAAGGTGACCTACGGCAGCAACCTCTGGATCAAGGATGCCAACTCGAACCAGACACGTTTCGAGCCATATACACAGCAGAACGAAGGTGAAAGCGGCACGGCTGCCGACGAGACGAACGCCATCAAGTTCCTCATCCAGCCTAATTTCGGACTGGCCTTCACACCGAAGAAGGTGTCGCTGAAGACCACCCGTTTCGGTACCGACAACGGTCTGCTCGACTTCTCATGGATGAACCCCGACGGCAGCACCGTATCGCTCGCCGTAGGCGTGAAGCCCAACCGTAACAACGGCAATCCCAACTACACCGAGGTCTCCTACGACATCACCGGTGCAACACCGGCTGAAGGCACCTGCGGACTGGTGGTCAACCTCTACCACCTGCAGAGCGCCAAGCAGATCGGCTTCCGCGATATCGTAATCGAAGGAACACTTAGCGGACAGGAGAAGGAAGTGCCAGTGCTGGCTACAATCACCATCAACGGCGTTGAGTTCTCCGCCGCAAAGGTCTTCGACGATGCCTACGATGCAGAGATGGAACTCTCGAAGAAGGTGACCATGGTC
>Ga0247611_10004495_pt1 | contig 19273 bp, 10 predicted proteins | sample 177DNAGHGhighgp2_FD_192422 | JGI IMG/M metagenome (GOLD analysis project Ga0247611, IMG submission 192422) | Sheep rumen microbial communities from Palmerston North, Manawatu-Wanganui, New Zealand - 1770 DNA GHGhigh gp2 | ecosystem: Host-associated > Mammals > Digestive system > Stomach > Rumen...
AGTCGCTCGGTTCCTGTGAGTTTAAGTTGCGGGTTAAGCATCTCACCTGTCCAAACGATGGAACTACCGTTATTGATGTCGAAGTTTTTCTGCGAAATCAGCGGCGGTGTGTAACGCACATTGCCATTAGAGATGATATAGGAGCCTGTGAGGTTGTCACGCCCGGCAAAGTCGAGCCAATACTTCAATCGTCCATTGCCATCCACGGTTGCGCGGTTCTGGCCATCCTCGGACAAGAAAGCATTGATTTTAGCCCCCTGCTCTACTGTGAGGTTAACAAGGATGTTATTGGCACTGCTGCCACGACCAGTCACCAGGATGGTTGATTCTGATCCCGTGTGATTGAAATCGGTGAAGGTGACCATGTTCTCGTCCACTGACGTCGAGAGCTGCGAGATGTCATTCTTCATCACATAGGTGATATTGGATCCCGACAGCAATGTGGCATCGGCTCTCACCGTCATCATACTGCCATTGCTCTTGACAGTGGCGTTGATATCGGCAAGGCCTTTTCCAAAGATTTGAGTCACATCATCCTGCTTGCTGTCCATGAACTGTACCTCACGTCCCTGGGCGGTCAGGTCGATGACCATGTTATTCAGGTCACGCAAGTCAACCTGTCCATTGATGATAACGGGACTGTGATTAGTGCCGGTGAGCCTATAGTCGCTGAATGTGATGACATTGTCATCAACAGGGATGCGGTCGGGGGACAATCGCAATGAACTGCCATAACGGGGCAGATTGACCGTTGCCGAGTCGGCAATGAGGTAGCCATGGATGTGAGGAGCGTCGGTGGAACCGCTGACAGCCATTGTGCCGACTGCATAGCCGTCAAGCCAAATGTAGTTGCCAGGGATAAATGCATTGGCCCGAGCGAGCGGGAAACGATTGAAACTGGCCTCCATGTTGAGGGGAGTTGCAGCTGTAGCATCGTTGAGCGAGCCCCGCAGTGTTACAGCCTCTTCTCCATCAAGAATGAGGTCGGCAGTAAGACTGGTTGTGGAAGTCCTCGGGTCAAAATCAAAGTCGGCATTGAGGGTCACATCGCCCTCGGGCTTGCCGTTATAGACAAAGTCCTTGATATCGATGGCACCGTCACCATCGGCATTGTATCCGTCCCAGTTAATGTCCACAACAGCATTGAGCGTGCCGCTTGTCTTGTCGAGCATGGGCACGATGCGGGTCCACTCCTCCAAGCGCAGATTGTCGATATTGAGCTGAACATTCTCGGTGCTGTCGCCAGGCAGGCGTGTTGTAAGCAATTCCACACTGCTGCTGTCGCTCTTGAGCAGCAAGTCGGCATCGAGCATGCGTGTGCGATAATCCACGTTGATATAATTGTCCTCGTTGAAGGTCCAGTGGCGATAGCCGATGACAGGATCCTTGCCGAATAGTCGCATGCGCACCTCATCATCTTCAAGGTTTGCATTGCACCCCAGGCGATAACCCGTCTCGTGATTGATGTTCTGCTGGTGCAGCATGAAGTCTACAGCTGGACCCTTGAATCCGCCATTGATATCAACCTGGGCAAATTCATCCCATGTCCCTGGCCTGTTGCCCATGTGGGCATTGAAGGCGAGATACTTGTTATTCAACTCACTGGCATGTATCGTTAGGGTGTCGATATTGGTCTGGCCATAGCTGATGCCGTGGGCGCGGCCATCGATATAGATGCTGCTGTCGCTGACCACCTCACAGCCGATGTTGCGGAAATCGACCTCATACTGCTGCAAGTAACGCTGCACCAGTCCATCGGCACCCATGCGCATGTCAAAGGTAAACTGCGGCATGGGTTGCTTGATCTTCTCCACATCAATCCAGCGCTCCTTGTATTGCCGCTGGATCTCTTGGGCCGTCTTGGAGAAGTCCTCGACGAGCGCCATCATGCCCGACGGGGCGTTGAGGTGAGCATAGTTGTCCTCGTTCTGGAAGGTAAAACAAGTCTCCCATGGTGTACTGTGCAACGAGGCATTGGCCTCATCAGTCACCAGCATGCTGCTGTCGAGCATCCAGTCAATGTCGCGCAGGGTCATGTCGGCATCCCATTGCTGCGTGCGCAGGTTGATGTCGCCCGTGGCATGGAGGCGTGTCTTGCCACGACACTCGCCGTCATACACACCCAAACGCTTCAGATCCAAATCACGAACATTGCCATCGGCAGTGAACACATAGTGGTCGTTGCAGATCGTGCCATGAGCATTGACATCGAGGTCACAGCCCTTGTTGGCACTGGTTGCATACACATCGGCATATCCGCCACGCAACTTGCCGCGCGCTTTGAGGTTGCCGTATTCAGAACCATTGTATCGCACATGGGCAAGGTTGACGGTAGCATCGGTCCATGTGGAACCACAATCGGTGAAGTCAAAGCCGTGTCCACGGGCATTGACGCTTCCCGTGAGATTCTTCACATCATAGTCAGGCAAAAATGACTTGACGGGGAAATTATTGAAACTGGCATCCACATCATAGTTCTCGTTGCACATGTCATAGTAACCGTCGCCTCTCATTGTTCCTCCGCCCGTCGATACACGCAGATTGCGAGCCACATAGCGGCATCCCTCCTTGCCTATCTTGCCACTGAGCTTCATGGGCGGCAGTTTCACGCCGTCCAGGCCAAGCATCTTGTTGAGCATCGAGGGGTCGCGTAGATCCACCTCGGTATCGAGGTCAGCCTTCATGCGATCCATGTCGGTGGGGTTGTAGATGGTGCCCTTGCCTCGGACGCGTCCCAATCCGGGCACATCGGCATCAAGTGACTGCACGTCTACACGCTTTTCATTTCCCCGAGCCTTGGCCTTGATGCGCACGGGTTTGTTGTGGGGGATATCTTTCAGGGCTTTGCGCGCTTCGGGTACCAGTTTCTCAACCTCGCCCAGGTCAATCTTGCTGTCAGTGTCAATCGTTGCCTTACCATTGGGCTTACCGTCGAGCATGTCCTGATCGACGTGCGCATCAAGCTTGATGTCACTACCCTTGGTCTTGAGTTTCACATCGTTGAGGTCAAGGCCATTCTTGTTCTTGTCAACAATGCCACTGGCATCCTTGACCTGCAAGCCACTGCGCTCCTTTCCGCTCAAGTGCTTGACGGGCACCTTGAGTTTGTCGCCATCCATCTCAAAGTTATCGACGGCGGCATTCACATCCTTGACCTCGATATTGTCGGGATCCAGAGTGGTACCAGCCTTGTTGGGTTTCTTGCCTGTTTGGGAATAACGTCCCTTGCTGTTGGACAAGCGCACCTTTCCGGCCTTTACCTTCCAAGGCTTGTCGTCGGTCTTGTCTTGATTGGCTTCCTTGGGCATAGGATGGTCCTTGCGGTATTGCTTGGCATCCTTGGCACTGGGGTACTGGTAATCGACATCGGCCTTATCGACATTGAGTTCTCCCACATCGACAGTCTGAGCGCCTGTATCGACCTTAACATCCCTGGCCTCGGCATGCCCCACCTTAGCATCTAGTTTATCCACCGTGGGCTTCATGTCCATCTTGAAGTCCACATCGTCGGCAGTGACCTTGCCGGCATTGACCCGCCAAGGTTTGGATGGCTTCTTGTTGGGGTCGGGTTTCTTTTTCTCGGGCTTATAGCTCATCTTGGCCTTACCACCCTTTAGGGCTGCATTGTTCAGGTCAACCTTGTTGTTGTTCAGGTCAACCCGAGCTCCGTCCAGTTTGGCCTCATCCAGATCCACGTCCAGATCCATCGAGCCATCGTCGGTCTTGATCTGGGTCTTGGCTCCCTTGAGAGATGCGTTATCGGCCTCGACCTTCTTATCAATCAGCGGTTTTGGCTTCACGTCGGCCTTGACCTCGTCGGCCTTGAACAGCGTGTCGCCATTCTGATCAATGACCTGCACATCGGTGGCAGTGACATCGAGCGGGAACTTGATATTGACGTCGCCCACACTGATGTCCATGCCCGTCTTTTTGCTGGCATATTCGGCAGTAATGTCGGCGGCCTTGTTCTGGACCCAAGGGATATAGGCGGCAAACGGCAAGGCCACCACCATGCCCAACAAGCCGGTGCCCACCCAGGCAGCGACCCTTGACAACATATTTCCCTTTTTACCGAACATTATCGGAGCATCAAAAGCATGTTCTTTAATTTTAACTTACAAAGTTACAAAAGAATTTGAAAAACCAACTAAAAACCACCATTTTTTCGTTATTTTCATAGTCCCAATGCGTGTCTTGACCTTGCCGCTGCAAAAACAATTCCCGCCCACAACTCTCAGGGAGCCGTTGGGCGGGAATTGTATTTTCTGTCGGGGGTTACCCTTGAGTTATCATGCGTTTAGAACCACTTGAGGTAGGCGAAGTCCTGGCGGTGAGGCAACAGGTCGCACCAGGGATAGGCACGATAGGCGTAGCGGAACATGCCGTTCTCGTGGAAGGGAACCTTGCAGTTGTAGGTATAGATGTTACCATCGCGCTCAACCACATTGAGGTGCTCGGCACGATAGAAACTGGTGTGTCCGTCCTCATCACGATAAACCACGAGCTCGAGTTTCACGTCATCGCCCAAGCCAGCAGTGTCGAGGCGCATGGTCACCTCAATGTCGGCCTTGCCGTTGGCAATAGCCTCACGGTTGCCCATGATGTCGCCCACCAGGTGCACGTTGTCCCAGTTTGCAGCAATCTTCTCCTTCCAAGCCACAATCTGCTTGGCAATGGCATAACCGTTGGCCATGAGGCGTTGGGCACGCTCGGTCTGGGGACGATAGAACTTGTCGAAGTAATCCCTCATCATGCGCGACATGGTGAAGTTGGGTGCAATGTGGCAGATGGAATTCTTGATGTACTGGATCCACTCGGGTGAGTACCCCTTGCTGTTCTTGGCAAAGTAGAGGGGGATGATCTCATTCTCGAGCATGGAGTAGATGGTAGCCGAGTCGAGCTTGTCTTGTTGTGCTTGATCGGTGTAGGTGCGCTTGCTGGTCAATGCCCAGCCAGCACCCTCACGATAACCCTCATACCACCAACCGTCGAGCACCGAGAAGTTGAGCAGTCCGTTCATCTCGGCCTTCTCGCCTGACGTTCCCGAAGCCTCCAAAGGACGCGTGGGCGTGTTGAGCCACACGTCAACGCCGGTGATGAGACGCTTGGAGAGCGTCATGTCGTAGTTCTCGAGGAAGATGATCTTGCCCAGGAACTCGGGCATCTTGCTGATCTCGATGATGCGCTTGATGAGGCCCTGTCCAGCACCATCGGCAGGATGAGCCTTGCCGGCAAAGATGAACTGCACGGGGAACTTCTCGTTATTCACGATCTTGCTCAAGCGATCCAAATCATTGAAGATGAGATGAGCTCGCTTGTAGGTGGCAAAGCGACGTGCAAAACCAATGAGCAGTGCATCGGGATTAATCTTCTCGACAATGCTGGTGATGCGAGTGGGATCGCCCTGATTCTTGAGCCAGTTGTCGCGGAAGTCACGCTTGACAAAGCGGATGAACTTTTGCTTCAACATCATGCGCATTTCCCAAATCTTCTCGTCGGGGACATTCATCAAGGGAGCCCATGTAGCTTCGAGTTCCTGCTTCTCCATGAAGTCGTCGCCCAGCACCTGCTTGTAGAAAGCCTTCCACTCGCTGGCGGCCCAGGTGGGCATGTGGACGCCATTGGTGACATAGCCCACATGCGACTCCTCGGGGGCATAGCCCTTCCAGATGCCAGAGAACATTTTCTTGGATACCTCGCCGTGCAGCCAGCTCACGCCATTGCTCTCTTGGGTGGTATTCAAGGCGAATGTGCTCATGCAGAAGCGCTCGTTGCTGCCAGGGTTCTCACGTCCCATGTCCATGAGCTCCTGCCAGGTGATGCCCAAACGCTCGGGATACTCGCCCATGTACTTGCCAAAGAGCTCTTCCTCAAAGTAGTCGTGGCCTGCAGGCACAGGAGTGTGAACTGTGTAGAGCGAAGTGGCGCGCACCACCTCGAGAGCCTCATTGAAGTTGAGGCCATCCTCTTGCACCATGTCCACAAGGCGCTGCAGGTTGAGCAATGCAGCATGTCCCTCGTTGCAGTGATAGATATCGGCCTTGATGCCCAGTCGCTTGAGCAGCAACACGCCGCCGATGCCCAATAGGTATTCCTGCTTGATGCGGTTTTCCCAGTCGCCACCATAAAGCTTGTGGGTGATCTCGCGGTCATACTCGCTGTTGCGATCCATGTCGGTGTCCAGCAGATAAAGGGTAACACGCCCCACGTTAGCCTTCCACACGTTGGCATAGATGATGCGTCCCGGATAGGGCACCTCGTGAACGAGCTGCTGACCATTCTCGTCAAGCACCGGTTCGATGGGCAGCTGGTGGAAATTCTGTGCCTCGTAATTGGCAATCTGCTGTCCATCCATCGAGAGGGTCTGGGTGAAGTAACCATAACGATAGAGGAAGCCCACTGCTGTCATATTCACACAACGGTCGCTGGCCTCCTTGACATAGTCACCAGCCAGGATACCCAGACCACCTGAGTAGATTTTGAGGGCATTGCACAGTCCATACTCCATGCAGAAGTAGGCCACCGAAGGCAGGTCGTCGCGCAACGGTTTCTTCATGTACTCCTTGTACATCTTGTAGGTGCTCTCGATGCGTGCCATCATGGCGGCATCGTTCTGGATTTCGGCAATGCGCTCGTTGGTGAGACGCTGGAGCATCTTCACAGGGTTCTCGCTGGTGGCACGCCACGTGTCGCGGTCCATGTCATGGAAGAGGGTCTTTCCCTCGCTGTTCCACGCCCACCACAAGTTGCGTGACAACTCATTGAGTTTGTTGAGTTTGCCCGGCAATTCGGACTTTACAGTGATGTTTCTCCACTGCGGCTCGTTGCTGTTGCTTGCTTGAAATTTCATAAATTGATAGGTGTTGTTATGTTGATGTTTTTATTCTTCTGTTTTCTTGCGCTGCGTGGCCATGTTGAGGGCATGCTCATAGGCCTCGTCATAGCTGGTGATAAAGTTGTTCCAAGAGGCAGCACGGCTTGTTGCCCTGCAGGCATCGCGCACCGCCCGGTTTTCCTTATCACTCATCACATACAGGTTCATCAGGCTCATCGAGATAGCCTTAACTGTCTCGTTGTAGTTGCTGTCGGTGCGATGGAGCACCTTCACGCCATAACGGTCGCTGTCGTCGCCAAAGCGGTCGAGTACCCATTGGCCAAAACCGGCCAGATCGGTAGTAATGGTGGGCACCCCAAAGGCGGCACTCTCGAGCGGTGTGTAGCCCCACGGTTCATAATAGGAGGGGAACACCGCAGCATCCAGTCCTGTCAACAAGTCATAATAGGTCATGTTGAACACGCTGTCATCGCCATTGAGGTAACAAGGCACATCGATTACCGTCACCTTGTCTTGCTGCTCATTGTGAAAACCCAGCGCATTGATGCGGTTATAGATGGGGTCACGGTCCTGGTTGTGCAGCAGATGGGTGATCACGGGATCAAACAAGCGGTGGGGCTGCGAGGCATGCATGTTCTCGATCAGATCGGCGCGCGGTGCTTTCATCCAAGCCGGAACCAGCACAAGTGCGAGCACCTTGCGTTGCCTGCCCGTGACAAACGTGAGCGCATTTCTCAATTCCGACAGAGCGTCAAGATATACATCGATGCCCTTGTTGCGCATTTCCAACCGCCCCGAGGTTGCGACAATCATGGTGTCGGCGGCATAGTGTTGGCCTGTGAGTGAACTGGCCACTTGCAGCATGCGTTCACGAGCGGCGGTGCGCAGTGCGACGAACTTTTTCCCCTTGGGGACAAAGTTCTGCTCAAAGCCGTTGGGCGTGACCATGGGATAGCGTTCCAGCAACTGGCGACACTCACGAGCAGTGACATCGCTCACCGTTGTGAAGGCATCAGCAGCATGGGCTGCGGCCTTCTCGAGAGAATGTTTGGACTGCATGTTGAGTTCACCGGCCATCTGGTCGCCATAGTAGCCCGGCATGTAGTCATAGAGCGGTTTACCATTGCCGCAGATGCTGCGACCGATGCTCGTGGCATGAGTTGTGAACACGGTAGCCACGCCAGGCAAGTGAGCCTTGACATGGAGTAATCCCATTCCCGTTGTCCACTCGTCAAAATGCGCCACTACCCTCAAATCAGGGTTATCTTTCCACTTGACGATGCTCTCGATAACCAGAGCCGCTGCATAGGCAAACATGCATGACTGGTCATAGTCACCATAGGCATGCAGCGAGTCAACACGGTAACGGTTCCACATTTCGGTATAAAGAGCGTCCTTAAAAACGTATAGCGCATCAAATGTCACCAGCAGAGCAATGGGCTTGCCAGGGACATCCCATCGCCCTACCCTCACCCGCAGCCCATCGGGCAGCTGTGCCTGCCGCAACCATGCGGCAAGTGGCGTGCGCGTCTCAATAAAGGTGGGTGATGGCATATCGTCGGTCCACACGTCGGGACCGATGAAGATCAGGTTGTCTTTATATCGTGAGTGAAGGGTCTTGGCCTTGGTTGACAGGACGGCATAGATGCCACCGACCTTGTTACAGACCTCCCAACTGGTTTCAAACAGTAAGTCCAACATTACTCAGTAGTTAAACATTGAAAATTTGGGCACAAAGGTACAAAAAATCTCTCAATTTTCCGCCATTTTTCATGAATTAACTGAAGCATTTCATGCAATCGATTACTTGACTCGATCCGAGAGGGTAACGCAATGACGCACAATGGCGCAGAACAATCATTGCTCCACGCCATTGCAAAAACGATTATTAACCCTTAAAATTTACTTCACTTCTTCATAGGTGGTGTCCTCGACGTTGTCACCGCCCTGTCCGGCATTGCCACCCTGCTGGGGGCCACCCTGGAAGCCAGCGCCATGCATGTTGGACGGATCAAAGCCTGCACCGGGCTGACCTTGTGCACCGCCTGCCTGCTGGTACATCTTCTCGAACAGGGAGTTCAACTCGGCAGTTGCAGCGTCGATAGCGGCAAGATCCTGGCTCTTGTGGGCATCTTTAAGTTTGTTCAAAGCACCCTCGATCTGGCCCTTGATGTCGGCGGGCAACTTGTCGCCGCTGTCCTTGAGCACCTTCTCGGTCTGGAAGATGAGGGCATCAGCACCATTGATCTTGTCGATACGCTCTTTCTCGGCAGCATCGGCTGCGGCATTGGCAGTAGCCTCGTCTTTCATGCGCTGGATCTCGGCATCACTCAAGCCACTTGAAGCCTCGATGCGGATGCTCTGTTCCTTGCCAGTTGCCTTATCCTTGGCACTGACGTTCATGATACCGTTGGCATCGACCTCAAAAGTCACCTCAATCTGGGGCACACCACGGGGAGCGGGAGCGATTCCATCAAGATGGAAACGGCCCAAAGTCTTGCAGTCCTTAGCCATGGGACGCTCGCCCTGAAGGACGTGAATCTCAACCTCGGGCTGATTGTCGGCAGCCGTCGAGAAGACTTGACTGCGACGTGCGGGAATGGTCGTGTTGGCTTCGATGAGCTTGGTCATCACGCCACCCAGCGTCTCGATACCCACGCTCAGGGGCACCACGTCGAGCAAGAGCACGTCCTTGACATCGCCGGTGAGCACACCGCCCTGGATAGCGGCACCCACAGCCACAACCTCGTCGGGGTTAACACCCTTGGATGGAGCCTTGCCGAAGAACTTCTCGACAATCTGCTGCACAGCGGGGATACGGGTCGAACCGCCCACGAGGATCACCTCGTTGATGTCGCTCGTGCTCAAGCCGGCATCGGCAAGGGCCTTGCGGCAGGGCTCGATAGTGCTCTGGATAAGGTCATCACACAACTGCTCAAATTTGGCACGGGTCAAGGTCTTAACCAAGTGCTTGGGCATGCCGTCGAGCTGGGTGATGTAGGGAAGGTTGATCTCGGTACTGGTCGAGCTCGATAGCTCAATCTTGGCTTTCTCGGCAGCCTCCTTGAGGCGTTGCAGGGCCATGGGATCCTTGCGCAGATCCATGCCGTTCTCCTGCTGGAATTCCTCGGCTAGCCAAGTGATGATGCGCTGATCGAAGTCGTCGCCGCCCAGGTGGGTGTCACCATTAGTGGCCTTGACCTCAAACACGCCATCGCCCAGTTCCAGGATAGAGATATCAAATGTACCGCCACCCAGGTCAAACACGGCAATGCGCTTGTCGCTATTATCCTTGTCCAGACCATAGGCCAGAGCGGCAGCTGTGGGCTCGTTGACGATGCGCTGCACCTTGAGTCCGGCAACCTCGCCGGCCTCCTTGGTGGCCTTGCGCTGAGCATCGTTGAAGTAGGCGGGCACGGTGATGACAGCCTCATCGACGGTGGTGCCCAAATAATCCTCGGCAGTCTTCTTCATCTTCTGGAGAATCATGGCCGAAATCTCCTGGGGCGTGTACTGGCGACCAGCAATCTCGACACGGGGCTGGTTGTTGCCGTTGTTGACCACCTTGTAGGGCATGCGCTCCACATCCTTGGTAACGTGATCAAAAGTCTCACCCATGAAGCGCTTGATCGAGAACACGGTACCGGTGGGATTCATGATTGCCTGACGCTTGGCCGGGTCACCCACGATGCGCTCACCGCCGTCCTTGAATGCTACAACCGAGGGCGTTGTGTTGCGACCCTCACTGTTGGGAATAACGACCGGCTTGGAGCCTTCCAGAACCGATACACACGAGTTAGTAGTTCCTAAATCGATACCAATAATCTTTCCCATAATAAGTTTCTCTCTTTCTTTATTTATTTTGTTTTGTAATGTTGTTAAATTCTTATTTAATAAGGTGAAGGTGACATGTGTGACACCTGTCATCGCATCATTAGCTGCAAACCGCGTGCCAAAACTGGCAGGGTGACACATTGTCAGCAAAACTGACAGTTGTCAGCATGCGTCACAATGTTCAAAATGGATGAAAAAAATTATTTTTCAAACTTTTTCTTTAAAAAGGCCATGCGTTTGTCGCAATTTGAGTACCTTTGCTTGATTGAAAGGTGAGAGTGCACCAAATCAGTCATCAAGTGTGACCTTTAAAACCAAGTTAATGTTATGATTATCATCGGTATTGCCGGCGGCACCGGTTCTGGTAAAACTACAGTAGTGCGCAAAATTATGGAACGCTTGCCCGAGGGCGAGGTGGGCGTGATATCGCAGGATTCCTATTACAAGGACTCAAGCCATGTCCCCCCCGAGGAGCGCCAGAACATTAACTTTGACGAGCCGGCAGCGTTTGACTGGAACCTGCTGCTCGAGCATGTCAAGATGCTCAAGCGCGGCGAGTCGATTGAGATGCCCACTTATAGCTACTTGACCTGCTCACGTCAAAAAGAGACGGTTCCCATGGGTCCCCATGACGTGGTGCTCATCGAGGGTATCATGGCACTGGTGGATGCCCGATTGCGCAAGATGATGGACATCAAGGTGTTTGTCGACGCCGATGGTGACGACCGTCTGATCCGTGTCATCTCTCGCGACTGCATCGAGCGCGGCCGCACTGCCGAGGCTGTCATCGAGCGCTACCAGCGTGTGCTCAAGCCCATGCACCAGTTACACATCGAGCCCACCAAGAAGTTTGCCAACATTATTATCCCCGAGGGCGGCAACAACGAGGTGGCCATTAACCTGATCACCGACTACATCAAGGGTCGCTTGACTACCAACAAGAAGAAATAATGAAACTGCCCTGGCAACACAAGGTCAATCCCGGTGAAACCGCGGCCCAGGGTGCCCGCTCATCGAGAGACAAGGACACCGTGTCGCGCCTGAAGGCTTCGGGCGAAGCTGGCACGCTGGTATTGAGCACCGATAACCTGGTAAAAAAATACCGTCAGCGCACCGTTGTGAATCACGTTTCAATCGATGTGCATCAGGGCGAGATCGTGGGCCTGTTAGGGCCTAATGGTGCTGGCAAGACCACGACATTCTACATGACCACCGGACTGGTGACACCCAATGAAGGTCGTGTCTTCCTTAATGATGTTGACATCACGACCCTCCCTGTCTATCGTCGAGCACAGCTTGGCATCGGATATCTGCCACAGGAGGCATCGGTGTTCCGCACACTGAGCGTCGAGGACAATATCCGCACCATCCTTGAAATGACCGATCTCACTCCTGCTCAACAAAAGGACCGCCTGGAACAGCTCATCAGCGAGTTCCATCTGCAGAAGGTGCGCAAAAATCTGGGAAACCGCCTCTCGGGCGGTGAGCGCCGGCGCACCGAGATTGCCCGAGGCCTGGCCATCAATCCTCACTTCATCATGCTCGACGAGCCCTTTGCCGGCGTTGACCCCATCGCTGTCGAGGACATCCAGAGTATCGTCCACAGCCTCAAGAGCAAGAACATCGGCATCCTCATCACCGACCACAATGCTCCCGAGACACTGAGTATCACCGACAGGGCCTATCTGCTATTTGAGGGCAAGATCCTGTTCCAGGGCACCAGCGAGGAGTTGGCCGATAACCCGACCGTGCGCGACAAGTACCTGGGTCACAACTTCGTCTTCCGCCGCAAGAACTTTGACTATCAACTCACAGCCAAGGAGAGTTGAGTTTCCCCAATTGCGAGAGAACAGCATCCGCTACAGCTAAGCCTGCAGGAGAGATGACTCGTCGACGAGGTTGTTGAGCATCGCATAGACAGTGAGTCCCGCAACGCTCTTGATGCCTGTCTTGTGGGTGATGTTTTTACGATGTGTGATGACGGTGTGGATGCTCACGTTCAGGCTGTCGGCAATTTCCTTGTTGGTTTTGCCTTGCGCAAGCTGCACCAGCACCGCAGTCTCACGCTTGGTCAATTCATAGTTGTTTTTTCCGGACTTATCATCGCTGGGCACAGCTTGAGCCAGTGTCTCGATAATCACGGCACGGCTGTCGCGAATGTCAACCACACTATCATATTGCTTGAGCAAATCATGCTCCACATACTGGTAAACCAGTGCCACCATTGCAACCGAATGCTCGCTGCGCAACTTGGCCACACTTGTGTTATGCAACAGTGTGGGATTGATGACGACAATGTCGGGACGGGCTGCAAGCAGACGCTCCTCGAGCTTATCGGCATTGACCTCTGGCTCCAGTATTTTGAAGCGAATTTGCCCATCGAGGATGGACTTCAGCCCCATGATAATGAGCTCGGAGGGTTCTACGATCAACAGTCGCTGTTTCATGACAGGATAGCGTTTTCGAGATGATGTACCAACGGTACCATTATCTTCTCTTCAATGAGGGTGTGCTTCTTTAGATCCTCACTCAGTCGCAGGATGTCATAGACCACATCGGTCACATTGTCGTCATCGACCTGTGGTGGCAAGTACTTGAACACGATGTTTAACAGGTCATCGAGTTTGCCCTCGATGTCGCTGTGGGTGTGGATGAACTCACTGATGCTATAAGTAGAGTCCTTTTTTCCCGCCATCAAGGCAAGGATGTGCGGAAAAACCTCTTGCTCCTCATGCTGGAAATGAGCCACAACCTCGACCTTGTATTGCTTGAAGAAACTGCTGAACACCTGCCCGATGCGCCCGCTCAGATTTTGTGCGATGGCATCCAAGTGCCGCTCGATGTGTGGCAGCCGCTTCTGGACATAGTACTTGTGCGACTTCTCTAAATAGGGGACGAGTCCCGTCATGTCGGTACCCAAAATCGATGCTGTTGATGGCACATAACCGGTGAAGGTGTAGACGTTGCAGATGAGCAGGAAGAAGTCGGTATCCACACCACTATGCTCACACACATCGGCTATCGAACGGTCACCAAAACCCAACGAGACGCCCAGGCGCGTGAGCAGTGTCAACAACGACGGGTGGGCAGTGATCAGGTCACTCAAGCGGCTATTGCTTGAAAAGAGGCGTGATCTCATATCTTTCATTCTATCGGACAGTTTTAGTTCACAAACATTAATTTAATGGCGCAAATTTAGTACTTTTTCTCCACTTGAGCAAGTGCAGGATAATATCCCCACAAATGGGGAGGAAAATGCCATTAAATACCCTGAAATTGGCATTGTCGGACTACAATATAAATAGTAATTTTGCAAATTGGAATAAACTATAAAAACCGAATGAGTACCAACGAAAACAAAAAGAACAATGTAACTTTCACCCAGCGCAAGCTCGATGATGTGCCTGTGGGCAACACCGTGCAAGTGGTTAAAGTCACTGGCGACGGAGCCTTCAGGCAGCGTCTGCTTGAGATGGGTTTCGTGCGCGGAGCGCGCGTGACAGTCCTCAAGAATGCCCCACTGCAAGATCCAGTTGAATACATGATCATGGGTGTCCACATCTCGTTGCGTCACAGCGAGGCAGCCAAGGTTGAAGTGACAGACACAGGAGCCAACATCTCCAATGCCGAGGACACCTACAACGGCACCATCGAGACCGAGGTGGCCGGCACCGACCCGATGGCCGACAATGTGCTGCGCGTTGTCCTGGTGGGCAATCCCAACTGTGGAAAGACCTCTTTATTTAATAATGTGACAGGAGCCAAGGAGAAAGTTGGCAACTATGGCGGCGTGACCGTTGACAGCAAGGAGGGCTGGTTCAGCATCGGTGGTCGCAAAGTGCAACTGGTGGACCTGCCGGGCACCTACTCGCTCACCGAATACTCACCCGAGGAGATGTATGTGCGCACCTACATCCGCGACAACCATCCCGATGCCATCCTCAACATTGTGGATGCAGGAAATCTGGAACGCAACCTGTACCTCACGACCCAGATCATGGACATGAACATCCCTATTGTGATCGCCTTGAACATGTGGGATGAACTGGAGAAGAGCGGCGACAAGCTCGATGTTGACATGATGAGCCGCCTGCTGGGAGCTCGCATGGTGCCCATGACAGCTCACAATGGCCGGGGCGTGAAAGAGGTGTTACAAGCTATCATGGATGCTATCAACGAGAGTGAGCAAGAGACCACTCACCACAATGTGAACTATGGCACAATCATCGAGGACAGCATCAAGGAATTGAGCGAGAAATGCCCGCATCTTGACCGTTATACTGTTCTCAAAATCATTGAGGGTGACAAGCACGCTATCGAGCTCCTTGACAGTCAAGCCGATGCCAGCCAGGTCAAGAAAGCCGCTGCCGACATGCGCCAGCGCATCGAGCGGGACTACAACGACGACATCGTGAGCATCATCACCGACCTGAAATATGGATTTGTGCGCGGCGCATTGGCCGAGGCTCTGACCCCCAATCCAGCACGCGACGACAATGAGACCAAACCCGGTTACTCGATGGACCGCCTGCTGACCAACCGCTGGCTGGCACTACCCATCCTGCTGGTGCTGATGTGGCTGATGTTTGAAGCCACATTCACCCTCGGCGCTTACCCTCAAGACTGGATTGAGAGCGGCATCAGTCGGTTGGGCGAGTGGATTGGCAATGCACTGCCCAACGGCATCTTGCGCGACCTCATTGTCGATGGAATCATCGCCGGTGTGGGCGGCGTGCTCGTGTTCCTGCCGCAGATTTTGATTTTGTTTTTCTTCATCTCACTGCTCGAGGACAGCGGCTACATGGCCCGTGCCGCGTTCATCGTGGACCGCATCATGCACCGCGTGGGGCTGCACGGCAAGTCGTTCATCCCCTACCTCATCGGCTTTGGCTGCGGTGTGCCCGCCATCATGGCAACGCGCACCCTGGAGAACCGCCGCGACCGCCTGGTGACCATCCTCACCGTGCCCTTCATGTCATGCTCGGCGCGCCTGCCGGCCTACCTGCTGCTGGTCGCAGCCTTCTTTACTGCCAATCAGGGCCTCATCCTGATGAGCATCTATCTCATCGGCGTTCTGGTGGCTGCCATTACCGCCATCGTGATGAGCAAGACCTTCCTCAAGCATGACAAGACCCAGTTTGTGATGGAGCTTCCACCCTACCGCCGTCCAACGGCCCGCAATGCCACCATCCACATGTGGAGCAAGGGCAAGCAATACCTGCAGAAGATGGCCACCATCATCCTGGCCGCATCCATCATCGTGTGGGCTCTGGGCTATTTCCCCCGTCATGAGGGTCAAACGCCCCAGGAACAGATCGAGAACTCCTACATGGGACGCATGGGCAAGGCCATCGAGCCTGCTGTCGCTCCACTGGGCTTCAACTGGCAAATGGGCGTGAGCGTGCTCACCGGTGCCGCTGCCAAGGAGATCGTTGTCTCGACAATGGGTGTGCTCTACACCGGCGAGACCGATGCCGACGAGGAATCGGCACCGCTCAAGGAGAAGCTGCAGACGGCCACCAAGCCCAACGGCGAGCATGTGTTCAACCCCATTGTCGCCTACTCGTTCATGCTCTTTATCCTGCTCTACTTCCCGTGCATCGCCGCTCTGGCGGCCATCAGGCGCGAGGCGGGCACCAAGTGGATGGTGTTTGAGATCGTCTACACCACAGCTGTGGCGTGGATTGTGTCGTTCATCTTCTATCAAGTGGCAACTCACATTTAATGAGGAATGATTATGGGAACATGGAATATCATACAGACCATCGTGGTGCTCGGTATCATTGCCGTGGCACTGGTGTATGTGCTGCGCCGGGTCATCAAGACCCTGGGCAACAAGAAGGACTGTGACTGCGGATGCGGGTGCGGCAAGGACTGCCCTAACAAGCACAAGCCCACACGCAACTACTAAACACGTCACCCACACATTAAAAATTAATGCGCTCAGCGGAAAATCAGTGGGGCTGTCGTGAGGTCGAAAGACCACGATCATCCCACACCTTTTAGGCGTGATCCTAGGGCAGACGATCTTGAGCACATGAATTATCAAGAGCGCCATGACGTTGATGTCACGGCGCTCTCGTGTTAAATAGAATGATGTGTCTCTGTCAGGCTTCGGGGGGATTACTCCTCGTCATCGAGCAGGATGTGCATCACCTCGATGGCACTCTTCATGACGTTGGTGCCAGGGCCGAAGATAGCGGCCACACCAGCCTTGTAGAGGAAGTCGTAGTCCTGCATGGGGATCACACCACCAGCGGTGACGATGATATCCTCACGACCGAGCTTCTTGAGCTCCTCGATAACGGCGGGCACGAGGGTCTTGTGACCAGCGGCAAGCGACGAAACGCCCAGTACGTTGACGTCGTTCTCAACGGCCTCGCGGGCACTCTCCTCGGGAGTCTGGAACAAGGGACCCATATCCACGTCAAAGCCACAGTCGGCATAACCGGTGGCAACCACCTTGGCACCACGGTCGTGACCATCCTGACCCATCTTGGCAATCATGATGCGGGGCTGACGGCCTTCCTTCTTGGCAAAGAGTGCGGTCAAGCGACGAGCCTCCTCCAGGTCGGGATCGGATTTGGTTTCTGCTGAATACACGCCTGAAATGGTTTTAACAATTGCTTTGTAACGTCCAACGACTTCCTCGCAAGCGTCTGAGATCTCGCCCAGCGATGCGCGGTCCTTGGCGGCCTCGACAGCAAGCTCGAGCAGATTACCCTTGCCGGTCTTGACACACTCGGTGATGGCGGCGAGGTCGGCCTTAACCTTAGCCTCGTCACGGTTAGCACGCAGCTTCTCGAGACCTTCTACCTGCTCCTTGCGGACCTCGGTATTGTCGATCTCCAGGATATCGATGGGAGCTTCCTTCTCGAGGGCATACTTGTTGATGCCAACGATGGTCTGGCGGCCACTGTCGATGCGGGCCTGGGTGCGAGCGGCGGCCTCCTCGATGCGCATCTTGGGCACGCCTGTCTCGATAGCCTTGGCCATACCGCCCAGCTTCTCGATCTCCTCGATGTGAGCCCATGCCTTCTGCACCAGCTCGTTGGTCAGAGCCTCAACATAGTAGGAACCTGCCCAGGGGTCGATGACCTTGGTGATGTAGGTTTCCTGCTGGATGTAGATCTGGGTGTTGCGGGCAATGCGAGCCGAGAAGTCGGTAGGCAGTGCGATAGCCTCATCGAGGGCGTTGGTGTGCAGCGACTGGGTGTGACCCTGTGCAGCAGCCATAGCCTCGATACAGGTGCGGCCCACGTTGTTGAAGGGATCCTGAGCGGTCAACGACCAGCCCGAGGTCTGGCTGTGGGTGCGCAACGACATCGACTTGGGATTCTCGGCGCCGAAGCTCTTGACGATCTTGGCCCACAACAGACGGCCAGCGCGCATCTTGGCGATCTCGGTGAAGAAGTTCATCGAGATGCCCCAGAAGAACGACAGGCGGGGAGCGAAGGCGTCAACCGACAGACCTGCATTCACACCCGTGCGGATGTAGTCCATACCATCGGCCAGCGTGTAGGCCAGCTCGATGTCGGCGGTAGCACCTGCTTCCTGCATGTGGTAACCCGAAATAGAGATCGAGTTGAACTTGGGCATATATTTAGAGGTGTACTCAAAGATGCTGGCAATGATCTGCATCGAGAACTTGGGAGGATAGATATAGGTGTTGCGAACCATGAACTCCTTCAAGATATCGTTCTGGATCGTACCCTGCATTTCCTCGAGCTTGGCACCCTGCTCCAGACCTGAAACGATGTAGAACGCCATGATGGGCAGCACGGCACCGTTCATGGTCATGGACACTGACATCTTGTTCAAGGGGATACCGTCAAAGAGGACCTTCATGTCCTCGACCGAGCAGATCGACACACCTGCCTTGCCCACGTCACCGACCACGCGGGGGTTGTCGGCGTTGTAGCCACGGTGGGTAGGAAGGTCAAATGCTACGGACAGACCTTTCTGGCCAGAGGCCAGGTTGCGGCGGTAGAAAGCGTTGGACTCGGCAGCGGTCGAGAAACCAGCGTACTGACGGACGGTCCACGGACGGAACGGATACATCAGCGAATAGGGGCCACCCAGGAAGGGAGGAATACCGGCAACAAACTCCAGGTGCTCCAGACCCTCGATGTCCTCGTGAGTGTAAATGGGCTTAATGTCGATCAGCTCGGCATTCTTCCACACCTCGCCCTTGGGAAGGGGATTGTGCTTTACATTAAAAGCATCGTTAGCAATATCTATATTCTTAAAATTCGGTCTCATAGTCGTCTCGTCATTTTAACAGTTTAGCGTTGAAGGCTTTTAATGTTGCAAGCACGTTGGTGCGCACGTTGATGAAGTGCTCAATGCCCAGGGCCTTGAATTCGTCGGTCTCGGGACCGGCCAGCACGAGCTCGGCACGGCCATTGAGTTCCTTGACAGCCTCGGGGATGAGAGCGGCATACTCGTCGTCGCTGGAGCAGAGGACAACCACGTCGGCCTGCTTCTCCATAGCGGCATCCACACCTTCCTTGACGGTCTTGAAACCGTTGTTGTCGATAAGCTCATAGCCAGCGCAGGCAAAGAAGTTGTCGCTGAACTGGGCACGGGCCAGACGCATAGCCA
>Ga0247611_10004496_pt1 | contig 19273 bp, 38 predicted proteins | sample 177DNAGHGhighgp2_FD_192422 | JGI IMG/M metagenome (GOLD analysis project Ga0247611, IMG submission 192422) | Sheep rumen microbial communities from Palmerston North, Manawatu-Wanganui, New Zealand - 1770 DNA GHGhigh gp2 | ecosystem: Host-associated > Mammals > Digestive system > Stomach > Rumen...
CCAATCACAACCGCTTGCGCCTTCACTCAAGGAATCCATGCCATCAGGGTACCAAGAGAATGCCATATCAAGGAACTTATTCTTATCTTGTATTGCCCCATACTCATCAACAACAACGATGTCATCTCTCATGATATAGTCAGTGATTCCCTGCTTAGTAAGAGGATAACGAAGTCTGTACTCATACTTACCAACATAATCATGATTTTCATTAATGTATGATAGATTCATTTTAATGATGTTAGGACACCAGTCAAACTTCCAGCCTGCAGAGCGCTTGCCGATATGTAGCTTACCCCAGCCTTCAATACTATCAATATCATTGCTCTCTGGTTGGTCAAAGAGAAGATGAGCAGCACTGAGTACTTCTCTGAAGTGAGTTCCGTCAACAGTCTCATTAATAATTTCCTTAAGAGAGATGAGTTCTTCCTCAGTAGGTTTCTTGTGAAGATAATAATTTGTTCCCATTGTTAAAACTATTTAAAGAGTGAATAAATCTAAAACATATCATCATCGTATGGGTATTCCTCAGCATTATAAATGCTGACAATCATTGTGATTAAACCCACAAGATATATGATTCCCAATATGATCAAAAACCATTTCATAATATAAAATTTGTTTTATTAATTACAAATATAAAATATAAATATTACTTAAAAAATTTAATACTTAATTATTAAATTTTGTTAAATGATTTAATCAATTCAACACCTTTCTTATTTAAGAACTCATCCTTAAAACTTGGGCCAAGATCTGTCAAACAAGAATGTTTAAACTTAATTTTCATCTTATCGGTTACATTGTTCAAATGTTCAATTATCTTATCATCATTGTCTCTATAATATACCCTGATGAACTGGTAATCTTTGTCGTCTTCAGTATCATTTAACACAAGTCTTACGTATGAACTGCTTTGGAATATGTCTTGTCCAATCTTAATATTGTTTTCTACCTTTGGATCTGTTCCACTAATAGAAATATGAACACTATCATCAGATCTTAAATTGTCAATAGGATATATATATGTGTCATATAATTTGCTATATAATATATCTGACCTCAAATCAATATATGTAAACATTTTTGTTTTACCATTACCCATTGATAATGTTTCTTTACCAGAACCTAACATTTCTATATCTGACAGTTGTGTTGATTCTGAACGAGACCAATGATTACATCGCATAGTTTCCCGAGCCTTAATCAGATCTAATGACATATCTTCATAAGTACGAATTCCTTGTGGACGCTCAACATCAATATCTTTATTATATTCGTCAGAATAATTAAGATACCATAACATACTTTCCCAATAATTTTCGTCATGATCCTCAATGGTACAGTCATTTGCACAAAATGTTTTAGGTGCAGTCACAACCATTGAAAACTGCCAACATGTCTTATAATTGCGACCAAAGAATATGATGAAATGACCAGGTCTTTCATATCTGGGGGTGTTCCACTTATCCTTCCATCCAATGTCCCAACTCATCACATGAACAGGAAACCATTTAGAGGTATACCATTTAAGATATTCTGTTGATGCCATTGGCCAATATCCTTTAGTGGTACAGTCATCATATTCTCCAAATTGAGTCTTTACTTTTCCATGATACTTGTGTAACGGTCCAAAATAAAACTTGAACCTTGGTCGCTTAAAGTACTTACGAGCTTTCCACCATGTTGCAAAAGGACATTGCAGATACTTGTTATACTTACCGACTTTTATATGAAGGGTCATTGAATTGGAATTGTATGTTATTGGAAACTTCATCAATCAATAATTTTTATTATCGTTATTCTTATATATAAGATTAATACGAATTCTAACAATGTTTCGTATAAGAATTATGAACACTATAATTCCCCAAGACTGCAAGAACGTAAGCATAGGAGCAGATGTCCAAAATATAGGACTCAACCAATTCCATAATCCCCATAGTGCAAGTGCTGATAATACGGTAACCACCAGGAACAGGAATATAAATATTACCCAATCAAAAAGTCTGTCTCTCATAATATAATTATTCATTTGTTTCTAATCTATTTAATACATGTTCAATTCCCCACTCATACATCTTAAATGTATCATTTTCCTGTGGAGTTGGCGGTTGTTTATATTCATAGCATGTTTCTGTATTCTGAACAACAAAATAATATCCTTTTACAGTATTGTTCCAGAGTACTGAAACATTCCAGCTTGGATCTTGTTCTAAAATCCATTCATATGCTTCGTTAAGAGTAGGAACATAAATGAACTTAGTGTTAGTTGCCATTTCAATATATGCACAACTCTCAAGCGATAATTTACAATGTCCAAGTTCACCATTTTTTAACTCGACATATTGTTCATCAGAATATTTGTCATAACCCTTCTCGTGTAATACTTTAGCAAGGTGTAAAGAAACTTTGTCTTTTGTTGTCATAATTATTCCTCCTCTTTTTTATTTGAATTCTTTTCAATTTCTTCCCATTCTTTCTCTTCGAGATATTCTTCACTTAACTTACCCCCATAATAATCCTTATAAGAATAATCCCAATCCTCATCATTATATCCTTTATAGACAGAATCATCAATCTTGAAGTCAGGACCCCACTTATCAATGACTGTCTTAGAATTGCTTGTTGGACATTTAAAGATTGCTCCACGAATAGTATGTTCATCCATATTGGTACGATAGAACCCGAGGAAGTCATGCATCAACTTATATACTTTTTCAGCATTCTCATTACCGATAAGTTCGTCAAGTGTTTCGGTCTTTTCTGACGAACGAACTTTCTCACCAGTATTAAAGATATCCTCATATACAGTACGTTTTCCACCTTCCTTAAAAAGTTCAAAAAGAAATTCACATGCTTTCTTAAGCCAATCATTTGCTCCATAGGCATTAAGATAGTCTTGAACAATTTGAGACTGAACCTCCATAGGAAGATAATGCCAATCATATACGTGATCTTTCTCAGGGTCCAATTCACCACTCTTGAACTTATCAATATAAATATTAATGTCCACAGAAGGTTGAGCTCGCATGTACATCTCTCGAATCATTCTATCACATGCCTCACTTAAGATTTCACGTCGGGTAATATATTTAGCCATAATCTTAAAGTTTATAAGTTAAATAATAATTAAATTGTATATATAATATATAAAAAAAAGGTTGAAAAATTCAACCCTTTCATAAAAAATTTAATTATTTTTTCTTAATATTTTCGTTTTATTGTTGGAATTATCATAACGTCTTGTGAGGGCATTTTAAAACTCCATTCTGACCCAATACTTAAAGTGTTTACATCAATAAACTGTTTATCAGAATTCATTACCTTTATAGATGGATTCATTGTGTTATGAGGAATATCAGTTATTCTAAAAATAGTTATTAAGGTACCTGATTTTGCTGTTTTATGATTTCCAAGAACTGCTATTTCAAATAAGCCATCATCAACGTTAATATTATATAATGATTGAGATTCAAATAACTTATTTATTATATTGTTTTTTATATTGCATAATTTCTTAAATATGTTTCTTAATGTTTTCATAAGTGTACATATGAATAAATTTGCAATATAAAAATAAATATTTATTTATTAAATGAATTAATGATTTCCTTTATCTTCTTTCTTTCATTCTCAAATGTCTCACAATATTCTTCCTGTTGTTCACTGTTCAACATATCCCACATCTTATTAAGCAATGTAAGATTTGTATGACAAGCATCAGTGTTATAGTTGTTATCCTTGCTTGTGATATTCTTTAGTATGAAGTTTATGTCTCTATCATTCATGATGTATAAATTAGATTAATTTATTCTTATTTCCCCATATTTCTATTTCTCTATATAAATCATCATATAAAAATGTATCATTATATAACGAATAAAATGAGCTTACTAATGGATAACATGCTAACAATTGGTCAGTTGTTTCACATGAATGAATAGTTTTGAAACATTTTTCATATGCAACATACTTATTCTGTTCATATCCAAATTCTCCCTTACTAAAGGCCATCCATTCTTTATTATGTTGAAATTTCATTTCACAAAATAATGCATAAAAAAGAACACTCACAAATAAAATAAATAAAATAAATGTAATCATATAATTAAAGTTTTTAAAATTATTTTAAAATTTATATATTTAATATATTATTAGACAGATGAATATTTAATAAAAAATTATTAAAGAATATTAAATTATTTCATTAATCAATTCTATATAAATCTAATGTAGCCTTATGATCCATCATATCAAGACCTATGAATGAACACTCATCATCAGCAGGTTCATCATAGTTCTCATCAATAGGTTCACCACTCATAAGATAGTGTTGGTCAATATCAGTAAAATATCCTGTTGACAGATGACTCTCATAATGATCATGATAATGTCCATAGAACCAATACTTGACATCACTATGTTTGATTAAGTCAAAGTATAGTTTAGCAAGTGTGATACGGTCTTCCTTTGCCTTCTCATAAAGTTCATCATCCATCCAGGATATCCTCTCAAATTTAGGCGGACAGAACATTGGAGCGCAATGGGTAACGACTATATCAATATTCTTACAGTTCAACTCATGATATGGAAGTACATTCTCAAATTCCCACCAATCAACATCCTTTGTTCTAAACTTCTTATCAACAGATGATGCTCCGCCTACACACAATATATTATGTCCTTCAATCTGAAGAACAGTATAATCTCTTATAAGATGAATATTAGAGAACTGTCTCATGTCCTCTGGAGTATTGTTGAAATAGTCTGGGTTGTCATGATTTCCTCTGACAAAGTATACATGAACATTCAGTGCAGCAAATCGCTTATTCATAGAGGTGAACATATCAACATAATAGTTATGTTTATAGAAGCCCATCCCTATGTCACCAGCAACTATCACATGTGCATTCTTGATACCATATCTCTTTGTGATACCATAGCCAAAGGAATTGAATTCTCCATGTATGTCTCCTGTGAAATAAATCGAATTTTTCATATTTATGTGAAATCAATCATATATTCAATAATGCTTTGTATTTAGGGTTATCAAGTTGTGACCGTTTATGACCGTTAATATAGTTTTCAAAATTTAATATAGAATCAATTGGATTCATGCTACTATCTTCAAGACATGTATCATTTGTTGCTGCAGTAAGAGCTTCAGCATTTGTCCAAGTTTGTTTATGTCCGTGAACAGGTGAGGCACAGAAAATATCATCCTCACCATTTTTCATGATGAGTTTTTGTATTTCATATATCGCAATCTTTTGTGCTTGTTCTCTTGTCATTTTCATAATTTGTTCAATCATAATTTAAATCCTTCCATAAATAATTGACTCAACAATTTGTCTACCTCAGCAGTTGGCAAGTAAAGACCAAGTCCTTCATTCACAGCATCAAATGCAGTAGGATAAATTTCCATTTGTCCTGCATACTTGCGAACGATGAAACCGCTTGAACACATTCCACCAACTTGACACATGAATCCATCTGAAATAGATCCAATAACTTTACCCTTACCATCATAAATGGTGAAATAACGCTTTATGATACTTGGTCCACTTGTTACATCAATTTTCTTTACAGTCATAATCGTTGAGATTTAAATTGTTGAGTTTTAAATTAATTATAGATATAATATATAAAAAGTCCCTGAGAAATTCAATATTCCAGGGACTACATATTATAAAAAATGTTAATTCTTTTTATTTCTCAAAACCAGCCTTCAATCTCCATGAACTCCACTACCATATAGCATATTCTTACATAACAGCGATGATTACTAAAGCAAATGAGCTCATGATTAAGAAGTACTTCAAAAATTTAGCAAGCCATTCAATATCACTTCATAATCTTAAAAATTTATATATTTTTATTAATTCTTTATTTTGATAAATTTTTCATATTTGACAAATGTGCTATATTCTTTTCTAGAATATAAATTTTATAATATATTGCAGTATTAGGATCTATACTGGGATATATAATTGAACCATCAATTCCAGTTCTTATGTAATTTTTTAATCCATCTGGTTCACCATGATATCTATGTACTGAATAACAATCATAATTGCTCATATTGTTAAAAGTATTTATTTTAATGTAATTATTTAAATTACTTTTTTTAATATCACTATAATCATAATATAAAGTTCCTATGTTTCTAGTTTCATAACATCTATATGCTTCTACTCTTTGCTGTGTAGAATCATTTATATACACGATTGATAATTGATCCATTGGTATAGATTTTATTTCTACATTTCCATTTTGTTCAAGTACACAAAAAGCCTTAGGGACATCATCTAATCGTCCATTCATTCCTCCACTGATACTTCCGATTCCTAGAAAAAAACTTCCTTGTAAACTACCGTTTATTTCTCCGTGAATACCCAAATATGAAGAAATTTCACAAAGATTATATACTGTTTTTTCTTGATGAGGAACAGGTTTTTCACAGTTACAGTTACAACTATTTAAGAATAATAAAATCAATCCAAATATAATAGCAATCTTTTTCATAAAAATTTTATTTTTTAAATGTTAAAAAAATTTATTTATTAAATGTTTTCTTATATTTCTCCAGCAGCGGCCCAAAGTTTAGAGATACAATTCCATCTCCTATTATAGAGATGTTCTCTTTAATATTATCTTCAAGCCATTTATAAATTTCTTGTACAGCATAGTTATATCCTTTTTCTAACCCCTCATATACACCATCCTCAATCTCTACAAGATATGCAGGATCATCCACTCCGCGACTCTCTCTATACCTACGGTATGTATCAGCTACAATATATTTCTGTTCTTCAGTCATAACTTTAATATTATTTAATATTATAATTCGTTTTTAATAATTTGTCACTTTTTGCTTAATATTGACAATTTATCACATATTTTTACATATTTGCAAACTCACATTCAAGTGTATGTTTTCTCTGTTCCAGCAGTTTCAAGAACTCCTTCTCAAGCTCATAGAATGCGAGCCACCCAATGTCTTCATATCGGCAGTCATTAGTAAACCAAAGTTTACCGTCATCAGTCTTATTCAACACTTTATTAATCTTCTCAAGAACTGTCTTGATATAATTCGCTCTGTCTAATTCAGTCTGTGTCATAATCTAATTTTTTTATAATTCGTTTACATAAAGTTTTAAATCTTCAAACAAATCAGCAATCTTAATATCATTATTACCATAATTACTAGCCAAATTGTTATATTCCCAATATTTTTTTGTTAATGGGTCAGAAACTGCTTTACTCCAATCAATCCAATCTGCACCAGAAAGAGGAATATTTTTTAATCTATCATCCAGTAAGTCATCAATCAGAGTCTCGTCATAGAATGGTTCCAGTCCTGTACTATTATTGATTCTATCTACAATATTATGATATTCACTACTAGTAAGACGTCCTGCAGACTTATTAGTATCAACAATTGTCTTAAATAGATTAATAAACTCATCAATATTCATTTTCTTTTGTTCTTGAGTGATATGATCTCCTACCGAATTAAAAGTAAGTTTACTTTGTCCATATTGTTGATCCCATACCCTTGCAGATATCTCGCATGTGCTTTCACCAAGTCCAATATATATTATAAGATAATTTCCTTCTTCACCTGTTCTTTCAGGAACCATATATTTGCCAATGTGATATACATGAATAGGAGGACGTTTCCCAGGATTGAGAGGTTTTGTGATGGTATGACGAATGATCACATCATTAATAAGATTCATGTCAGTACATTTGGTTATCTCTTCACAAGCATTCTCAAAGTTGTCAACTATGTCTGTGACTATTTTCTCATCAACATTTTTGGTATAAAATCCCAAAGTGTCATCTATAGTAAAACCCACGGGAGATTTCATCTCAGTAATGATCTTCTCAATATTGTCAATACCATAGTACTTAGTATCTTTAGTAATTCGTAGCATAATTATGTATAGTTAGATTTTAGAAATTATATATTCATATATGTTCTTACCAGGTTGATTATTCTTATCATTAGTAGAATTTGAGTAGATATAGTCAAGCAGAATCCTCAAGTTATCATTAGTCATTATGTAGTTTTCACCCTTACTATCGAACCTTGCCTTCCAGGAGAAGTAGTCCATATCTCCAGCAAACAAATTCATATATCTTGTACTATTTGGAATAAAATCGCAGCCTCCAGCAATCTCTATATTGATTACAAGATAACGATTATATCCTAAGTACTTTGATATGTATATGTTAGTGATGTCCTCACCAATATCAGTATGCCACTCAACCTTCTTCACAAGAACATTTTGATAATAGAGATCATCATCAATGCATATATCAGATAAGGGCTCACAAATTGCCAGTGTCGTATCAACGAATTCCTTACAGATCTCATCCTTGATGTTGTTGATACCCATTGTCCAGGAATTCATACACAATACCTCGCACTTATTGAAGTTCTTGATGATGTCAATAGAATCCTGAATATTTGGAAACTTACTGTTCTTAGTAATCATCAGCATGATATAATTATTTAAAAATTTGACAATGTTTAAAGGCTAGAAATAATCTTGTAATATTCATTAAAATTTGGAGTAAGACGATCATAATTAGTAGAGTTTTGATATATATAGTTGAATAATATCTTCATATTATCATTTGACATCGTGTATCGTTCATAACCAGTATTGAATTTTTTATACCAATTCATATAATCACCTACATGAGCACTAAGAATCATATAATTTTTATCACCTCCCCAAAAATTGCCTCCTCCACAAATTTTAACATGAATGATAAAAAAACTATTTAAATCTAGTCTCTTTGATATATATAAATTAGTAATATTCTCGCCATTACCAGAATACCATGTGTCCTTCTTAACAACGATCCTGCCGTTATTCATATATGCAATATCTCCTAAAATAGAATTAGGCAAAGCTTCACAGAACAGTAACATTTCATCAACGAATTCCTCACATATCTTTTGTGGAATATTATATAAAGATAATGCCCAAGAATTGTAAATCGATACATCATCCTTTTTGAATCCATTAATAATGTCAATAGAATCCTGAATATCTGGAAACTTAGTATCTTTAGTAATCCGTAGCATGATGTATGAATTTTTAATTAGTTATATATAAAATAGAAAAGAGGACTGAAAAATTCAATCCTCCATGTATTAAAATATGTTAAAAATCATTCATTTCATTTGTCGTATAATTTCAATAACTTTACTACCATCTGCTGCAGGATATTTATCTTTTACATATCCCATAATATACTTCATGTTTTGTGGTTTAGCCTCATAACCGCTATCAATGATTGCCTGTTTCAATTCATCTTGACTAGGAACTTTTGGCAAAAAACTTTTAAGAATATTCAACTGTTCTGTAAGTTCAGTAACATCCCTATTTGCATTGATGAACATGTCTCGTTCATCCTGCCATGTCTTTTCCATCTTCATAAGAATTGAGATCTCCTTTGCGTCATTGAAATCGCTTTCCTTGAATCCCTTGCTTGTCTTATATTCAAGAAACTTAGCCTTAATCATCTTCAATACATAAAGACGATTTACATCCTTTGACTTCATTGCATTTACAATCTCTTTGTTAATGTTCTCTCTAAGCATAACGTTTAATTTATTTTGATTATTTAATTATTTGCTTTAAAATTGTAAAGCGGTTTAATTTGTTTAATAATGCTAACAGTATCTCCAATAGAATTGATTATACTCTCCATAGGCTTATATGCCATAGGCGCTTCATCAATAGTATCAGTGTTAACAGAAGTGGTATAAATACCCTTCATTGATTCCTTGAAATCTTCCATGTTGAGTTCAGCCTTCGCCTTAGAGCGACTCATGATACGTCCAGCTCCATGAGGTGCCGAATAGTTCCAATCAACATTTCCCTTACCAACACAAATCAATGATCCATCTCTCATGTTCATGGGTATGATTAGATGTTCTCCAAGTGCCGCAGAAACCGCGCCCTTACGAAGCATCATCTGTTCTGTATCAATATAGTTATGAGTGGTATAAATGTGTTCATCAAATTTGATACCCGTATATTTCCCAATGATATATGCAATGGTTTCATGATTGAGTCTTGCAAATTCCTGACAAATTACCATGTCATGAATATAACCTCTGAAATCATCAGGTTCTTTATTCAAGTCAAGGTATGCCATTTCATTGCTTATAGCAGGACGCTGAATCTTTTTAAGTTCTGACTGAATCTCCTTCTCGCGCCCTTCAGCCTTGAGCTTGTTAATCAATTCTTTAACTTCACCCTTCTTTGATGATCTATTCTGAATAGCCTTAGTCTGCCAATACTTACATACTTCTACACCAAGATGACGAGATCCACAATGAATTAATAAATATACTTCATTAGTTTCTTCACACCACTCAACTGAGATGAAATGATTACCTCCGCCCAACGTTCCAATTGAATATGCCGAGTACTTGATATTTGTTGGTGCGATAAGTTCTCCGAGAATCTGAGAAATTCGGTCATTTGTTCTCTTGGGAATATTATCAATGTTCTTTCTGATGTTCATTCCTGAAGGAACATTCTCATGAATGACAGTGTCTAACTTTTCCTTGATTGTATCAAACCATTGCCTGCCATTTACCTTCTTAGGTAACTTTATGCGATGTGCTGATACGGTGCACCCAATGTCAACGCCAACGAAATTTGGTGTGATCTTATCGGTAATCTGCATAGTCGTTCCTACAGTACAACCCTTACCAGCATGACAGTCAGGCATCATACGAATAATGTTATTCTTATATGCATCAGATTTTGCCATTGCATAAATCTGGTTAAGTGCCTCAGGTTCGATAATATCTGCAAAAATCTTTAAAGTTTCCATATTATTTATTTTACTTCAACAGTTAATGTTCGATATGATATTGTATGATTCTCTTTAGGAAAATATGATTTGACAAGTTTTAACATTAGTTCACGATTTTCTTTTTCTTGTTCAATATATGAACAGTCACTGAATTTCATCGCATTAAGAACATCAGGAGATGTGATGATAACAGTGTTTCCATATTGGTCAACGTCAATTTTGGTAACATAATAATATGAATCTCCATCATACTCATTAACTTTTACCTCTATAACCTTATAACTAACCTTATAACTAATCTTATAACTTTGTTTCATAATCACATTTTTTAATTTTGTTATACAAAATATCAAAATATCAGTTTTTATATTCATTATACAAAATTTCTGCAATAATGTCAATGTTCATCATGATCTGCTCATGAATATCTAATTTATAGTCATTTTTACGAATAGGCCATCCATGACAAATCATTTCATATTCACAACGACTCCAGAATTGATATTGTGATTTTCTCTTAACAAATTTTTTGAAATCATCAAGTGTCTTAGGAATTTTCCACCATTCTGAATTATTATCAAGCTTATTCTTTTTATTAAATTCAACCACTTCATCATAACAATTTCTAAAATATGGAAGAACATCATAGTATTCAAGTTTGTCTGAATTGAATTCCCAATGCAAAACATTAAACTTTTTCATAATCTTTTATATTTAGATATAATTTAAATTTATCAAATTTTTTATATATCTAATATAAAAAAGAGGACTGAAAAATTCAATCCTCTTTAAGTTAAAATATGTTAAAATTTATATATTATTCCATCCAGTCGTTCATCTGTAATGTCTTATTCAATATATCTTTTGCAATTTTTTCACCATCACCAGATATATTTCCTTTATTAGTATCATGAGTTGTACATAATACAGAAAGTGCCCTTACAAATATTTTTACAGCATCTTTCTCATCCTTATTAAGCATATCCCAATATTTTTTATCAGCACCTGCTATATCAAGAACTTTTGCCTCACGATTTTTCCAACGTGCTAATCCTTCATTAATTGTGTCTATTAAGCTTTTCATAAATATATGTTTTTTTTGCTTATTATATATAAAAATTTCATAATTCATACTTTGCTTCATACATTACTTTATAGGTGATTGAACCTATGTATCCACGAGCATCGCTTCCACGCCGAAGGTTAATTATCTTGTCCATAATCTTATAATAATCTCCTTCTATGACAACAATATCACCAATATTTGGAATACACTCAGGATCTGTAATTGACATTAGTAAATGTCCTGTTCTTGATGTTTCAAAAAATAATGTAGGTTTCATTTTAGTCTTTCTTTTAGTACATATAACCACTGAGTAATTAATTCCTTAGTCTTAGGATGAATGAACTTAGAATCCTTGCAGGCATTCCACCATTTTATCTCATCATCCACTGTGAACGACTTACCATTGTTCTTAGCATATGTCCTGCCAGCAGCCATCCAGTCTGCTACCATCTCCAGTACATATTTCTCAGGAATCTCTATGTAAGTAGTCCCACTGTCATAATTATCTGTCCAATATTCATAATGGTGTGGGTTACGTCCTTTATGATGCTGCCATGCCTTGCTATATCCATTCTTCTCCTTTATTACAGGAATAGGCGATTTTTTACCTCCCTGATAAAATTTGACAGACTCTGAGAACTCAGTCCACGAGAACTTAGATAAGTCATGAGTGATTCCTTGCCAAGGTATACCGAGCTTACGACAATAATAGAATACCCAGTACTTATGAATTAGAACGGTCTTGAGATGACCAAAGATAGCTTTTAATAGTTTCATATGTTATTTATTAATATATTTTTTACACAAAATAGTCATCCCATTTCTTATCCATCCAATAATCAATGTTTTCAATTAAACCATTAATTGATTCCATCATTTCAGTTTCAGTCTTAAAGGGTTCATGAGTTCTAAGAAGAAATCCATAACATGGTGATACATCACTGCAGCAACATTCTATTCTCCATTTTCCATCTGAATAATTTCTATTGACACATCTATATAGTCTCCCAAGAACATTGAAACTGAAGCAATTAAAAAATATCATATAAGGATCCTTATAATGTCCGCAACAACTTTCAGTAGTTTCTACATATTCAAGTGAATTGAGTTTATCACAAAGATTTATACATTCTTTGTCCATATATTCATCATAATTATTCATAATCTATTATTTATTAATTTATTATTAAGTTGCCATATTTAAGTATCATTTCAACGCAAGCGTCAACTAAATTTTCATGCCGTTCAGTTGATAGACATATCTCCGCCTTGTTCATAATCTTTAATCAAATATTTCATTATTTATAATTGCCCAATACTTAATATCAAGAAAAGAATATTTTGTCTCATTATCTGAAACACATTCAAAGATTGGGTTATCATAATCTAAATAGTCTAAATATCCAATAAAGTGTTGGATAGTATTGTCTTTCATGACACAAATAAAATGCTTAATATCCAAATCGTCTACCTTTTCACAGATATCATACTTGTTAGGATAAAATGTTGCAGGAAGTATTTTATTCATGACCATTTTTGATTTTTTCCAATTCTTGCCTTAATTCATTCAATTCTTTCTCAAGTGTTTCAAGTCTGTCCATGAGAAACTTGTCTATCGTTGGAGACGACGGAGATGTTTCAACTTTCCATATATCCGTCCAAGTCGAGTCATCATGTTTTGATAATAGTTTCATACGCAAATCATAACATTGTTTATCAATTTTTTTGTATTCTAAGAGAACTGGTAAAAGTATAATTAATGTTATTATAAACAATACTACCATTAATACTATTGTATCATTATTCATAATTCTCAAAAATTAATCAATAAATATTTTTCTACAAGTGGCTCCATACCTATTAGAAATAATGCAAATACTATGAATACATACCATCCTCGTCTGATTCGTAAGGGCAATTTATCATCCTCTTCTAAACAAACCAAGGTGTTTATACTAAGCACAATAAACAATATGAATTCTATTGTTCCAATTAGCGGATAAACTACTCCTAAAATTTTAACCCAATATTCTGAAACTGTCATAATCTATTATCTTTCATAATTCACTAAATCATCAAATACACCTGCTAAAAACAATTTTCTAATGTTATGTCCTCTCTTAAGATCTTTATCAATTTCAGGCATATGGGGAGTAATTTTGACAATATTACCATTATTAACTAAGTATATGTTATACCCCTTATCTAACAAATCAAATGAGAAATGTACCATGCTATATGTGGCAATCTTTTCATATCCATTTGTTATTTCTTCTTCTGTTGTCTTAAATGTTTGACATATTTTACATTCATTCAAAAAATCCAAATTTGAAGGGACAATTCCATCTATAAGAAAATATATGTCCTTTGTAAAAACATTATCTGATATATTATCTTCCTGTTTCATAGATCTTATTCTCTTACTGGTGCAATCGCTGTCACTGTTTTACTGATTACTTTTCTAGTTATTTCAACTTGACCTCTTGTATCCTTAACAACAACTCCTTGATTCTTCATTATGTCAAGAAGTTCTTTAGGAAATAATTCATCAGGAATATCAACAATATATGCTTCATAGCAAGCATTCACACCCATGTAATATTCTTCTGCACATGGTGTATCACAAACATGAAAACTAAACTTCATTTCTTTATTATTTCTTTACTAAAATTTCATATTCCTCTCCAACATATCTTCCATGAACCTCAACGATAGTTCCTACAGGAAGATTCCACTTAGTGATTCTCCTGGTCAGTGCGCGAATAGACTTACAATGAGTATTTGAACTTGACCATCCATCATATGACAGAACATGTTCTGAACAGAAATCCCAAGTACCTACAGGAAAGTTTGAATCAGAATGTGAGCTCCAGCTCATGTACCCCTCATCAACATAGTCAGGAAGCTTAATACCTATGCTCCACACTGGAGTATACTTAGGACCATTCTTAATCCTTACTGGAGTAGGATAATTACACTTACGACCACCGTACATTGCAGCAGGTATCTTAGTGATTTTGAAGTGCTTTCCTCTCTCAAACTTATCACATGCTGGAGAAACATATAGCTCACCAGCCTTTATCTCCTCGTAAGAAGACTTCCCAGTAATACTTGTCAGTTCAATAGTACCATCCTCATGAATCACAAAATCCTCAAGCTTTGCCCAATATGGAGATTTCTCACCCTTATCAGCACATTCCTTAATCTCATTATACATTTCCCAGAGGCGCTTCTGAGAATAGTGACCATAGTTCACCATCAACTCCTCCTGAACCTCTTCAATAGGACAGTTTCTGATGATATAGGCATCGATGTAATAAGGAGCATTCATCACTGGATGACAGTCATCCTCCTTCCAGTACTTAGGATCATACCAATCATAAAATAGATAGTCAGAGATCTTGTCCTCCTTACCATACTTATCCTTGATAGGCGGCTGTGCCTCACACCACTCCTTGAACTTAGTGAAAGTGTCAAAACTCTTAAGATAGATCTTGTCAATTGCAGCCATAGTTCATAAAGTTTTAAAATGATAATACAAATAATTTATTATATTGTAATATAGTACTTTACTCCAGAATATTCAAAGTATTACTGTATATTTAACATTTTTAAATCTTTTTTAGAGCTCTCATCTATGTTCTTCAGTGTGTCAACAAACTGTTTCTTCTCATCCTCTGTGAGGTCGTTATAGTAACCCTTCTCACAGTACTTGAGATGACATACTTCACCAGGCAGATACTTCTCGTTCTTTGCATAGTTTGCTACACAGCAATGACTGAACAGTTCTTCACAATTCTCGTTGAAGGCACATTCCCAACAGTCAATAGTATCATCATATGATTCTAGTAAATTCTTTCTCATAAATCCTCAAATTCATAATAAGACATAGTAGTCATCTTTCCTATAGTTCGCTCTGGCTTAACAGTAGATCCATCAATCTTACTTCGATTCAATGTGTTATAAATGAGCACTGCTGAATTTACATCCTTGCGATCCTCTACTGACTCACTCACCCTACTCTGAGTGTCCCATACCAGATTAGGCTTATATATGATGAGTGTCATAGGTTTCAGATTCAGTGCAGCGCATCCTTCCTTAAGAATGAATACTGAACTACAACCTTTCAGCAACTCAAATTCAATTGTCTCACCTTCAGCAAGAACCTTACTGATCTTCACATAAATGTCCTTTTCAAAATTATACATAATCTTATTCTTTTTTATTTTGTAATCTTATTATTCCACTATGTATGGCTCATATAAGAATTTATAAAATTCCATCACATATTCTAAGAACCCTAGTTTTTCTGTTTGCTCAAGTTTATTATATTCCTCAATATCACATAGGGCAAGATGATACACATTCTTTGTGCCGTCTAATTTATCATTGTTATAATTTGCCATACATTGATGATGGAATAGACTCTTGCAATGTTCGTTGAATGTACATTTCTCACATGGAAGAAATCCTAAGTGACACTTTCTAAATCGTATAGTATTATGTTCTGTACCCATAAGTTATTAAAAGTTTCTAAGTTTCAACAAGAACTTAATCTCCTCATTATAGTTAATCTTTAATTTTAAAGATAAAATTGGTCTCAAGAAACTTTTCTACGGACTTATCCTTGTTCCAATTATTGATATATCCGTCAGCATCAATACTCATGATAATATAGTCTCCATATCCTTCTTCATCAGGACAGAGGAAGTCTGGAACATAGTCCTCTTCGTCATACAAAATATTTTCCCCAGCAACAATTGAGATACGACATTCGTCACAGACCTTATAATAAATATCTGCAGTCACGCCCTTTTCCCAATTGAGTATCTGTCCTGTAGCAATATTAATTCTAGGCTCCCAGCAATATAAATTTACACAGGGCATTTTTGGATTCTCATTATTATCTCGTTCCCCATTCACCTTACCATCTTCAAAATAACGAACATTGGCACAAACATTAATTTCTGTAGGATAATTAGGACACTGTTTATTAGGACATTGTTCATTAAGCCAATTCAAACATTCTTTTAGTGTTACATCATAATCAGCAAAACTTTGCTCATCAGCATCAGACAATATCATGCTGATACAACTTTTTATCTGTTTATCTTTCATAGTCTTCTATCATTTCTTCTAAAATTGTATAAAAATCATTAGTCATATCCTCAGCTGCAAGTGCAGCGGCAGTATTCACAATTTCATTAAATTGGTTTTGTGTCATATTTTTAATTATCAATGCTTCAACTTCTTTAATAGTTTCATTCATCACTCACAATATTTTGCTAACCAATAATTGCTTCTTTCCATTATATTAGAATACAGTTCATCAACTGCCTGAAAGTATTCATACTTATCAATCGGTGTACAATTTTTTGTGAATTCATCCTCCTCATGACAATGAACGATTACTTCAGCACATGCGTCGAATCCTGCCCACTGACAATCTTCAAACATAGAAGCATCATGAACAAGGCTGTTAAATATACCTACATAAGTAATTGTCCAAGACCTGGTGTTCTTAGAATACGAAATTCCAGTAATGACACCATAGTTAGCACATTCATGATCTGTTCCAGGATCATAGAACTTATACATCTTTCCAACCTGAATATTGTCAAATTTGAGTTCACTACTCAATGCCGCTTTCTTGTCATATAAGTTACTAAGCTTATTTCGTGTCTTCTCAATCTCCTTATCTAACATATTGGTCTTATACTTGTTCCTTGAATATTGATTGATAGGAGATGAGTCAACTATATCGTCCTCACTGATGTTACACAAGATATCATAATGTCCAGGCTCATCCTCTATAACATATTGAAGGTGTCCGTTTGACTTAATAATGTTAACTACCTCATAGATCTTATCAGCATACTTAATCTTCATATCTTAAAAATTATTTTGAATTAAAAATTGTATATATAATATAGTACTTTACTATATAAAATTCAAAGCATTAAGATCTATTTAACATCTTTTAAATGTTCCTTATAACGTTCAAGCAATGTTGTGATGTTGTTCTCAATCTCAGGGTGTTCACACTTTAACCGCCATCGGTATTTAAGAACATTGTTAAGTCTTATCGCACTATAGATCTCTTCATTGTTAAGCAATGCAATGCACAGTTTCTTTTCCCTGTCAGTGATACCGTCACAGGTATCAGTCTGCACAAAGTGTGTAAGCTGTTCATCAAGCATATCAGAATCATCATCAAGAATGACATAATTCTCAACATCCATATAATGCTTTTCAAGCCATCTCCTGATTTCATCACCACGTGCACTGCCTTGTGTATCAGTCATATCATATATATTCTCAATGAATGACTTAAGTATATCATATGACATTGACGGATTAGTCTTAACTCGAAAATCATTCAATAAAGATAATTTAAATATTTCTATATTACCATGAAACCCAATTCTCCACGAGGATGTGACAACAATCTTGGCATCACACTCTCGGCATATTTCATTTATCATATCAGCCTTCGCAGAATCAAATTTCCACTTACTTTCTGCATGAGTTATTACACCGTCAAAATCAAGAAATATTACTTTCATTTTCATTCAAGATACGTATGCGTCCATCATCTCCATATCGACTTCACCATTGTCAATAAGGCTCTTTTCCTTCTCACGGAACTTAACTGTCTTAAGCTTGAATGCCTCATTCACAGGATCATCATCAATTCTTAGAACAATACCCTCTCGTGGTACTTTAATATTGCACAAGGGTTCATACAGTTCCATACAAAAATGTTCCTTGTCATTCTGCATTGCTGTAAGAACATTCTCATGCCAATGGTTCTCAATAGAAATATCTGGGTAAAGATCTTTGAGTGTTCCGTGATATAGTACTCTAATAGGCTCAAGCCATTCGGCAACTTCAGGATGTTCCTCTATTAGTTTATTGGTAAAGTCTCTTACCTCAAGAACATTCCATTCATATTTCTTACCCTCACCAATATCAGTTGTAATACGATATATCATCATCTTGTTATGTCCTGGCTTACAACCATAGTCATATCCCTTCTGAATCATTTTAGATTCTTTAGTAAGATATCCGAATATCTCTCCATAAACAGTCATACCCTCAGGAATATATGGGAACAGTTTTTCAGAATACTCTCCCCAAATGTCTGAACCATAGAAATCATGATCACGAGCATCCTTATTGATATACTTGTTCTTAATTATGTTTCTTGATGAATATACATTGTCATAACCAATTTCATAATCAATATAACGATGATCTGTAAAGGCATTAGTCTTATCAATGAACCAATTCCACATTCTCTTATAGAAGGCAATCTTCTTTGGAATTCTTGTCTTTACATTTGCGATGATA
>Ga0247611_10004497_pt1 | contig 19271 bp, 16 predicted proteins | sample 177DNAGHGhighgp2_FD_192422 | JGI IMG/M metagenome (GOLD analysis project Ga0247611, IMG submission 192422) | Sheep rumen microbial communities from Palmerston North, Manawatu-Wanganui, New Zealand - 1770 DNA GHGhigh gp2 | ecosystem: Host-associated > Mammals > Digestive system > Stomach > Rumen...
ATCAGTGAAGTAGTTGCCGTTTTCGCCGGTGCACTCAGGAGGCGTTGTGGCAAGGCAGGTCACCCGGGTAATGCCCGTGATGCTGCTGAATGCGCTGGGACGGACCTCGACAAGTGTCGATGGCAGTTCCACCTCGGTGATGGAGGTCGCCTCGCGCGCAGCCTGGTCGGCAATGACGAGCACGCCCTCGGGCACACTGAGCAGGCTCTGTTGCCAGCCCGTGGGCACAGCCACCAGGGCGGTCAATCCCTCGGGCACATCGTCCCCGTCACGGCTTGGCTCCGGCTTGACCGTAGTGCCACCGGTGGCATAGAGGCAGCCGTCATAGGCCACGAAATAGTCGCTGCCCTCGGCCACGTTGAACGCCCTCAGCGACGTCGCTCCCACACAGGGGTTGCCGGTGATGGTGGTCACCGTCGCTGGCAAGGTGAACGAGTTCAGGTTGGTGCAACGGAAGTAGGCATTCCTGTTGATGGTCAGCAAGCCGTCGGGCAGATAGGCCGTGGTGAGGGGGCATCGGGTAAAGGCGGCACCGCCAATCTCCTCAAGCATGCCGTTGCTGGTCACCGAGGTGAGGTTAAGGCACTGGCTGAAGGCCTGGTGACCCACGAACTTGACATTCTTCAAGTTAATGCTGGTGAACGGGTTGTCCTGCAGAGCGCAGCTGTCGAGCTTGACCATCGTGCTGGGCAGGTTCACTGTGGTGAGGTTACAGCTGGAAAAGCACATCATGCCGATCTCCTCCATGCCCTCGGGCAGGGTGAGGGTCGTGAGATTGGGACAATAGAAGAACACGTGGCGGCCCAACTTCTTCATGCCCTGTGGCAAGGTGATGCTGCTCACCTGGCTGTTACTGAAGCAACTGTTCCCGATCTCACAGTCAGGATTGGGGATGCTCACGCGGGTGAGCTGCGTGCCATAGAAGGCACCCATGCCGATGCGTGTGATGCCGGCATGGAAATTCACCGTCTTGAGCGTGGGGTTGCCGTAGAAAGCATAGTCGCCAATCTCGGTGATCTGATCAGGGATGTTGATCGACGTGAGGTAGGTAGTCCCGCTGGTACTGAACTGGGTGGGCTTGGCACCTGGTGCGGCGATAATCTTGGTCTTCTCCTTGTTGGTGAGCATGGTGTAGGTGACAGAGCCCTGGGTCGATGCCAGGTGCGCAAAGTAGGGGTTGTCGGCCAGTACGGTCATTCCACCCATCTTGTTGTTGGCAAACGCCCTCTCGGCAATGAACTGGAGCGTGGACGGCATCTTCAACGAGCCCAACTCGGTGAAAGAGAATGCGCCCTCATCGATGAAGATAATGCCCTCGGGCAACTGCAAGATGCCCTGCTCATTGAGCGTACACTTGTAGAACGCGTTGGCGCCGATGCCCACCACGGCATAGGTCACGCCGCCATAGGTCACCGAACTCTTGAAATCGGCCGACATCAGGTTGCTGTAACCGGCACCATTCTCGGAGTTGCTCTTGGGAATAATCTGCACCATGTTGTCAGTGCCTTCGATCACTTCATACTTGAATTTACCCGAAGTGAACTGGGTCTGGGCCAAGGCGCATACAGCCAGCACGCCGACCATGAGAAATGTAATAGAACGTCTCATTTTTGGTTATGTCATTAAGGTAGGTTCTTTAGATTCAGAGCCACATTTTGAGAGCAGAACCCGTTGAACCCTCAGGCCTGGCTCCTTATTAAAGGGATAGGACTTCCATCAACTCCACCGGGTTGACCGAAGCGCTCCACAAAGTTACACCTTTTCATCCAAAACACCTCACTATCTTCCCCATTTTTTATCTCATCCTGCCGTTTTTCAATCAACGCTGCACACCCGCCGGACATCCGTAATCCCGAGCCTCACGCCAAGAGGACGCCGATGCCAGTTGTTTTTATTTGAGTTGTTTTTATAAACCCGTTACAGGCTGGATAGCATAGTTTTTATTGTTTTTATTGTCTTCATTGTTTCCTTTTTATAAATTCGCGGTTTTTCGGCAATGCGTGAGGCATGACCGACTTGTTAACAGGCACCAAAAATGGCGTGCATTGGTTTGGTCGTTTAATTAATTTTATGTAAATTTGCACCGATTTTCGGGACTTTGCTGTATTAATGGTTTACACACGCGTGCGTAAACTGTTGTGCAGTAGGGCCTTTGGAGTGTTTGCATGAATTAACCTGCCAAAAATTAAAACAAAACAATAATAAAACTTCGTTTTATGGATTTATCAATTTTCGGAGTACAGAGCACGACAATGGCGATCACGGCGGCCTTGACCGGCGTATTGCTGGTAGTCGGTGCCCTGGTTATCGCGTGGCTCATCGGCCCGCGCAGTTACACCAAGAAGAAAGGCGAGCCCTTTGAGTGCGGTATTCCCACCCGAGGCGATTCCATGGCTCAGTTCCATGTGGGTTACTACCTGTTCGCCATCCTGTTCCTGATGTTTGACGTGGAGACGGTCTTCCTGTTCCCCTGGGCAACCATCTGCAAGAACATCGGCAGTCAAGCACTGCTCGCCGTGGGTACTTTCCTTGTTATTCTCGTTTTAGGTCTGGCATACGCCTGGAAGAAAGGAGCGTTGAGATGGAAGTGAAAATCAAGTCGATGAAGCATGAGGACTTCAAGGACAACGAGTATATTGACAACCTGGTCGAGCAACTGCGTGCTGGCGGCACCAACATCATCGTTGGCAAGCTGGACCAGCTGATGAACTGGGGCGTGAGCAACTCGCTGTGGCCGCTGTGCTTCGGCACCAGCTGCTGTGCTATCGAGTTCATGTGCCTGGGTGCTGCCCGCTACGACATGGCACGCTACGGCTTTGAGGTGGCACGCAACAGCCCCCGCCAGGCCGACTACATCATGTGCCAGGGCACCATCAACTACCGCATGGCTCCGGCGCTGAAGCGCCTCTACGAGCAGATGGCCGAGCCCAAGTATGTCATTGCCTGTGGTTCATGCACCGTCAGCGGCGGTCCTTTCAAGAACAGCTACTGTGTCGTCAAGGGCGTTGACGAGATCATCCCCGTTGACGTCTATCTGCCCGGCTGTCCCCCGCGTCCCGAGGCATTCTTCTATGCCCTGATGCAGCTGCAGCGCAAGATCAAGGTGCAGAAGTACTTCGGCGGTGCCAACCGCAAGGAGAAACTCGACGGTCTCAAGTATGCGCCCGAGGAGGCAAAATAAGCGATTAGGCTTTAGGCTTTAGCTGTCAGGCTTTAGCAAACGACAACTAAAGGCTGAAAACTAAGGACTAAAAACTAAAAACCAAAACGATAAATACCCATTACAATATGGCAGAGATACAAGACAAAATCACTAAGTTGTGTCCCCAGGCACAGGTCGATACCACCGGCGAGTTCCCGCTGGTGACTGTGCCCGACGCACAATGGCACGATCTGGCCCGCGCTCTCAAGAACGAGTTGCACTATGACGTGCTCAGTGCCGTCGTGGGCATGGAATGGCCCGATGCCCGTGGCTGCGTTTACTACCTGACCAATACCAGCACCCATGAGCTGCTGCACGTCAAGGTGACCGCCCCCGACCGTGAGAATCCCATGCTGCACAGCGTTGTGGACCTGTGGCCCGTTGCCAACTTCCAGGAGCGCGAGGCATACGACTTCTTCGGCATCATCTTCATCGGCCACCCCGACATGCGCCGCATGTTCCTGCGCACCGACTGGGTGGGTTACCCCCTGCGCAAGGACTACGACCCCTCAAGCAACCCCCTGCGTCTCGACGACGAGACCAACGAGGACTACACCTGTCGCTGGGTCGAGGACGAGAACGGCAAGGTCAAGAAGGTGGACGGCAAGGTCTTTGAGGACGACGAGTATGTCATCAACGTCGGCCCGCAGCACCCCTCCACCCACGGTGTGATGCGCTATCGCGCCAGCCTCGACGGCGAGACGGTCAAGAAGATCGACGTCGTCAGCGGCTACATCCACCGCGGCATCGAGAAGATGTGCGAGGACCTCACCTATCCCCAGATGCTCCTCTACACCGAGCGCATGGACTACATGGCAGCCCACATCAACCGCCACTGCATGTGCATGTGTGTCGAGAAGGCCCTCGGCATCGAGGTGCCCCATCGCGCCGAGCTCATCCGCCTGATGATGGACGAGCTGATGCGTCTGTCGTCCCACCTGTTGAGCTACGGCTGCTTGACGATGGACCAGGGTGCCACGACCGCCTTCTTCTACGGCTTCCGCGAGAGGGAACTGATCTATGACATCTTTGACCGCACCTGCGGTGCCCGCATGTCGATGAGCTACAGCACCATCGGCGGCGTGGTCGCCGACGTGCACGAGGACTTTATAAAAGATGTACGCCACGCGTGTGACGTCATCGAGAAGAACCTGGCCGAGTACCACAAGCTCTTCACCGGCAACGTCATCGCCGTGAACCGCATGAAGGGTGTCGGCATCCTGAGCAAGGAAGATGCCATCGCCTATGACATCACCGGACCCTCGGGCCGCGCCAGCGGATGGTCGTGCGACGTGCGCAAGACCAACCCCTACTCACTCTACAACGAGTTCGACTTCGACGAGGTCGTTTATCAGAACGGTGACTCGATGGATCGCTACATGGTCCGCATGAAGGAGATGGAGCAGTGCATCAAGATCCTGCGCCAGGCCTGCGACAAGCTGGAGGCCGAGGGCATCCAGGGCGAGTATTGCGCCCCCAAGGTGCCCAAGGTGATGAAGCTGCCCGCCGGTCACTGGTACCAGCAGGTGGAGGCCAGCCGTGGCGCCTTCGGCGTCTATATCGAGAGTGACGGAGGCACCAAGCCCGTGCGCGTCCACTTCCAGTCGCCGTGCTTCAACCTCATCGGCGTGGTGGATCTGACGTGCCGCGACAACCTGATTGCCGACCTGATCACCATCACGGCGTCACTCGACTTCGTCATCCCCGACATCGACCGCTGATGTCAATGAGTTATTCCAGACAGAACAAAACCACTAAAACAAGATAAGCATTATGTTTGACTTCGGTATAGTCACGAGATGGTTAGATGAGTTCCTCAACACCTACATGCCGTCATGGCTCACCACCACAATCGAGTGTGTCCTGGTAGCCGTGGGACTGCTGGTAGCCTATTCGCTCATCGCTATGTTCTACATCTTCTACGAGCGCAAGGTGTGCGGCTGGATCCAGTGCCGCCTGGGCCCGATGCGCGTGGGTAAATGGGGTTTGCTCCAGGTGTTTGCCGACGTGATCAAGATCCTGCAGAAGGAGCTGATCACCTTGTGGAACACCGACAAGTTCCTCTTCAAGCTCGCGCCCTATCTGGTGCTCATCGCCTCGATGCTCACCTTCGCCTGCCTGCCTTGGGGCAAGGGTCTGCAAGTCATCGACATGAACATCGGCGTGTTCTTCATCGTCGCCGTGTCGTCGATCGGCGTGCTCGGCATCCTGCTCGCCGGCTGGTCCAGTAACAGCAAGTATACCCTCATCGGTGCCATGCGCAGCGGTGCCCAGATGATCAGCTATGAGCTCTCATGCGGCATCTCTATCCTGACGATCGTGTGCCTGGCTGGCACCATGTCGATTACTGGCATCGTCGAGGCACAGGCCGACTGCTGGTTCCTCTTCAAGGGTCACCTGCCCGCCATCCTCGCGTTCATTATATATATGATTGCTGCCAACGCCGAGAACAACCGCGGCCCGTTTGACCTTCCCGAGGCCGAGCACGAGTTGACCGCCGGTTACCACACCGAGTACTCAGGTATCCACTTCGGCTTCTTCTACCTGGCCGAGTACCTGAACCTGTTCATCGTCTCGGGTATCGCCACGCTGCTCTTCCTGGGCGGCTGGATGCCCCTGCACATTCCCGGCTGGGAAGGCTTCAACAACGTGATGAACTTCATCCCCAGCGTGGTATGGTTCCTGGGCAAGGCCTTCTTCATCACCTTCATCTTCTTCTGGATCCGCTGGTCATTCCCCCGCGTGCGCATCGACCAGATGCTCGCCCTGGAGTGGCGCTACCTGATGCCCATCGGCCTGGTCAACCTCGTCGTGATGGCTATCATCGTGACCCAGAAGTGGTACTTCGGTGCCTGATGCCACCCGTCGACATCACCCGCATGTAACAGACAAAAATAATTATTCAACAATCAAAAAAATAAAAAGTCAATCATCTCATTATGGCTGAAAATTATGGTAAAATAACCCAAGTTATCGGACCGGTCGTCGATATCGCGTTTGAGGATGAGGGCGCAACGCGTCCACCCATCTACACCGCGCTCGCAGTCGAACGTCCCGATGGCAGTGAGCTCATTCTGGAAGTGGAGCAGCACGTCGGTGAGAACACCGTGCGCTGCGTCGCCATGGACAGTACCGACGGACTGAAGCGCGGTGCCCGCGTCCTGTCCAAGGGCCGTCCCATCTCGGTTCCCACTGGTGACCAGATCAAGGGTAGGCTGTTGAACGTCATCGGCCAGAGCATCGACCACCTGCAGCCACTGCAGGAAGGTGCCCGCCGTGCCATCCACCAGCCAGCACCCCCCTTCAGCGACTTGTCTATTTCTCAAGAGATCCTTTATACCGGTATCAAGGTCATCGACCTGATCGAGCCCTTCAGCAAGGGTGGTAAGATCGGTCTGTTCGGTGGCGCTGGTGTGGGCAAGACGGTGCTCATCATGGAGCTCATCCACAACATTGCCCACGGTCACAACGGTTTCTCGGTGTTCACCGGCGTCGGTGAGCGCACCCGTGAGGGTAACGACCTGCTGCGCGAGATGATCGAGAGCGGCGTTATCAACTATGGTGAGAAGTTCAAGCAGGGCATGGACAAGGGCGAGTGGAACCTCAAGGACGTCGATATGAAGGCTGTGGCCAGTTCACAGGCCACCCTCGTGTTCGGACAGATGAACGAGCCTCCCGGTGCCCGCCTGCGCGTGGCATTGTCGGGACTGACCGTAGCCGAGCAGTTCCGCGACCAGGACGGTGGCGGCAAGGACATCCTGCTGTTCATGGACAACATCTTCCGTTTCACCCAGGCCGGTAGTGAGGTATCGGCACTGCTGGGCCGCATGCCGTCGGCCGTGGGTTACCAGCCCACACTGGCCAGTGAGATGGGTAAGCTCCAGGAGCGCATCACCTCGACCAAGACGGGCAGTATCACCTCGGTACAGGCCGTGTATGTGCCCGCCGATGACTTGACCGACCCCGCACCTGCCACGACGTTCAACTTCCTGGATGCTACCTGCGTGCTGAGCCGCAAGATCGCCGAGCTGGGTATCTACCCCGCTGTGGATCCTCTGGCCTCGACATCGCGCATCATGGACCCGAACATCATCGGCGAGGAGCACTATGACGTCGCACAGCGCGTCATCCACCTGCTGCAGAAGTATAACGAGCTGCAGGACATCATCGCCATCCTCGGTGTCGAGGAGCTCAGCGACGAGGACAAGCTGGTCGTTTCGCGTGCTCGCCGTGCCCAGCGCTTCCTCTCGCAGCCCTTCTTCGTGGCCGAACAGTTCACCGGTCTGCCCGGTGTGATGGTTCCGCTGGCCGAGACCATCCGCGGTTTCAAGATGATTCTCGACGGCGAGGTGGACGACCTGCCCGAGCAGGCATTCCTGAGCGTCGGCACCATCGACGAGGCCATCGCCAAGGGCAAGAAGCTGCTTGAACAGAGCTAATCAACCCTTACAACCCATTAGTAGATATTACATTATATATTAATAGATAACATGACACTCAAAATCATATCGGCTGAACAAATCGAGTTTGAAGGCACTGTCGATGCCGTGACCCTGCCAGGCGTCATGGGCATGTTCCAGGTGCTCAAGAACCACGCCGCCCTCATTGCTGCCCTCAAGGCGGGAACGATGAGCTATGTGGCCGATGGCAGCACCGTGGAGCGTGAAATTCACGGCGGTGTGGCCGATGTAAAAGATAATGTGGTGTCGGTTTGCCTATATTGACGCAAGAGACTATGAAGAAAGCAATCACAGCAATCATCGCGGTAGCCATCATCGCCCTCATGGCAATGGGTTATGCCGACATGGCAGCCCATCGTGCCCACAGCGGCGGCGAGGCCACCGAGGTCGATCCCCAGGAAATCATCTTTGAGCACCTGGGCGACGCCTACGGCTGGGAAGTGCCGTTCAACCATAGCCAGCGCATCCCGTTACCCGTCATCGTGCGAGCCCAGGACGGCTCGTGGCACGCCTTCATGTCCAACCGCTTGGACGATGGTGCACAGCATGACGGCTTCATGATCGCCCACGGCGGGGACTACAACAACAAGGTGGTCCAGATCCTGCCCGACGGCTCCCAGTACCGCCCCCTCGACCTGTCCATCACCAAGAATGTGGCCGGCATCTTCATTGCCGCCCTGCTGGTGCTGCTGATGGTCTTCAAGGTGCGCAACTGGTACAAGAAGAACGGGTTGAAGGCACCGCGCCGCTTTACCGCAGCCCTTGAGGTGGTGGTGGACTTTGTCTATACCGACACCATCCGCCCCATCATGGGCAAGGAGGCTCCCAAGTATGGTCCCTACCTGCTGACGGTATTCTTCTTTATCCTGACGATGAACCTGCTGGGGTTGATCGTCATCTTCCCCGGCGGTGCCAACCTGACGGGTAACCTGGCAGTGACGGCGGTGCTTGCCGTCCTCACCTTCCTGGTGACCAACCTGACGGGTACCAAGCACTACTGGAAAGAGATGCTCTGGCCCGACGTGCCCACGGCACTCAAGTGCCCGGTACCCCTGATGCAGGTCATCGAGATGTTCGGCATTTTCACCAAGCCCATCGCCTTGATGATCCGTCTGTTTGCCAACATGATGGGTGGTCACATGGTGGTCATCGTGTTCATGCTGCTGATCTTCATCTTCGGCAGTATGTTCGGCACGGGCGTCGGTGCAGCCATGACGCCGCTCTCGGTAGCGTTGTCACTGTTCATGCTCTTGCTCGACGTGCTGGTGAGCTTCATCCAGGCCTACGTGTTCACGATCCTGTCCACGATGTTCATCTCGATGGCACACGTGCACGAACACGCCGAGTAAATCTCTTAAAAACAAGAATTACACAAAAAAAATTAACAACAATAACAAACTAAAAAATTTTACGACTATGTTAGGAATGATTTTATTAGAAGCTATGGCCAACCTTGGCGCAGCAATTGGAGCAGGTATCGCAGCTATCGCAGCAGGTATCGGTATTGGTAGGATCGGTGGCAGTGCCATGGAGGCAATCGCCCGCCAGCCGGAGTCAACCGGCGACATCCGTAGCAACATGATTGTTATCGCCGCGCTGATCGAGGGTGTTGCATTCTTTGCTCTCATCGTCTGCATTCTCGCCATCTTTATCAAGTAATCAACCCCTTAACCGGTTTACCAGATGGAACTTTTCAAGCCTGAATTTGGCCTGGCGTTCTGGATGTTCATCGCATTCCTCTGCCTGTTCGGCATCCTTGCTAAGTGGGCATGGCCCTTCATCATCAAATCGATGGAAGAGCGTGCCGACCTTATCGACAAGGGCGTAGCCTACGCGCAGGAGGCGAAGTCACACCTGGATAATGCCAAGGCCGAGGCGGACAAGTTGATCGCTGAAGCCCACGACAAGCAGAACGAACTGCTGCGGGAAGCCGAGAAGATGCGCAACCAGCTCATCGAGAACGCCCGTGGCGAGGCTGCTGTCGAGGCCAAGAAAGTGACCGAGGCTGCTCAGGTGTCACTTGAGCAGGCACGCAAGGAGGCCGAGAAGCAACTGCGCACCCAAGTGGGTGACTTGGCACTGCAGATTGCCGAGAAGGTGATCCGCCGCAACATTGCCAGCGACGATGCCCAGCGTGCGCTTGTTGACCAATATCTGAGTGAGGTTGAGACTAAAAACTAACGCGATATATGAGTGACGGACTGATTCCACGCCGATACGCCAAAGCGTTGTACAAGTACGCCGTCGAGAACGGTGACTCACAGGAAATCTATGAGATCCTCAAGGGTCTCAGCTTCCGCCACACCGCTATCGACGAACTCAAGCGCGCGGTGCTCAACCCCGATATCTCTGACGAGGACAAGGGATCCTTCATGCTCAAGCTCGTCGGCGGCAAGCCTGGTAGCTCGCTGGACAAGTTCCTGCTGCTGTGCGTGCGTAATGGCCGCGCCGAGTACCTGCAGAAGATTTCCCTCGCATACGTCGACCTCTACCGCGAGGCCCACGAGATTGCCCACGTGGTCATCACCACGGCAGTTCCCATGCCCGAGGCCGAGGTCAATGCGATCATCGACATCGTCAAGAAACGCCTCGGAGCCATGACGCTTGAGGTTGAACAAGTGATTGACCCCGAGTTGATCGGCGGTTTCACCGTCAAGATCAATGGACTGGTGCTTGACGCGTCGGTAAAGAGAGAATTGAACGAATTGCAATTACAACTGCTGAAGAAATAATTTCAACACGATGATTAATCCCAGTGAAATATCTGATATATTAAAGCAACAGCTCGTCGATGACATCGCCAAGCGGCAGGTAGCCTTTGAAGAAGAAGGCACTGTCCTGGAGGTGGGTGACGGCGTGGCTCATGCCTATGGTCTGCACAATGTGGAGGCCAACGAGCTCGTGCAGTTCGAGAACGGCGTGACCGGTGTCGCCATGAACCTGGAGGAGAGCGATGTGGGTATCATCCTGCTCGACGAGGTGGATACCGTCACCGAGAACATGAAGGTGCGCCGCACCGGCGAGATCGCCTCCATCGAGGTCGGTGAAGGGCTCCTCGGCCGCGTGATCAACGTGCTGGCCAAGCCCATCGACGGCAATGGTCCCATCGAGGGCAAGAAGCTGCGCCTGCCGCTGGAGCGCAAGGCTCCCGGCGTTATCTTCCGCCAGCCGGTGAACCAGCCGTTACAGACGGGCCTCAAGGCCATCGACTCGATGATCCCCATTGGCCGTGGCCAGCGTGAGCTCATCATCGGTGACCGCCAGATCGGCAAGACCGCCATTGCAGTGGACACCATTATCAACCAGCGTGCAGGCTACGAGGCCGGCAAGCCGGTATATTGCATCTATGTCGCCATCGGCCAGAAGGCTTCGACCGTTGCCGCCCTGGTCAACAAGCTCAAGGAGAGTGGTGCCATGCCCTACACTATCGTGGTGGCTGCCACCGCTGCCGACTCGGCTTCGATGCGCTACTATGCACCCTTTGCCGGTGCCGCCATCGGTGAGTACTTCCGTGACACCGGTCGCGACGCGCTGGTCATCTATGACGACTTGTCCAAGCACGCTGTCGCCTATCGTGAGATCTCGCTGATCCTCAAGCGCCCCTCGGGCCGCGAGGCTTATCCCGGCGATATCTTCTACCTGCACAGCCGTCTGCTGGAACGTGCCGCCAAGATCAATGAGAACCAGGACGTGGCAAGCGTGATGAACGACCTGCCCGCGCCCCTCAAGCCCATCGTCAAGGGCGGTGGCTCGTTGACGGCATTGCCCATCATCGAGACCCAGGCTGGTGACGTGAGTGCCTATATCCCCACCAACGTGATCTCGATCACCGACGGTCAGATCTACCTGGAGTCGGCACTGTTCAACTCGGGTATCCGTCCCGCCGTGAACGTGGGTATCTCGGTATCGCGTGTCGGCGGTAACGCCCAGATCAAGTGTATGAAGAAGGTGGCTGGTACCCTCAAGATCGCCCAGGCACAGTACCGTGAGCTCGAAGCCTTCACCAAGTTCGGTGGAGACATCGACCCTGTTACTGCACGCACCATCGACACGGGCCGCAAGAACGAGCGTCTGCTCGTCCAAGCCCAGTACACCCCCATGCTCGTCGAGGAGCAGGTGGCCATCATCTACTGTGGTGTGAACGGCCTGTTGCGCGACGTGCCCCTGGACAAGGTGGGCGAGTTTGAGAAACTGTTCATCAGCTACCTGCGTGGCAAGCACCAGCAGGACGTGCTCGACGTGCTGCGCTCCGGCAAGATCGACGATGACGTCATGGCCAAGCTCAAGGATGCCGCTGCCAAGGTCGCATCCAAGTATGTCGAGGCACCTGCCAGTTAATCCAGCAATTTAAGTTCGCAAGATGTCAACATTAAGAGAACTCAAGACGCGAATAGGTTCGGTCGCCTCAACGCAGAAGACGACGAGTGCCATGAAGATGATCAGCTCGTCCAAGATGCGCAAGGCCACCGGCCAGTTGCAACGCCTGTCGCCCTACCGCCACATGGTGCAGCACGTGATCAGCCACCTGCTGGTGACCGACCAGCAGTTTGACTCGCCACTCATCGCCGAGCGCGAGGTGAAACGTGTAGCACTGGTGGTCTTCGGTAGTGACGACGGCCTGTGCGGCGGCTTCAACGTCAACATCTTCAAGCAGGTGCTTGAAGCCATCAAGGCCGTGAGAAGCGAGTACGGCAATCAGGTGGGCATCACCATCGTCCCTGTGGGCAAGAAGATGACCAAGGCGGTCGAGAAGATCGCCGGCAAGGACATCCAGATGGAGCGTGTCGCCCTCAACACCCGCAGTGGCAGCGAGGATCTCTATGCCTTCACCGACCTGATGAAGACCCGCTTCCTGGAGCACACCTTTGATCGCGTGGAGATGCTTTACATGCACTTCATCTCCACCGGCAAGCAGGTGTTCACCCGCGAGCAGCTGCTGCCCGTGAGCTACCAGGGTCTGGCCGACAATGTTGACCCCCGCGCCGCCAACAGCCCTTGCCTGTTCGAGCCCGACGCCAACACCATCTTCAACACCGTGCTGCCCTTGCACATCAAGTCGATGCTCCAGGATGTCTTCATCCAGAGCGCGGCCAGCGAGCAGAGCGCACGCGTGATGGCGATGCAGGCCGCGAGCGACAACGCCAAGGAGCTGCTCGACGAGTTGCAGCTGGAGTACAACAAACTGCGTCAGCAGGGCATCACCACCGAGTTGCTCGACATCCTGGGCGGCCAGGTGGAACGCTAACGCCAAATTGTAAACAGAACAAGAAAAGACTAAGAGAATATGAGCATCAAGGAGTATTTCGTCTCAATCTTTAAAGGCTTCTACAGCCTGATCAAGGGCATGGAGGTCACCGGCAAGGAGCTGGTGACTCCCAAGGTGACCGAGCAATATCCCGAGAACCGTGCCGAGCTCCACATTCCGGAGCGCTTCCGCGCGACGCTGGAGTTCATCTATGATGACAACGGTTACCACAAGTGCATCGCGTGCGGCAGCTGCGAGCGCAATTGTCCCAACCAGACCATAAGCATCACCAAGCGCATGGTGGAGCAGCCCGACGGTAAGAAGAAAATGAAACTGGACAAGTACATGTATGACTTGGGCAGTTGCACCTTCTGCGGGCTGTGTGTTCAGGTGTGCCCGACTAAAGCCATCCGTTTCAGTAACGACTTTGAGCAGGCGGTATTCACGCGCGAGAAACTCGTCAAGCAGCTCAATTACCTGCCCGAGAAGGACGACGCTCCAGCTCCCGCACCTGCCGCCAAGCCCGCGGCTCCCGCTGCGCCCAAGCCTGCCGCCGACCCCAAACCGGCATCCGAGGCTCCCGCCGAGAGTAAACAAGAACCTAAAGAAAACAAGGAATAATGGAATCATTAGGTAACATCATTTTGTATTTTATCGTTGCGATCGCCATCATCGTCTTCTCGGTGCTGACGGTTACCACGCGCAAGATCCTGCGCTCCGCAACCTATCTGCTGTTTGTGCTTTTTGCCACAGCCATCATCTACTTCCAGATGGACTACCAGTTCCTGGGAGCAGTGCAGATTGCCGTCTATGCCGGCGGCATCCTGGTGCTGTTCGTCTTTGCCATCATGCTCACGCAGAGGCCCGGACAGGACGCCGACGTGCTCTCGTCACAACGTCGCTGGCTGGGACTGTCGGCAGCTCTGGGTGGCGTAGCCCTGTGCGGCTACGGACTGTTCAGCTATGCTGGCTTCATCGGCAGGAGCATTGCAGGCAGTTCGGTGGACATCAATATGGAGAAGATCGGCCAGTTCCTGTTGAGTACCGACAAGTATGGCTATCTGTTGCCTTTTGAGGCCATCAGTGTGTTGTTATTGGCTTGTATCATCGGAGGTGTGGTTATTGCCCGTCGCCGCTAAACACGAGAAAGGAGAGAAAAGAAGTTATGGACTTGACACTGTTTATGTATCTCATTCCCAGCCTCATCATGTTTGGCTGTGGCGTTTACGGATTCATCACCCGCAAGAACATGATTGCTATCATGATTTCACTGGAGCTGATGCTCAACTCGGTGGATATCAACTTCGTGGTGTTTAACCGTTACCTGTTCCCTGGTCAGATGGACGGCATGTTCTTCTCGCTGTTCGCGATTGCCATCGCGGCTGCCGAGACGGCACTTGCCCTTGCCATCATCATCAATGTGTTCCGCATTGCCAAGGACGTGGACATCAACAAAATCACTAAACTGAAATTCTAACGATTATGCCATTAAGTTTAGCAATAGTAGTTGTAGCACTACCCCTGCTGATGTTCCTCTTCCTGGGACTCGCCGGGGTGAAAATGGGTAGAAAAATCACTGGTGTGATTGGCGTGCTGGCCATGCTCGTCGATACCATCCTCGCCTATGGCGTGGCACTGACCTACTTCTTCGGTAGCGGTCAGGGCCAGCTGGTGGATGGCGTGCGTCAGGCCGTTGTCGTTGCCAATCCCGCCTGGCTGTCGTTTACCGACACGCTGGTGGTGCGCATGGGCGTCCTCGTGGATCCCATCGCCGCAATGATGCTCGTGGTCATCACCACGGTATCGTTGATGGTGCACCTCTACAGCCTCGGCTACATGAGCGACCATGACGGTAACGCCGAGAAGGGATTCCAGCGTTACTACGCCTTCCTGGCGCTGTTCACGTTCTCGATGCTGGGTCTGGTGGTTGCCACCAACATTTTCCAGATTTTCATCTTCTTTGAGATGGTGGGTCTGTCATCCTACCTGCTCATCGGTTTCTATTACTCGACGCCTGCCGCCAACCATGCCAACAAGAAGGCCTTCATCGTGACCCGTCTGGCCGACCTGTTCTTCCTGTTGGGTATCATGATCCTGAGCTATTACACCGATACCTTCGACTTCGACAAGCTGGTCTTCGGACCCACGATGTCTGGTAGCTTAGAGACGGCTCAGAGTGCCATCAGCACTGCTGGTGGTGCCACCTTCATGGGCTGCTCGGTCATGGCATGGGCGTTGACCTTCATCTTCATCGGCGGTGCCGGTAAGAGTGCGATGTACCCGTTGCACATCTGGCTGCCCGATGCTATGGAGGGTCCCACCCCCGTGTCGGCGTTGATCCACGCCGCTACGATGGTTGTCGCCGGTGTGTTCCTGGTAGCCAGGTTGTTCCCGCTGTATGTGCTCGTGCAGGGCGCGATGAACATCATTCTGGTGGTCGGCGCGTTCACGGCATTCTATGCCGCCGCGATTGCCTGCACCCAGAGTGACATCAAGCGTGCACTGGCCTTCTCGACCATTTCCCAGATTGCCTTCATGATGACCTCGCTGGCCGTGAGCTCCAACAACAACTCGCTCATCGAGATCCACGGGGGAAACGGCCTGGGTTACATGGCGTCAATGTTCCACCTGTTCACCCACGCTATGTTCAAGGCGTTGCTCTTCCTGTGCGCCGGTGCCATCATCCACGCTGTCCACAGCAATGAGAACAGCAAGATGCACGGTCTGCACAAGTTCATGCCTATCACCAGCATCTGCTTCCTGATCGGCTGTCTGGCCATTGCGGGCATTCCCCCGTTTGCCGGCTTCTGGTCCAAGGACGAGATCCTCGTCGCTGCCTACGAGCGCGGCCTGGGTTGGGGTCTGTGGATGTCGATGGTGGCTTGCATGACCGCCTTCTACATGTTCCGCATCTATTACCTCATCTTCTTCTGGAAGAAACATGAGGTTCACGATCCCCACCACGCTCCCAAGGATCAGCCCTGGACGATGACCCTGCCGTTGATCATCCTGGGAACCATCTCGATCTTTGCCGGCTTCGTGCCCTTCCACAACCTGGTGACCTGGGACGGTCATCACCTGAATACCGAGATGAATCTGACGGTTGCCGCATCAAGCGTTATCGTTGCCCTCGTGGGTATCGGTCTCGCCACGGTGATGTACTACAAGGAGAACCCGCTTCCCGAGCGCATGGCCAACGCGATGCGCGGTCTGTGGACGGCAAGCTACAAGCGCTTCTACATGGATGAGCTGTACCAGTTCATCACCCACAAGGTGATCTTCCAAGCCATCTGTGTGCCCATCGCATGGTTTGACCGCCACATCATTGACGGCTTCTTCAACCTGCTGGCCGATGCCACCAACTCGCTCTCGTTCGGCATCCGCCGCATGCAGTCTGGCAGCATCCAGATCTATGTGTATGTATATCTGATTGGCGCGCTCCTGCTGGGTGCCGTCACCATGATATTTGTATTGTTCTAACATCAACGGTCTTGACAAAATAGAAAGGATATATCAAATGGAAATTTTCAATAATATACTGATTTACTTTGTGATCGTGCCTCTGTTGACTCTTGGAGGCCTGGCCCTGTGCAGCAACCGCGGCATCAAGGCCATCAGGACCGTTGCCGTCGTCGGTGCCAGCATTCTCGTCGTGCTCGCCGCCATGCTGGTCAAGATTTTCCTTGACGCGCGTGCCGGTGGTGATACCAGCGAGATGATCCTGCGCAGCGACGTGATGTGGTATGCCCCGTTCAATGTCCACCTCGCACTGGGCGTTGACGGTGTGAGCGTGGTGATGATCCTGCTGTCGGCGTTCATCGTGTTCGCCGGCGTGTTCGCCTCGTGGAAGATGAACCCGCTGCCCAAGCAGTTCTTCTTGTGGTTCTTCCTGCTGTCCACGGGTGTATTCGGTTTCTTCATCTCGATCGACCTGTTCACGATGTTCATGTTCTATGAGGTCGCCCTGATTCCCATGTACCTGTTGATCGGTGTGTGGGGTAGCGGCAACAAGAATTACAGTGCCATGAAGCTGACGCTGATGCTGATGGGAGGCTCGGCCTTCCTGATGCTCGGTCTGATCGGCATCTACTTCCACTCGGCTCCCGAGGGACAGGCCCTGACGATGAACATCCTGGACATCGCCCATAACAATGCCATCCCCCACCAGTGGCAGCTGGTACTCTTCCCGCTGACGTTTGTCGGCTTCGGCGTGCTGGGTGCCATGTTCCCCTTCCACACTTGGTCTCCCGACGGTCATGCCTCGGCGCCCACAGCGGTGTCGATGCTCCACGCCGGTGTGCTGATGAAGCTGGGAGGTTATGGCTGCTTCCGCATCGCCATCTACCTGATGCCCTACGCTGCCAATGAGCTGGCTTGGATCTTCCTGCTGCTCACGGGTGCCAGCATCGTCTATGGTGCGTTGAGTGCCTGTGTGCAGACCGACCTCAAGTACATCAACGCTTACTCCAGCGTGAGCCACTGCGGTATGGTGCTGTTTGCCATCCTGATGTTCAACACCACGGCGATGACCGGTGCCGTGCTGCAGATGCTGTCCCACGGTCTGATGACGGCCTTGTTCTTTGCCTTGATCGGTATGATCTATGGTCGCACCCACACGCGCGACATCCGCGACATGGGCGGCATGATGCACATCATGCCCTACCTGGGCGTGGGCTATGTGATTGCCGGTCTGGCATCACTGGGTCTGCCGGGTCTGAGTGGATTTGCTGCCGAGATGACCATCTTCTTCGGCTCGTTCCAGCACACCGACATGTTCCACCGCGTGCTGACCATCATGGCCACCACCTCGATCGTCGTGACAGCGGTTTACATCCTGCGCGTTGTCGCCAAGCTGCTCTTTGGCGAGGTACAGGATGAGCACCACCGCACGTTGACCGACGCCTCCTGGGAGGAGCGTCTCTCGACCGCCACGCTGATTCTCGCTGTGGCAGCCATCGGTTGCTTCCCCAACTTCTTTATTGACATCATCAAGAGCAGCTTCAACCCCGTTGTCGAGGCCCTGCAGGCTGCCCTGCCCTTGTAATTGAAAGTGTTTAACCTGATAAAAAAGCAAAAATAAAGATATGATGGATTATTCACAGTTCTTATTGATGCCGCAGGAGATAGGCCTGTTGCTGGTTTTCCTGCTCGTTTTCATCTACGACACTTTCATGCCTGAGCGCGCTCAGCGTTACATGCCCGTCTTCTCGGTCATCATGATGGCGCTCTACACGATATACTGCTTCTGTATCCCCGCTGCTGTGGGAGAAGCCTTCGGCGGCATGTTTGAGTCCAACGCTCCCACCTGGGTGATGAAGAACATCCTCAATGTGGGCGTCGTGCTGGTGCTCCTGCAAGCCGTGAAGTGGACCAACAGCGACTTCGTCAGCGTTCGCCGCGGCGAGTTCTACGAGTTGATCCTGTTGACCCTGCTGGGCATGTTCTTCATGATCTCGGCAAGGCACTTCCTGTTGTTTGTCATCGGACTGGAGACCGCCTCGCTGCCCATCGCAGCACTGGCAGCCTTCGAGAAGCGCTACTATGAGTCCCACGAGGCGGCAGCCAAGTATATCTTTACTGCCATCTTCTCGTCGGCGATCTTCTTGCTGGGCATCTCGTTTGTCTATGGCATGAGTGGTTCGCTCTACTTCAAGGACATCGCTTCCACGCTGCTGGGCAACCAGTCGGCACTGCTGATTGCCGCCCTGGCCTTTGTCATCGCCGGTGTGGGCTTCAAGCTCTCGCTTGTTCCCTTCCACCTGTGGACTGCCGACGTCTATCAGGGCTCGCCCACGGCAGTGACCAGCTACCTGTCGGTCATCAGCAAGGGTGCCGCCGCATTCTCGTTCCTGGTGATCCTGGTGCAGGTCTTCGGTGCTGCCTACAGCCGCGTGTGGGAATGGATGCTCTATGCCATCATCATTCTCACCATCACGCTGGGCAACCTGTTTGCCATGCGTCAGCGCAACCTGAAGCGTTTCCTCGCCTTCTCGTCGATCTCACAGGCCGGTTACATCATGCTCGGCGTCATCGCCGTCAACGTGATGGGCATGTCCTCGATGATCTACTACGTGCTGGTCTATATCTTCAGCAACCTCGCCGCCTTTGGCGTGATTGCTGCGATCGAGCGCCAGACGGGCAAGGTGACCATGGACGACTACAATGGCCTGTTCAAGACCAACCCCTGGCTTGCCTTCACGATGATGCTTGCCATGTTCTCGCTGGGTGGTATTCCCCCGTTTGCGGGCTTCTTCAGCAAGTTCTTCATCTTCGTCGGTGCCTGCCATCAGGGTTCGGTAGCCATCTACGCGCTGGTACTCATCGCATTGATCAACACGATCATCTCGCTGTACTACTACCTGCT
>Ga0247611_10004499_pt1 | contig 19270 bp, 15 predicted proteins | sample 177DNAGHGhighgp2_FD_192422 | JGI IMG/M metagenome (GOLD analysis project Ga0247611, IMG submission 192422) | Sheep rumen microbial communities from Palmerston North, Manawatu-Wanganui, New Zealand - 1770 DNA GHGhigh gp2 | ecosystem: Host-associated > Mammals > Digestive system > Stomach > Rumen...
CGATGTGGTGGTCGATATGGATTTCCCGAATAAGAAATGGGCATTCCGTTCCGCTCCAATCAAGGGTATGATCAGCGGTGACCTATACATGTCCGAAGCCGATCTCAACGGTGAGACGCCGCTGTGGGAAGTAGGTGAGTTCGATGCTTCGGGACGTAGTTACAAGACCGGTAACGGTTCGTTCTGGCTCTCCGCGTATAACACCGAGACCAAAAAAATCAATGCTACCGGTGCTGACTCTACCCGTACCGCTACGGCCGACTGGTCCAGAGTCACCAATGCGATCGATTTGCCGCTCAAGGAAGGACAAGGTCTCGCCATCTACGCCCGTGCAAGAGAGGGTATAGCGACCCCTATCGTGCGTCTGCCTAAGAATGATGATACCTATTATTTCTACGGCACCTACGGTGAGCGAATCGATGACAAATATGTGGGACACCTGCGCGATAAACGGAACGAATTGGCAAGTCCCGGTGTAGCCGGAGAGTTGATCTACCATCCTGACAAAGCGTATGCGGAATATACCTTGACAAACGGTAATGACGAGCATGGCAATCCTATCAGCGACACCGTATTTGTCTTTGGAAACCCGACCATGGCTTATATCGATATCTGGGGCTTCATCGGTGATAACAGCCTGAGGGGACGATTTGATTTCATGGATGAGCGTCCGTCGGGTGCGAGTTTGTATACATCGGTAAGCCGAGCGGCAGCAGAGGCTACGGATAACGTCATCACCAATCCGCTACGCTATCTGCCACCAATGCGTGCGATCGTGCTCAAGAAAGACGCAGCTACTTCGCTCACCTTGAGACTCAATACGAGCCGTGTGGTAACAAGCCCTGTCAGCCGACCTGCTTCCGCTCCGCGTCGCGTCAGTACTTCTGGTTTGACGCGAGGTATCATGACCGTTACGGCCAAGAACCCCTGTTCACCGCGGTGCACGTCGAGATTGCTCATCGGACAAGGATACCATAACACCATCCGCGATGGAGAAGATGCGGTATTGACGACCATCAATATCGATAACTACTCCAATACCAGCACGCCTGCTACGCCGTTTAATATCTACGCAGCGGAAGGCAGTTACGGACTGAGTATCGACCTGCGTGAAGAAGTGGTGAACATTCCGCTATCGTTCTTCATCAGTGACCTGCCCTATGAACCCGTCACCAACTTGTGGTTCACCGGTGTCAATAATATCAATGGCCAACTGGTGCTCTACGACGAGTGGACGAACAGCGAGCGCATGATCATTGACGGTATTTGCTTGACGATCGAGACACCGGAGAAGAGCCATCAGAGGCGGTATTACATCCGTCGCCGTGGCTTCAAACCGGGTGAAAATACCGATCCCGAGGAACCGATTACCACCGGTATGGAGTTCTTTGATACGAACGAGAACGAACAAGCGATAAAGATTATTAAGGATGACCAAGTGCTCATCATCCGTAATGGTCATGTATATACTATGTTTGGACAGAAAGTGTGGTGATTATGAGAGGAAAGAACAAACTATATAGATGGCTATTAGCCCTTTGGATACTGATAAGCAGTGCGTCTGTCGCTTCGGCGTATGCCCAGGCGACACCGCCTGCCGCTTGGCGCACCACGCCTACCCTCAGTACGGATATGCAACTGTCGTACCAGTTCCGGTCCACCTCTGCCTATACCCCGACGGTCAACATCACGGTATATGCGCCGGGCTGCAGTTCACCTGCATCTCTCGGACCGAAGAGGGCAAAGAAAGATTTTTGGGATGGCGATCCCGATGAAGAAGAAATAGCTGTTCTCAATACCCCTGTCGGTGAACCGCTGATCCTGCTCATCTTTGCGATATTGTACTTTTTTTGGAATTTATTTGCATATATCAGAAAAAAGTACTACCTTTGCAGCCGCAAACGTTTTTAATCGAGTGCAATAGTGCATGAGAAAAAACATTTGGCTTTGCAGCCGCAAACGTTTTTAATCGAGTGCAATAGTGCATGAGAAAAAACATTTGGCTTTGCAGCCGAAAAGGTTTTTAATCGAGTGCAATAGTGCATGAGAAAAAACATTTGGCTTTGCAGCCGCAAACGTTTTTAATCGAGTGCAATAGTGCATGAGAAAAAACATTTGGCTTTGCAGCCGAAAACATAGAATAGACTGTGATGTTAGAAATCTATAATTCCCTGTCTCGTTACAAAGAGACATTCAAACCGCTGCACGAAGGGCATGTGGGCATGTATGTATGCGGACCGACGGTCTATGGCGATGCCCATCTGGGTCACGCCCGTCCCGCTATCACGTTCGATATCCTATATCGTTATCTGATGCACCTTGGCTACAAGGTGCGTTACGTCCGTAATATCACCGATGTGGGTCACCTTGAGCATGATGCGGACGAGGGCGAGGACAAGATTGCCAAGAAAGCCCGGCTCGAGCAACTCGAACCGATGGAGGTGGTGCAGTTCTATACCAACCGTTACCATCGTGACATGGCGGCGCTGAACGTGCTGCCGCCCTCTATTGAACCTCACGCATCAGGTCATATCATCGAGCAGATAGCGTTTGTACAGAAGATACTCGACAAGGGTTACGCCTATGTCTCCAACGGTTCGGTCTATATGGACGTGGAGAAATATGCGAAGGATTTTCCGTACGGTAAACTGTCCGGTCGTAACCTCAACGACATCGTCACCGAGACCCGCGAACTGGACGGGCAGGAGGAGAAGAAGCATTCTTATGACTTCGCCCTTTGGAAGAAAGCGGCGCCGGAGCATATCATGCATTGGCCTTCGCCTTGGTCGGAAGGATTCCCCGGATGGCATATGGAGTGCTCTACGATGGGCACGAAGTACCTCGGTGAGCGGTTCGATATCCACGGAGGCGGACTGGACCTGATCTTCCCCCACCATGAGGCGGAGATAGCGCAGAGTTGTGCCGCACTGGGGCACGAGACCGTCCATTACTGGATGCATAATAACATGATTACTATCGCCGGTAAGAAGATGGGTAAGAGCTATAATAACTTCATCACCCTCGAGCAGTTCTTCAAGGGCGATCATCCGCTCTTAAGCAAACCTTTCGGTCCGATGGTCATCCGTTTCTTCATCCTGCAGGCCCATTACCGCTCTACCGTCGATTTCTCGTCCGAAGCACTCGAGGCTGCCGAGAAAGGACTGCAGCGTATGCAGGAAGCGTATGCAAGATTGCTGAAGATCCAACCATCTCAAACAACCTCAAACGATCTTCAAACGATTACAAACCTTCGGAACCGCTGTTCCGAAGCCATGGACGATGATCTGAATACGCCCTTCGTCATTGCTGCGCTCTTCGATTCGACGCATGCTATCAACACGGTCTATGACGGTAAGGGCACGATCAGCGAAGCGGATCTCAAAGAACTCCGCGAGGTATGGAAGACCTTCGCGATCGATATCCTCGGTCTGCGTCTGGAGGAGCAAGGCGGCGATGCAGGCAAACAGAAAGCGTTCAGCGGTGCCATCGACCTGCTGTTGGGACTTCGTCTGCAAGCCAAGCAGAACAAAGACTGGGCTACATCCGATAAGATCCGTAATGAACTGACCGCCCTCGGTTTCCAGATCAAGGATACCAAAGACGGCTTCGAGTGGAGTATCTAATACGCACTACCCATGACGATCCTCGGTATCGAAACCAGTACAGCCGTTTGCTCCGCAGCGCTTTGTCAAGACGGCAAACTGCTCAAGCAATGCATCAGCTATGAGGGTGGTAATCATGCGAAGTTATTACCTACCTATATAGACGAACTGCTGCAGTACGCTCGTGAGCAGGCCCTGCCTATTGATGCCGTGGCGCTGAGTGAAGGACCGGGTAGTTATACCGGCCTCCGTATCGGTACCGCTACCGCCAAAGGGCTTTGCTACGGACTGGATATACCGCTTATCCCCGTTCCGACACTGGAGGTGCTGATCGCCGCATCCGGCGTTGAGCAAGGAATCCTGATTCCGATGATCGATGCCCGTCGTATGGAGGTCTATACGCTTATTAACACAGAGACCAAAGCCGTGGTGGTGGAGAACGAAGAGAGTCTGCTTAACACAGAGGAAACGGTCTATTACTTCGGTGACGGAGCTGCCAAATGCCAACAGGTGTTAACCAAACCGAACTGGCATTTTATCCCTGATATCGTACCCCAAGCACAGTATGTATGCGCCTTGGCTGAGAAATCAGAAATCAGAAATCAGAAGTCAGATTTGGCGTATTACGAACCCTGCTATTTGAAAGAATTTATTGCTGCACCAAGTCATGTCAAAGGATTGAAATGAGAATTTCAAATTTCAAATATCAAATTTCAAATATCATCATCCTGATGATGATTCTCTGCTCATGTTCCACGCAGAAAAACACGTGGGCTACCCGTTCATTCCATCAGACGAAAGTCAAATATAACATCCTCTATAACGGAAACATTGCCTACGACGAGGGATTGAAAGCCATCCGCGATGCCAATACGGATGATTATAGCCAGGTGCTCAATCTCTACCCCGTATCCAATCATAAGGCGGCGGAAGCCAGTGCTTCCCAGATGGACAAGACCATTGAGAAATGCCGCAAATGTATCAAGTTGCACTCCATCAAGACGAAACCCAAACGCGATCCCAAGAAAGCGAACGATCCCAAATACAAGGAATGGTTGAAGTCCGAAGAGTTCAATGCGAACATGGGCATGGCCTGGATACGCTTAGGCGAAGCGGAGTTTCATAAAGGCGATTTCTTGGGTGCCGTCAGTACCTTCAAATATATCATCAATCATTACCAGAACGATCCGGATATGATTGCGCAGAGCCAGTTATGGATCGCGCGTGCCTATGCGGAGATGGGTTGGCAATACGAGGCGGAGGATATGCTGCAGCGCGTGCAGATCGATGCGCTCAGTAAGAAACATGCCAAACTCTATTCGGCTGTCAAAGCCGATGTGCTGCTCAAGGGCAAACAGTACCATGCCGCTATCCCCTTCGTCAAACTGGCTACCCCCAACGAGAAACGGAAGATATACCGTCCGCGTTTCTCCTATGTCTTAGGTCAACTGTACGAGATGGAGGGTAAGAATGCAGAAGCCATCAGTGCCTACAAAGCCGTAGTGCGTATGGCGCCACCGGTGGAGATGGAGTTCAACGCCCGCGTGCGGATGGCAGAATTAGGAGGCAAAAACTCCATTAAGAAACTGCGCACGATGACCAAGCAGTCCAAATATAAGGACAAACTGGACCTGCTGTACGGATCGATGGGAAATATATACCTCGCTAATCACGATACGGTCAAGGCGCTGGAGATGTATGGCAAAGCGATTGCCGAATCCACTCAGGCGGGTTCTTCCAAAGCTGAAGTTCTCGTGCGCGCGGGCGATCTGTATTATGACATGCGCGCGTACGCGGATGCGCAACCCTGTTACCGCGAAGCGATGACGATCCTCACGGCCGATAATCCCACCTATGTGCGTATCCAAAAGCGCTCCGAGGTGCTGGATGAACTGATCCTGGCGTACTCCCAAGTGCAACTGCAAGACTCCTTGCAACGACTCAGTCAGATGACCGAAGAACAACAACGCGCGATCGTGGATAAGATCATCGCCGACCTCATTGCTGCCGAACGGGCCGATTCAGCCCAACAGGCCGAGGAGGCGCTGGCGAAGAGTCGCGGAAGCAGTTCGCCGCGCAGCGTGAATACGATGAATATGTTAGGGGCCGGCGCTTTCCAAAAAGGCGAGTGGTATTTCTATAACCCCCAACTCATGCAGCAGGGGCAGCAGGAATGGCGTCGCCGGTGGGGTAGTCGTGCATTGGAAGATAACTGGCGCAGACAGAACAAACAAGTGACCGTCTCTTTGGATGATATGAATGCGGCGCTTGAGGAAGAAGGACTGGAGGGCGACTCGACGATGCTCGCATCCGATTCTACGGTTACTTCCACGCCGGTTGTTCCTATCGAGACCGATATCCATAAACCCGAGTACTACCTGCAGCAGATTCCGCGTACCTCGCAACAGATGGTGATCAGCGACAGCCTCTGGCGCGAAGGCATGATTGCGCTCTATTATATCTACCGCGATAAAGTGGAAGACGAACCTTTGGCGGAGGAGACTCTGCGGGCGTTGGAAGAACGCTTCGTCGGCCATCCGTCCATCGCTGCTATCTACGAAGAGATACAACTTCGCGCGTTGCGCAATGATCCCGAATATATCGCCCGCATGCGCCGTATGTTAGATGAACAGGACTCGCTCTATGCCGCTACCTATGCTGCGTATACCAAAGGTCGTTTTGCGGAAGTGAAAACCAATAAGCAGTATGCGCAGACCAATTTCCCGCAGAGTGCACTCATGCCGCGTTTCCTCTTCCTCAATGCCGTTTCGGTGGCGCGCACGGAAGGACAGAACGCGTTCGTAAGTGAACTGCAACAACTCGTAGAAGCCTACGGCAATACGGAATTGGGTGCGATGGCGAAAGATATGCTCGCGATGATGGGACAAGGTATGGAGAGTAAGACCGGTGGTGCCACCGGTACCCTGGCCGACAAACGCGGACAAGTTACCGAGACACAACCCGAAGAAGAGACGCAGACCCAGCAATGGAGTGATGACCGTAAGCAACCGAGTGTGGTGCTGCTCCGTATGGCGCAGGCCGACGAACAGGCTCTCAATGAACTGCTCTATGAAGTGGCGCTGTTTAACTTCAGCCAGTTCCTTATCCGCGATTTCGAGTTGCAGAAGATGCCGGTACTGGGTGAGGGATGTGCACTGCGCGTGAGCGGTTTTGCCGATATGGATGAAGCTGACTGGTGGATAGGCCTTGTGCGCAAAGATGCCCATATGCAGGGCGTACTCATCGGTATCGAGGTACAACCCGTGGCCGAAGTGAACCTCCCGCTAGTCAAATAAAAAAAAGAGAACCGAAGTTCTCTTGTCGGGGAGACGTGATTCGAACACGCGACCTCCGGTCCCCCAGACCGTTGCGCTACCGGGCTGCGCCACTCCCCGTCGCTATTTTTTCAAAAGCGGGTGCAAAGGTACTGCTTTTTTTTGAAATATGCAAATTTTAATGCAAAATAATGGAGAAAAAATTTTATATTGAGACATACGGATGCCAAATGAATGTCGCGGATAGCGAAGTAGTGGCGGCTATTATACAGACCACGGAGGCAGAAATGACCGACCGTTGGGAGGATGCGGATATCATCCTTCTTAACACCTGCTCCATCCGCGATAACGCCGAGCAGAAAGTCGGTGCCCGTCTCCGCGAACTCAAAGCGCATCTGCGCGATCTAACAGCGAAGCGGTCTAACAGTCCGAAGGACGGTCTCACTTCTAACAGGCGAAGCCGGTCTATTATTGGCGTCATCGGTTGTATGGCGGAGCGCATGGGACAGGAACTGATCGATACCTTCGATGTGGATTTTGTGGCCGGACCGGATGCGTACCTCGATATCCCGAACCTCCTTGCGCAATGCGAACAGGGACATAAGGCCATGAATGTGGAACTCAGTACCACCGAGACGTATCGCCAGATCATTCCGGCCCGTATCGGTCGCTCTATCAGCGGGTTCGTATCCATCATGCGCGGATGTAATAATTTCTGCTCCTATTGCGTGGTGCCCTATACGCGTGGACGCGAACGCAGTCGCGATGTCGAATCCATTCTCAATGAAGTACGCGACCTGCAGGCCCGCGGATACAAAGAGGTGACCCTCCTCGGACAGAATGTCAATTCGTACCGCTATACCCGGGAAGATGGCACCGTGGTGGATTTTGCCGACCTGCTGGAGATCGTAGCGGACGCTGTGCCGCATATGCGCATCCGGTTTACCACCAGTCATCCCAAGGATATGTCCGATAAGACACTCGAGGCCATCAGTCGGCATGCTAACCTCTGTAAGTTCATCCACTTGGCCGTACAGTCGGGTTCCAATCATATCCTCAAACTCATGAACCGCAAATATACGCGGGAGTGGTACCTCGAGCGCATCGCCGCCATCCGGCGTATCTTACCTACCGCTGCGATCAGTACGGATATCTTCTGCGGTTTCCATGACGAGACACTCGAAGATCATGCCCAGACCCTCTCCCTCATGCGTGAGGTGGGATTCGATAGCGCGTTTATGTTCAAATACTCCGAGCGACCCGGTACCTATGCCCAGAAGCATCTGCCGGATAACATCCCCGAAGAAGAGAAAGTGCGGCGCCTCAACGAGATCATCGCCCTTCAAACACAACTCTCGCTCGAGTCCAACCAGCGCGAGATAGGAAAGGTAGTGGAAGTACTGGTGGAAGGATTCTCCAAACGCAGTCACGACGACATGTACGGCCGTACCGAACAGTATAAAACAGTGGTCTTCCCGCGTACCGACCAGAAGATAGGAGATATCGTCAAAATACGCGTTTTGGAAGCCTCTGCGGCTACATTAAAGGGCGAATTGGCGTAAAAATGAATATTTTTTGCATTTTTTTGTAAAAAAATTTGGTCATATCAAATAAAAGCAGTACTTTTGTATCGAAAACAAATAAATTTTCATAGTTAAGGTTTAGGTTTAATGGCGAAAGGAGGCTGTGAAGTTTCCTTTCGTTTTTAAACAAAAAGAGGCAATTGCCTTATTTTTTTATGACTGAAGACAACAAAAATACCCTTCCTGACCTCACGGATCCGGAAGAAGTACGCAAGGCCATCATTGCGAATGAGATCCTGACGCGTAAATATTAAATTTGAAAAAATATACTATGGCAGTAACTTACATGACCGAAGAAGGTCTACAGAAATTGAAAGACGAGCTCCAGCAACTGGAGACTGTAGAGCGCCCGCGTGTGATTGCCGCTATTGCGGAAGCACGCGAGAAAGGTGACTTAAGCGAAAACGCGGAGTATGACGCCGCGAAAGAAGAACAAGGTGTTCTGGAGAGTAAGATTGCGCACATCAAAGCCAAACTGATGGAGGCGCGTGTGCTGGACACCAAAGATGTAAAAACCGATGAGGTACAGATCCTGACCAAGGTACGCGTACGCATACGCCAGACCGGTAAGGAGAAGACCTATCAACTCGTTACCGAAGGTGAAGCCAACTCGCTGGAAGGTAAGATCTCCGTCACCACACCTATCGCCAAAGGTCTGATGGGTAAGAAAGTAGGAGAGATTGCACAAGTGCAAGTACCCGCAGGACTCATGGAGTATGAGATACTCGAAATTAGCCTCTAAATGGTAAATCGTAAATGACTAAATCGTAAATGTTATGACCATCTTTACGAAAATCATCAAAGGCGAGATCCCGAGTTACAAAGTAGCGGAGGATGAGAAGAACTACGCCTTCCTCGATATCAATCCGCTCGTGAAGGGACACACATTAGTGATCCCGAAACTTCCGGAACCGGAGAGTGATTACCTCTTCGACCTCACCGATGAGCAGTACGAGAGTCTTATGCGCTTTGCCAAACGCGTAGCCAAAGGCCTCAAAGCCGCTACCGGTTGCAAGCGTGTCGGCGTAGCTGTCTTAGGAATGGAAGTGAACCATGTGCATATCCATTTAGTTCCGATGAATTCGGAGAAAGATATGCTTTTCACTAACCCCAAACTGAGCCTTCCGGCAGAGGAGATGGCGATCATTGCCAACTCCATCGCCGAGGCGGTAGAAAAAGCCTAAGGTGTACACCTTACACTTTACACCTTACACAAACTGGCTGCTGTCAAGGCAGCCAATTTTGCATTATTAAGTACCAGTTGGATATTTGCTGCCAAACTGTCACCACCCGTCAGGTCTTTCACTTTGGCTAATAAGAAGGGTGTGCATTGTTTCCCATGCACGCCTTTTTTGTCGGCTTCCGCCAACGCTTGTTCGATAGCGGCATTGATCACATCTGCCGGCATCGAATACTCCTCCGGGATGGGGTTGGTCACCAGCATACCACCCTTCAGACCGCAATCCATCTTTGCTTGGAATGCTGCGGCCAGTTCTTCAGGCGTATCAATCCGATAGTCCACCTTAAACCCGCTGTGACGGGTGTAGAATGCCGGTAACTCCTCTGTGCCATAACCGATAACCGGTACTCCTTTGGTCTCCAGATACTCCAGCGTCAGACCCAGATCCAATATCGACTTGGCGCCTGCGCATATCACCATGACGGGCGTCTGCGCCAACTCTTCCAAATCGGCAGATATATCGAATGTCTGCTGCGCACCGCGATGCACACCACCGATACCTCCCGTTGCAAAAACCTTGATACCCGCCATGGCAGCGATAATCATAGTGGTGGTCACAGTCGTGGCTCCGTCTTCTCCGCGCGCAATCAACACCGGTAAATCGCGACGCGAAGCCTTGGTGACGGCTTGGCCTTTCTTACCTAAATACTCGATTTCATCGGGCGTACATCCTGCTTTCAGTTTGCCACCGATGATGGCGATCGTAGCCGGTACAGCTCCGTTATCCCGTATCGTCTGTTCTACACGCAATGCGGTCTCTACATTCTGCGGATAGGGCATACCATGACTGATAATCGTCGATTCCAACGCCACTACCGGTTTCCCCTCTTCCAATACTTTCGCCACTTCCGGCGATATACTTAGATACTTGTTCATCATTACATCATTTCATCATTTCATCATTATATCATTTCATCATTTCATCATTACAACAATATATTCGCTATATCAGGATTGACAGCTTTGGGACTCATCAGGGTGGCGCGTGCCGCCATCAGCCCGTATTGCGCCGTTTGTGGAAAATCGATGCCTTTGGCATGTGCGAAGATGACACCGGCCAGGAAGGCATCACCTGCCCCCGTGGTATTCACCATCTCGCCCGGTAGGGCAGGGAAGAGCCATTCCTCCGCTGCGTTACGGCAATAGACACCGTCCGCACCCATGGTGATATACACATGCGCCACACCCATATTCAGCAGCGCCTGTGCCGCTTCGGCATGCGTCGTGGTATTGGTGATAGTCAGGGCCTCTTTGAGATTGAGTTTAAGCGTATGCAGGTACGGCAGTTTGCATTTGCGAAGCGCGTTCACCACGCGGTGCGCTTTGGTCGTACTCACACCGTCAATGAACAGCGGCGCCGTCACATTCTCCATCAACCATCGGATAGCATCTTCTGTGATATTCGTATCAGCCACGATATACTCCGCCATATTGATCTCTCCGCTGCGTTTGGCTAACCATTCCGGAGTGATCGTGCGAATCGCTTCTGTGTCGGCTACCGCGGCAATCATCTCCCCGCCGTGGTTATTCAGGCAAAGGTATATACCGCTTCGTAAGGACTGTTCGCGTTCGGACAGATGCACATCGATACCTTGCTGCTTGCAGTAGTCATGCAGCAGGCCGCCGAATAGATCCCCGCCAAAAACAGTCATCAACTGCACACGGGTGCCGAGTAACGCAAGATTATGCGCGATATTGCGCGCTACACCTCCGTACCCTACTTCTATATGTCCCGGGTTGGAGTCGGCTGCGATGAACGCATCGTTCAGCGTGGCTAATAAATCCACATTCGCGCCGCCGATAACAGAAACAAGTGTATCCATGGTATATAGCTTTTATTGCTTGCCGGTAGTCTTTTTCTCTTCCTTGTCGCATAGTTCCGCCAGACTGCAGTCCGTACAGGCCGTTTCGGCGCAGTCCTTCGGTTCCTGAGAAACCGGTTTGTCCGTTTTCTTCTTCGCCTTGATCCGCTCGTTAATCTCGATGAGAACGAGAATAACAACCGCCATTCCTATGAATGCAATGAGTGCTTTCATTTCATCATTTCATCATTCCATCATTCCATCATTCCATCATTCCATCATTTCATCATTCCATCATTCCATCATTCCATCATTCCATCATTTCATCATTATCGACGCGATCTTCTTCAATCACGAGGTTATCGATGATAAACTGTTGACGCTCGGTTGTGTTCTTACCCATATAGTAAGCCAGTAACTCATTCACCGCATCTTCTTTACGCAGCGTCACTTGGTCCAAACGGATACCGGAACCTATAAAACCCTTGAATTCATCGGGAGAAATCTCACCCAGACCTTTGAATCGGGTGATCTCCGGATTCTTGATCTTATTCAGTGCTTTCTGGCGTTCTTCTTCCGAGTAACAGTAGATGATCTGGTTCTTGTCCTTCACGCGGAAGAGCGGTGTCTGCAGGATATAGACATGTCCTTTTTTCACCAGATCCGGGAAGAACTGCAGGAAGAAGGTCAGCATCAGTAATCGGATATGCATACCGTCCACATCGGCATCGGTAGCGATGATCACTTTGTTGTAGCGCAACTCATCCAGACCGTCCTCTATATTCAACGCCGACTGCAGACAATTGAACTCTTCATTCTCATATACCACCGATTTACTCAGTCCGTAACTGTTCAGCGGTTTACCGCGGAGCGAGAACACCGCTTGCGTCCGTACATCCCGACTCTTGGTGATACTGCCGCTCGCCGATAAACCCTCCGTGATGAAGATACAACTCTCCAGACGCAGATCATCGTCCGAGTCCTTGGAACTCTTGACGGGTTTGGCATCATTGAGATGGATCTGGCAGTCGCGCAACTTCGGGTTATTCACCAGGTTCTTCTTCGCCCGCTCGCGCGCCGCTTTGGTTACACCCGCAATCGCTTTCCGTTCTTTCTCGCTGTCCTGGATCTTCTGCAGCATGATCTCCACCGTCTGGGGATTCTTGTGCAGGTAGTTATCCAGATGCTGTTTGACGAAGTCGTTTACAAACTTATTGACGGAGATGCCGCCGGTAGGACTCATATCTTTGGAACCGAGTTTGACTTTGGTCTGCGACTCGAAGACCGGCTCCTCTACGTTGATAGCAATTGCTCCGACTACGCCGTTACGGATGTCTGCGAGTTCTTGGTTCTTATTGAAAAACTCTTTGATGGTACGTCCGATCGCTTCGCGGTAAGCGGCTTGGTGCGTACCGCCTTGGATCGTGTGTTGACCATTGACGAACGAGTAATACTCATCGCCGTTCTGGTCGGTATGGGTCAGCGCAATCTCGATATCATCGCCCTTGAGGTGAATAATCGGATAGAGCGGATTGACCGTCATGTTCTCCGTCAGCAGATCGAGCAGACCGTTTTTGCTCACGAATTTCTTACCGTTATACACCAGCGTCAGGCCGGTATTGAGGTAGGCATAGTTACGCAGCAACTCCTCGATATAGTCATCGCGGAAATGATAGTTCTCAAAGAGTCCCTTGCTGTCATCGGGGACGAACTCAATGACCGTACCGCGTTTCTCGGTTCCGTTATAATCCTGGATATCCGTATCCTTGGTCAACTTACCTTGCGCAAACTCTGCCCTACGCATCTTACCGTCGCGGTACGACTCTACGGCGAAGAAACTCGACAACGCGTTCACCGCTTTTGTACCCACACCGTTCAGACCCACAGATTTCTTGAAGGCCTTGCTGTCGTATTTACCGCCCGTATTGAGCACACTCACTACTTCGACTAACTTACCCAAAGGAATACCGCGTCCGTAGTCGCGCACGCGTACGCGACCGTCCTGTACATCCACTTCGATCACTTTTCCTTCACCCATGCGGTACTCATCAATCGAGTTATCGATACTCTCTTTGATAAGTACATAGATACCGTCGTCGGAGTGACTGCCGTCACCTAACTTACCGATGTACATACCCGGACGACGGCGGATGTGCTCCATGTCATCCAAGTGGATAATGTTCTCTTCGCCGTACTCCACGGCTGCACTTTCGACAGGCTCTGTCCCGTTTTGACTTTCGTCTATATATTTTTCTTCTGCCATAATTCAAGTACAAATGCTTTTGCCGCATCATGATCGTTGGGGATAACTCCATCCAGGATCGCTTCTTTGATGGCAGCCTTCAGTTCACCGACCAACGAACAGGGTTCCAGATGGAATAGTTCCATGATCTCCATGCCGTCCACAGGCGGTTGGAAATTACGAATCCGGTCCCTCTCTTCCAGTTCCACCATCTTCTCCCTAACCAACTGATAGTTCCGATGAAATCGGGCTTTTTTCTCTTCGTTGCGACTGGTTATATCTGCATCGCAAAGGAGCATCAGGTCGTCTATATCATCGCCCGCTTCAAAGAGTAATCGTCTTACCGCACTGTCCGTTACCGTATCTTCAATCAGGTTGATCGGCCGCATATGCAGATCCACCATCTTCTTCACATACTCCATCTTCTCATTCAGCGGCATCTTCATCTTCGCAAAGATCTTAGGCACCATCTTCGCGCCTATGTAGTTATGGTTGCGGAAAGTCCATCCCGCCTGCGGATCCCACTGTTTGCTGCGCGGTTTGCCGATATCGTGTAACAACGCCGCCCAACGAAGCCAAAGGACTTTATCCTTTCGTTCACTCGTTAACTCCGCTACATTATCCAGTACTTTGAGTGTATGCAAAAACACATCCTTATGTCCGCGCCCTTCCTTCACTTCGATACCCTTCAGTGCCGCTAACTCCGGGAAGATAAGTGGCAGCAGGCCTGTCTTATCGAGCAGCAGCCATCCCTCCGAAGGACGCCGACTCATCATGATCTTATGCAATTCCTCCGCGATACGCTCGCGCGTGATGATTCCTATTCGTTCCTTATTGCGCGCGATAGCATCGAATGTCTCGCCGTCCAAAAAGAAACCCAACTGGGTCGCAAACCGTATGGCGCGCATCATACGCAGCGGATCATCGCTGAAGGTGATATCCGGATCCAGAGGCGTACGGATGATACAGCGCTCTAAATCCCCGATTCCATCGAATGGATCCAGCAATTCACCATACCGGTCTTTATTCAGACAAATCGCCATCGCATTGATGGTGAAATCCCGTCGGTTCTGGTCTTCCTGCAGCGTCCCGTCCTCTACGATCGGATTGCGACTGTCATGCGTATAACTCTCTCTTCGTGCCCCTACGAACTCCAACTCCAACTCGCCCCGCTTCACTTGCGCCGTACCGTATGTCTTAAATACCGCCAAGTGCGCTTTCTTGCCTAATTTCTTCGCTACTTCTTCCGCCAATGCGATACCCGAACCTACTACGACGATATCGATATCATCGGAGTCACGATGCAGAATCAAATCCCGCACCCAACCACCTATCACGTAGCATTCCAAACCCATTTGGTCAGCCGTCTCACCCACCAAATGCAGAATAGGATTCTCTATTTTCGGATCACAAATGACCATATTTTGCAAAATCGGGTGCAAAATTACAAAAAAAAAATGAAAAATGCAAGAAATATTTGTGTAATTCAGAAAATTGTTGTACCTTTGCACGCTTTTTCGAGTAAAAAGCACGTCATTATTATTAACCCGGGCATGGATTCGCGTAATCCGCAGCCCATAAAACAACACAAAACAAATGGCAACAAAAATTCGTTTGGCTCGTCATGGTCACAAAGACTATGCTTTCTACCACATCGTAGTAGCAGACAGCCGCTCGCCGCGTGACGGCAAAATCATCGAGCGTCTCGGTTCGTTCAATCCCAACACCAATCCTGCAGCAGTGATCCTCAATTTTGAGCGTGCATTGTATTGGGTAGGCGTAGGTGCGCAACCCACCGACACCGTACGCACCATCCTTTCTAACGAGGGCGTACTGCTCATGAAGCACCTCAATGGCGGTGTAGCCAAAGGCGCATTCAGCGCAGAAGAGGCTCAGAAGCGTTTTGACGCTTGGAAAGCTGAGAAAGATGCAAAGAACGGTAAGATCAGTGCTGCTGAGGCAGACAAGAAGCGTGCTGCTGCAAAGGCTCTCCTCGCGCAAGAGGTAGAGACCAACAAGGCAAAAGCCGCTGCTATCGCACAGAAGCGCGCTGAGGCTGCAGCTGAACTCGCTGCTGCTGCGCAAGAGGCTGCTCAGGAAGCAGCTGCTGCTGAGGCAGAAGCAAACGGCGAAGAGGCTCCCGCAGAGGAACCAGAGGCTTAAAAGGTTTGAAGGTTTGAAAGTTTGATGATTTAAACGATCTCAAACGATCTCAAACAACCTCAAACAACCTCAAACAACCTCAAACAAATGAAAAAAACGTCCTTTTGGGCGTTTTTTTTTGCATATATGCAGAATTTGTTGTACCTTTGCGCACCAAAGTGCGCAGAGTCAGAAAAAACGATGCCGAAAATAAGTGTCATAGTGCCCAATTATAACCATGCTCCTTTCCTTAAGGAACGCATGGAGACTATCCTTGCGCAGGACTATTCCGATAGGGAGATTATCCTGCTCGATGATGCTTCTACGGATGACAGTCTGGCTGTTTTGGAGACCTATCGGCATCTTCCCCAAGTGAAGGTCTTGGAGGTTAATGCCGTCAATTCCGGAAATACTTTCCTGCAATGGCAACGGGGGCTCGCGTACGCCACAGGCGACTATATATGGATCGCGGAGAGTGACGATATCGCTTCGCCGACGCTCCTGTCCCGTCTGGTGGAAGCACTCGAATCGCAAAAAGCGGTGATGGCGTTCGCGCAGAGCCGGATGATAGATGAAGAGGGACGCGCTTTACCCCGACGGATATATAGTCCTTTCACCCGCTCGTTCGGGATGGAGGGTAAGGATTTTATAGTGCAGCATCTATTAGGCGAAAACTGTGTCTGCAATGCCAGTGCGGTCTTATTCCGTCGCTCGGCACTCCGTACCGTCGATATGGCGCAAGTGGCGCAGTACCGCGCCAGCGGTGACCGGCTCTTCTGGATAAAAATCGCCTTGCAGGGGAGGGTGGCTTTTGTGGCAGAACCCCTCAACCGCTTTCGGCAACATACGCAGAAAGTGTCCATCGCGGCGGCAGAGCAAGGTCTGAATTGCGTACAAGATCATCAGATCTATGCGCAGGTCCGTTCCTTGTTACCCTTGACGAGATACCAACAGCGTCTAATCTGTGGCTATCATTGGCAAGCTATGCACCAACCCTGGGTCACACAACAGGGCTTGGAACGGGCGATGAAGGAATGGAGCAAAGAACCCCTTTCCGGTTGGTTATCTTGGTGTGTATATAAATGCCATCGCGCAGCGATAAGAATGAAAAAGACATGTTTTATCTGATAGTTTTCGGTATATTGATTGTGCTGGCTATACTCAATATCCAGATGCACGACAAACTCAGTTCGCAGATCCTGAGTGGCATTTCGGCGTTGCTACTGATCGCTATTGCCGGACTGCGTTATGAGACCGGTGGGGACTGGGATGTCTATACCCAACTCTTCGCTGAATATCCGTCCTTCAGTCGATTGATCGGTCATCCGGTTGAATTGCTGCAGCAGCAGACGGAAGAAGGTTTTACCCTCTTATGCGCTTTCATCAAATCGCTCGGAGGAACCATCCAACATCTCTTTCTGGTGGTAGCCTGCATCAATATCACCCTCATCACGGTGGCGCTGCAGCGATATACCAAGTACCCTGTCGTAGCGCTGCTCTGCTATTACGGCATCCTCTATTTCAACCTGGAGATGATCTATATCCGGCAGGCAACCGCCATCGCCCTTTGTTTCTTTGCGCTGCAGTACCTTCGTTCGCACGAACTATGGAAATATCTCGTGGTCATTATCCTTGCTTGTACTTTCCATCGCGTGGCAGCACTCATGATCCCGCTCTATTTCGTGCTTGACCGCCGGTTGCCCGAGTGGGTCTATCTGACGGTGATAGGGATAGGCGCCATCGTGATGTTGGCAGGTATTCCATGGATACAAACGATCTTCCTTACCGTTTCCGGATGGCTCGGAGAGAACTACGCCGAGAAAGCACAGATGTACACCTCAGAGGCGATGTTTGCCGTTCCTCGTGGCCTGAGTCTGGGTTTTGTGCTCAATCTGCTGATGATCATCGTCATCATGTTCTTCAAGAAAAAAATCGATGCCCTGCCGTATGGTACGATCATGCTCAACCTCTTCGCCCTCAGTCTGGTGCTCTATTATTACTGCTTCGAACTGGTGGAGGTATCTAACCGTGTGCGGCTCTTTTTCCTCATCGGTATCATCGCGTTGCTGCCGATCATACTCGAGACCTTACCGCTCTTCCTGGAGCGCTTGGCAGGCTTGGTCATCATCGCGCTGTATTGCTTCAGTTTCTCGCGATTCATCTTCCTGGAGAAACCCGAAGCGATAGCCTATAATCCCTATCAGAACTATATCGAGTATAAAATCCATCCGCATCCGAGTACGGGTAAACAGCGTTTGGAACAGTCCCACCAATTCTTCCGGCATGACCGCAAGCAATAGACATATCCTCATTATCAACCATACGCGTGAACGACACGGGTCGGAACATGTGATGCTGGAGACCTTGCGTCAATGCCGGGCGCAGGGATGGCGTGTCACTTTGGTCTTACCCCTCAATCGACCCGATGGAGGCCTGGCGCAAGCGGTGGGTGAGGATACCGAGATCCTGTATCTCAATTATAAGAATAGCGGAGTAGGTCTATTCCGTTCTTTGGCGATAGAACTGTATAACCTGCCGGCGCTGGTTCGTTTGGTGCGATGGATACGGAAGCATCCGGTGGATGCGATATATACCAATACCTCGGTCATGTTACTCGGTGTGGAAGCGGCACGATGGACCCATACACCCCATATCTGGCATTGGCATGAACTGCCTACCGGAGCCTTCGGATGGCCGAAAGCGTCCTTGTTACTCCTGCGTCATTGGTGGAGAAGAAGTACCCAAGTCCTTTTTATTTCCCGTCTCCAGAAAGAGCAATGGCAGAAAGCACTTGGAACCCGGATCGATAACGGACAGGTCATTTATAACCCCGTAAGAACGATTCGTGCCACCCATAAGACCACTTCCGATACGCTGCGGGTAGGGTATATCGGTAGTATGGAACCGCGAAAGAACCTCGATTGGTTGAAGCAAACGGTATCTTCGTTGACCGATGAATATGCCATCCGATTGGATCTATACGGAGCCGAGCAAGCCCTTACGGACGGACCGATACAGATCCATCCTTTCACGCCCGATGTGACCTCGGCGTATGCAGACATGGATATCTTCGTGCTCCCTTCCTGGTCAGAGACCATGCCGCTGGTGGTGCTCGAAGCGATGCAGGCCGGTGTATGTGTGCTCCAAACGAATCAATCCGGCATGCCTCAGATCATGCAGGACGGCGATACCTGCCTTTTTATCAACCCTTACGAACCGGATAGTTTGCGTACCGCCCTTATCCGCTGCATGGATGCCTCCTACCGAACCGAGATAGCGACTCGTGGACAGCGTTTCGTGCAGCAATGGATGGCCACCCATAACTATGCGCAGCAGATCATCGCATGCTTTAATCAATGCTTCAAACACTGATATGGACCTGAA
>Ga0247611_10004500_pt1 | contig 19269 bp, 14 predicted proteins | sample 177DNAGHGhighgp2_FD_192422 | JGI IMG/M metagenome (GOLD analysis project Ga0247611, IMG submission 192422) | Sheep rumen microbial communities from Palmerston North, Manawatu-Wanganui, New Zealand - 1770 DNA GHGhigh gp2 | ecosystem: Host-associated > Mammals > Digestive system > Stomach > Rumen...
CTTCACAGCGACCTCCTGTTATCCTACAGTTGAAAACTTTCTTTTACCAATAACTAAAAACCTAAAACTATAAATATTACTACTAACCTAAAACAATCTATTAACCTTTTGACGATGCAAAGGTACGTCGTTTTTTTCATTCCCACAATGATTTTCATGGAATAAGTGTAAGAAATCCAACTAATCTTGACATAAATCAAGGTAGTGTGTGCGCAAACAGCACAAATATTCTTGAAGAATGATTGTTTATTCACAATTATTTCGTACCTTTGTCAGTGATTATGAGAGTACTGATTGTCAATACAAGTGAGCGCGTAGGTGGTGCCGCCGTGGCTGCCAGCCGTTTGCTCGCAGCACTGAACAATAATGGTGTGAAGGCAAAGATGCTGGTGCGCGATAAACAGTCGGACGACATCAAGGTTGTGTCCGTAGGACAGCAATGGCTCATGCGATGGCGTTTCCTGTGGGAGCGTTTCGTCGTTTTCTGCCATCTGCGGTTCTCGCGGCATCGTCTTTTCGAGATCGATATTGCCAACACGGGCGTCGACATTACCCGTTTGCCCGAGTTTCGCGAGGCCGACATCATCCATCTGCATTGGGTGAACCAGGGAATGTTGTCGCTGAAGGACATACGCCGGATCATCCGCACGGGCAAGCCCGTGGTGTGGACCATGCACGACCTCTGGCCCGCAACAGCCATCTGCCACTACGCCCGGCAGTGCCGGCACTACAGGAACCATTGCGGCCACTGCCCGTTGCTGCCCGGCAGCGGGAGCCATGACCTGGCTGCCCGTGTGTGGAAACGCAAGCAGAACATGATAGGGCAGGGGAGCTCGGTGTTTTTCGTGGCCTGCAGCCGGTGGCTGGAGGGCGAGGCCAAGAACAGCGCACTGCTGCGGGGACAAAGCATTACGAGCATACCCAATGCCATAGACACCCGCCGCTATCATCCGCAGGACAAGGCCGAGGCACGGACGGCGCTGGGCATGCCCACGGAGGGGCCTGTGATTCTCTTCGTGTCGCAGCGGGTGACCGACGAGCGCAAGGGCATTGCCTTTCTGGTGAAAGCCATCGGTAAGCTGCTGGCCATGCGGCCCGAGCTGAAGGACAACGCGCGTGTAGCCATCCTTGGTGGCCATGCCGACGATGTGGCCAGCCAGTTGGCCTTGCCCGTACATGCACTGGGCTACGTGTCGGACGAGAAGACCATTGTCTCGGTCTACAATGCTGCCGACGTGTTTGTCACACCATCATTGGAGGACAACCTGCCCAACACCATTATGGAGGCCATGGCCTGTGGCGTGCCCTGTGTGGGATTCCGCGTAGGCGGCATTCCCGAGATGATCGACCACAAGAAGAATGGCTACGTGGCACAGCTGCGCGACAGCGACGACCTGGCACAGGGCATGGCATGGGTGCTCTGCGAGGCCGATGCCGGCGAGTTGCAGCGCAGTGCTGTGAAGAAAGTGGTCCAGAACTATTCCCAGGCCAGCGTCACCATGCGCTATAGCGAGGTGTACCAGCAGGCTGTGGCCCAAAAACATTTCCGCCTATGATACGGTTCAGCGTTGTCACGATCACCTATAATGCCGCTGGGGTGTTGCAGCGCACGCTCGACAGCGTGCTGCGGCAGACCTACGAGGACGTGGAGCACCTCATCATCGACGGGGCATCGACCGATGCCACCCTGCAGATGGCTGAAGCCTACAAGGCGGCTTCCGACGAGTCGGAGAACGAGCACAAGGTCATCATTCAGTCGGAGCCTGACCATGGCATCTACGATGCGATGAACAAGGGGCTGACGCAGGCCTCGGGCGACTATGTGGTCTATATGAATGCAGGCGACTTCTTTCCTGCCGACGATACGCTGGAGCAGATTGCCCATCGCTGTGGACTGAACCAGACTCCCTCGGACGAACTGCCTGCCGTGCTCTATGGATTGACGAATATAGTGGATGGCGAGGGGCGCTTCCTGCATCCGCGCCGTCTGGCACCTCCAGCGCGACTGACCTGGCGGTCGTTCCGCCATGGCATGCTGGTGTGTCATCAGGCATTCTACGCCCGTACTGACATTGCCAAGAACCTGCAATACGACACCCGCTACAAGTATTCGGCCGACGTGGACTGGTGCATCCGTGTGATGCGTGAGGCTGAGCGTGCTGCTCTTCCGCTGTGCAACATCGGCATCGTGGTGGCGAACTATACGGAAGAGGGGCAGACCACGCAACACCACCGAGAGTCACTGCGCGAGCGCTTCCGCGTCATGGCCCGCCACTACGGCTATGTGAGCACCGTGCTGATGCACTGCTGGTTTGTGGTGCGCCGGGTCAATATCGTATCGCGGTTCCTCAGCAGAACATAATGCACTCCATTGCATTATGCGGCAAAATAACAACGGCGCTCTTTGACAAGTTTTTGATTGGAAAGTTTGACCTTCGGTCGAATTTTGTCACGACTCAACAAAGGAAATGTAAGCATCTCTTTGTTTTCGCTGCTCCAAAATTTGGAGATATAAAATACTCTTCGTAACTTTGCACGCAAGAGTGCGAAGATATAAAACAGCATGAACTATGGATGAAAAGAGATATCCAATACTCGACGAAGAGGAATGCGTAGGCATGGCCAGTGAACCCGTAGTCGGCTATTCAGCAAAAGCAGCGGTACCTGTCGTGGAATTTAAGCATCCTGACGGATACGACGGGTTCTACACGGAAGATTCTGCTGAGTTTGAGACATACAAGTCCGAATTGATTGCTGAAGCCATGAACGATAATATAGGATGTACATGGAATGAGGTCAGACAACAAATAAGAGATCGTCATCCATGGCTCAGATAATCTGGAAACCACGGGCCATTCGTCAACTCAATGCCATCATCGACTACAGTGTACCTGAGTTTGGTATGGTTGCATTCAAACGTATGGATAAACGAATACAGGAGATAGAGAAGAGATTAGAGTTGTTTCAAGAATCGTTTACCATAGAACCCTTGTTGAAGAATGACAAGGTTATATTCCGCTATTGCACTCTTCGTAAACGTCACAAGTTGATATACCATTACGTTGAAGCAAAGGATACTGTGTATATCGACGACATTTGGGACATGAAGATGAATCCCAAAACGCTGAAAAAACGATTCGAGTAAATCTTTCCTTTTAGAGGCTTTTCATGGTGCGCCATAACAATAGTAACGTTATGGCAACAAATGATTTACTGAGGAACAAGGTCGCTGAGACTCCCACCATCTATGCTTACGAGCATATTGGGGTGTCGGCACATAAGGGTATGCTCAAGGTGGGCTATACCACACGCGATGTAGAGACCCGCGTCAAGGAGCAGAACAAGACGGGCGGCATTTGACTCTTTGAGAAGTTTTTGATTGGAATTTTGGTAGTTTCGTATATTATTTGTAACTTTGCCCTCGCAAATCATAAATACAGATAATGAATGGAGATAACTCTGAACGAATATCACAAGAAGGTGAATGCCGAGAAATTAAGGATTGTAGCATATTGGAAAGCGCATCCTCAGTCGCGCGAGGAATCCTTGAATCAATTGAGAAACTTGCGGGAACAACGTCTTGCAAGTCAGTCCAATTGGTAAGGCTAAGGTAGTGGGCACAAGAGCAAGGCTGTTGGTACGATGACCGCTGCCAGTTTGGTGATTTCTTTGACCGTGGGTCAGAGAACGAAACATATCTTTCACCTGACCATACAGAAATCATTAAGCTAAATGATTTCCGTTATTCTGACGATAACCTTACATCATTTTTCGAGCGAATTAAGGCACATAACGTATACTTCCCTGAATGTGCCTATCGTATGATTGGCTTTGCAGAAAATCGTGATGGAAAAGTTTGCGCAGTATTAACGCAAACATTCATTATTAAAGCTCGCCTTGCAACATCTCAGGAAGTACACGATGAATTCATACGCTTAGGATTTCATCCAGAGGACAATGGCGAGTACTATACCAATGGCCAGCACGACATCTTTGATGCCGTAGAAGGTAATGTGCTGATGGGTGACGACGGGCATATTTACTTCATAGACACTATTATCTACCCATCCGACACAGGCGGCTACGAGACCTATTGCAGTTTGTCGCCAAGACGAAGTGCAAGAGAAGGTCATCCCCGATAAACAGGAAGAGTCCGAGATGAAGCCGTGGGAAGACTTGCGTGTGGGTGACAAAGCAGTGAAAATGGATATTTGAGGCCTGTTCTCCACCGCACGATGACTAAGTGAAAGTGAGTTGATAGAGGCTTCCGACGGTGACACTGAAGAAATTGCACAGAAGACTATATTTGAAAGCCTTCCGATGCTCATGAAGAACAAGCCAATAGCCAATATACTCCACGACTACAACCAGGCATTCTAAACCGATCAGGTAGAGTGGAAAAGTAACCTCGCAGGTTATAATGAAGGCATTGAGGGGTACATTGGTGAGAATGTTGAGCACCACCGAAGTTGCCAACACCTGCCACCGACGTTCGTGCATGCATAGCAGCAGCAGACTCTCAAGAAGGATTGTGGCCATCAGGAACACAAGAAGTGACTGGCAGAAGTCATCTTCTTTGGTAACCTGACCTAACATGAACCCTGGCAAGAGTGCCATTGCCAACAGGCCGAAGGCCCATCCTTCGCGCCCGGGAACAGCCTTGGTGGCCCAGTAGAGCGTGCATGGCATTGAGATGTTGACGAGCAGCAAGGTCAACAGCACGAAAACATGATGCCACGGGCACATCAGGAAGGCCGTTGCACTGAATAGCATCGTGGCACAGAACACATTGCGCACGCCCCACTTTTTCGACAGGAAGCCACCCGCAGCCTTGCCCGCCATGACGATAACGCTTACCATGACCATCGTTAAGGGTGCCCCCATTGAGGGAATGCTTGTGCGTAGCGACGGCACATTCTCGCCGATGAATGCACGACCAGACACGACCAGCATCAGACAGGAGAGATAGAGCAGCAGAACAGTGGAATGGGCAGAGGCTTGCTTGTTTTTTTCAGTGTATGCGAGTAAAGGAATATCAGTCTGGGCTATTCTGGCATTGTGAAGATGAAGAGCTGACAATGCCAGAATAGCGATGAGAAATACCAGCAAAAGCATTGGACTGAAGAAGCCGAGACCTATGGATAGGCCTACAGCACCGGTCGAGACGAAGACACCCATCATGCGGATGTCGTTATGCGAAACCACCGCCACATATTTTCCTCCATAGACGTGAAAGAGCGAATTGCCCATGCCCAACAATATGGCAGTCGCCGTCGCTGCCAGAAGATTCTGTGAAAGAGGGAGTACGCCTATTAGTGCTCCCCCGGTAAGCAGGGCTATGGCCAGTTTCGCGCTATGTTCACTTGCACCGTTTGCGTCTACCCAGCGCCCGGTCAGTGGCTGAGTGCCAAAGGCCAGCACGTCGTAAAGCACTATCAGTCCACATGCCTCGACATCACTGGCTGTCTGGCACGTCAGCATCAGCCCACAGGCACATACGCCATCAACAAGCAGATGAAGCAGAGACAGCAGGAAAGTGTGGTACGCAATGGAATGGGATGTCATTCACCCTTTTGTGTTACAACCTCCCGTCGAGATGCTATACCAGATTGGCGAACAACTACCATAGCCGATGCATCTCCGGCAGAGATGAGAAACATACCTGAACGTTCTGTCCGTTCTTTGTTGCGAGCGGCTGTAACAGAGATTTCTCCATTCCGTTTTCCTTGTATCGGATTAATGGTCAGCCAAGACGGATAACCACTCACTTTCCATGTTGTATTGCTCTTCACTTCGATATTCTTTGAATCTCCGTATTCATCAAACTTAATCGAAGATACGGATACTGACACCTCATCGGAATCTTCATGATGATTTCGTGATATGCAACTCTCACAGCCAACTGGCATCACGTCTAAAATCATCGCTGCAAAAGCGAATAACAAATACCTCATATAAATAGCAGTTCTTTTAACTATTTTGCGCTGACCACGCCCTTCAGCTCGTCCTTGTTGTAGTAGCCTCCGTTCTGGAAGGTGAGGTCGGGTGTCTGGTTGGCACCGTCGTTGAAGATGATGCCCTCGTTGGTGCTCGACTGGCTGACGCGCTTGCTGCTGTCGAGCGTCCATTTCCACACCTTGTTGCCGTTGGCAGCGGTGCCCAGCAGCGTACATGCCACGCCGGGCCATGTGCCGCCCGTGTAGTTGTACTGCTTGTCCCAGCGCCAGCAGTTCACGCTGCCCCAGGCCGATGGTGCCTCGAAGAAGGCGCAGGTCTCACCGGCACTGACGGTGCAGAACGACGGGATCTCGACGGGCTTCTCCGACTCCTTCTCCTTTATAATATATGTACGCGTGATGACGGAGCTGATCTTGCCGTCCGACAGCAGGCCCACCTTGACCGTGGTGGTGCCCACAGGCAGGGTGAGGGCATAGCCCGACCCGACAGACGGGTAGGCTGTGGTGGGCTCGTTGCCGTCGGTGGTGAAGACGAGCCAGGCATCACTGGCCGTAGTGACAGCCGAGAGGCGCACCGTCTGCGTGCCCTCGTAGGTGCCCGAGGGCAGGTCGGCGTAGGCCGTATTGAGCGAGCACGGTAGGTAATAGGCGTAGTTGCGGCCTTCGACGACTCTGGCCCACTTCGTCTGGTCGACAAAGCTCTCGTTGCCCTTCAGGTTGCCGATGACTACCAGCATGCGCTCGTCGCTGCCAGTGCTGATGGCATTGATGTAGCAGTTGCTGGCCGAACGCACCGTACGGAAATTGCTCTCGTTGTGTATGCCTGCCTGCTTGCGGGCGGCTACCATGGCCTTGATCTGTGCGGGGTAGGCCTGCCAGTGCTTCATGAACACGCAGGGCGTGCCGGGCATGGCCAGCATGAAGGCGTTGGCGGCCAGCGTGTCCTTCAGCAGCGGGTCCTGGGCGGCGTTCGAGCGGCGTTCGGTGTCGTGGTTTTCGACAAAGGTCACGGCATAGCGGCGATAGGCTCCGTTCTGCCAGTTGGCCGAGATGAGCGGCCAGCTGCCGTCGTTCTGCGTGCCCAGACGGGTGTAGTTCTGGTTGTTCATGGCGTTGCGCACCACGTAGCGGAACTGGAAGTCGAAGGCGGCCGATGCGGGTTGGTCGTTGATCTTCGTGCCGTCGATCCACCGGCTGATGGTGCTGGTGCCGTCCCAGCATTCGCCTACGGAGAACTCGGGTTCGGCAGAGGCGTTGTACTGTGCGGTGAACGAGGCGCTGTAGCCCTTCACCATGTCGTAGCGGAAGCCGCTGTAGCCCAGGTCGTTCTTCAGGAAGTCGAGGTAGGCCTTGACGATGGTTTGCACGTTCTCGCTCTTGTGGTCCAGGTCGCGCATGCCGTCCCAGCCCTCGCCCGTGTCGTTGTTCGTCGACAGCGAGTAGCCGTTCTGCGTGGCCCACGTCTTGGTCTTGCCGCCGTCATCGTTCGAGCAGATGTCGGTGGACTTCATCTCGTAGGTCACGCCCTTGTAGGTCTCCTTGGGGAAGTCCACCCAGTTGCTCAGGTTCTTGCGGTGGTTGATGACCACGTCGGCAATGGTCTTGATGCCCTTCTGCTTGAAGGTCGTGATGAGCGAGCGCAGCTGCTGCTCGTTGCCGAACGAGCTGTTATAGTTGTCGAACCAATAGAGGTCATCGTAGCCCATCGAGGTGCCTCCGCAGTTGCCGCTCTGAGGCAGCCACACCAGGTCGAAGGTGCCGGCCATCTCGTCGGCATGGGCTTGAAGCTCCGACCACTGTGAGTCGGTGAACGAGTCCCAGTAGAACGCCTGCAGCATGACGCCGCCATACTCGGCAGGCCATCCCTGTGTGGCCGAGAGCACCGGCTCCTGCTTGGTGGTGTCGGGCTTTTCGCTCTGGGTGGTGTCGGGCACTTCGGTGTCGGGCTTCTTCGGTTCGTCGTTATCGTCGCTGGAACACGAAACGGCTCCTGTCATCACGATGCCCGTAAGGAGCATCCATAGAAAGAATGTTTTTTTCATGTTATGCTGTTTTTGTTATTCATCAATTTCGAGGATACGGTATGCGTATGGGGGGAAGAAAAGCTTCTCGCCCAGTCTGTGCAGGTCGCCACCGGGGGCTTCGTCGTCCACCTGCTTGCCAACCCACGGCTCGGGCACAGCCACTTCGACCTCCTGGTTGCGCACGTTGACCATGACCAAGAAACGGTCATCGCCCAGCGACTTCTCGAACATAAGCACGTCCTTGTCGGGGAATGTGGTCAGCTGGCCTTTGCGCAGGGCGGGCTCTTCATTATATAGTGCAATCAATTCCTTGTATTCCTCGTAGAGTTTGGAGTTGGCCGTCCAGTCTACGGGCACATACTTGAAGAAGTTGATGGGGTCGGGATAGCCCACCTCCTGCGAACCATAGATGAGGGCACCGCCATGCAGGAAGATGCTGGCAACGTAGGCAGCCATGGAACCGCGCTCGTTGGTAAACTCGACCACGGGCGTGGCCTCGGTAGAGTGGTCGTGGTTGGTGGTGAAGCGCAACTTCACCTTACCGGCAGGCAGGCTGTCGTATTCGGCCTTGTCGGCAGCAATGAGGTCGGTGGCGGGACGACCGTCGCGGAACACATGGACCAGCGAGTCTTTGAAATCCCAGCCGTAGTTCATGTCGAAGCCACCCACGGTAAAGTTGTCCACACGCTTGCCCTCAGCCAGCATGACGATCTGGCGTGGTGCGGCAGCCTGACGCAGCTCGTCAATGGCCTCCTTCCAGAAATCGGCAGGAACGCCATCGGCCACGTCGCAGCGGAAACCGTCGATGCCCACCTCGGTAATCCAGAACTTCATGGCGTCGATCATGGCGCGGCGCATGTCGCGGTTGTCATAGTTCAGGTCGGCCACATCTTCCCAGTTCCAGGGCTGTGGACAAATGATGGTGTCGGCCTTCTCGTCGTAGGTGTACCAGTCGGGGTGTTCCTTCACCCAGGGATGGTCCCATGCCGTGTGGTTGGCCACCCAGTCGAGTATGATGCCCATGCCGTGATCATGACACACGCTGGCCAGGTATTTGAAGTCATCGACGGTGCCGAACTCGGGGGCTACGTCGGTGTAGTTGCTGATGCAGTAGGGCGAGTTCTTGCCTTTCTCTATGCCGATGGGATAGATGGGCATGACCCACATCATGTTGACGCCTAAGTCGCGTATGCTGTCAATGCGGGCAGCTACGGCGCGGAGCGAGTTCTGAGGGGCAAAGACGCGGGGATTGACCTGATACATGGCGATGTCCTCGACGGCGGGCAATTCGAATGGATCCTCAGACACTTGTTTGTTGGGCGTACAGCAGGACAGGAGCAGCAAAACGGCGCATGCAATGGATAATAGATACTTCATACAATCAGTTTGTTTTTAATATTGGTTTCGTGCTGCGAAGATACGACTTTTTCACGAAACCAGATACGTGCTGGCAAGGAATAGGAAAACACGCGGGATGCAAACGTTTGCATCCCGCGTGCTATGAGTATTATTATCAACGCTTACTTCTTCGTAATCTTGCAGTAAGCCTTGGTCTCGCAGAGCGGGAAGAGCTGGATGAAGTAGGTTCCAGCCTCTGCAATCTTGATGTTGGCACCGCCTTCGGTCAGGTTGTTGGTGTCACCGCCCCAGTTGATGGCCCAGTCATCGTTGGCACGGAACTTCATTTCGTCGGCTGCCAGTTCGATGGTGGCTTCCCAGGCAAGGGTTTCCTTGTTATAGGTCATGTCGGTGTCTTCACCCCATCCGCCGGCCTGGGCAGGACCCACGATGCCGATGGTGGTAATGGGCGTGAGGGCGAAGGTCATGTTGGCCAGGTTCACCTCGGCCATGTAGAAGCCGGGAGCAGGCATGATGTTGCCAGAGCCGCCATCGTCGATGAGCGTGCCGGTGAGACCGTCTTCATTGAGTGTGCCGGTGCCGTAGTTGCCATTGTCCCAGTTGTCAGCAGCACCACGGAGTTTGAAGGCTCCCTTGCCGTCGGTCCAGCTGTCCTCCTGGGCATAGAAGTAACCCTTGTAGAGGCCGTTGCCGTCGGCGCAGTAGAGCGGCTGCTCGGTGCCGCCCCAACCGTTGTTCACACCAGCCTCGTAGATGTACTGCTGGAAGTTGAGCGGGGTGATGGTGTAGGTCATCTCGGACATGTTGATCTGGACACGGATGAACTTGGCAGTGCCGTCGACCTTGAACGAGCCTTCGTCAGAGAGTGACGAACGGCGAGCGAGCGTACCGCTCAGGCCATTTTCACCATTGCCTGCTGTTGTGCCATAGAGTTTCGACCAGTCATTGTCGTTGGCGATGGCATCGCAAGCCTCGTCGTCACCGATGGCGAACCAGATGTCGCCACCCGTGCCTTCCAGCACGTAGGTGAATATGGGATCGTCGGCCACGCTGGCATTGCTGTGCGAGAACTTCTGTGCCTTTGTCTTGGCCGACTCGCCCCAGTCGAGCGGTCCGCCCACAAGATAGTAGTTGTCGGCTACGTTGATGGGCTCAATGGTGTAGCTGTACTCCAGCATGTCGAGTGTGATGCGGAGCTTCTTGGCACCGGTCACATGGAAGGAGTGGTCGCCGCCCAGGTTGTAGCGGAAGTCCATCGTGCCCTTCAGGTCCTCGCTCTCGCCCTTGGTGCCGAACAGCTTCGTCCAGTCGCCGGCAGCAACGGCATCGAGAGCCTCGTCGTCGCCGATGGCGAACCAGCAGTCGTCACCGCCTGCATCGACAATGATGGTGAAGATAGGATCCTCATAGACGTCGGCATCGCTGTGCTGGAACTTCTGCGTGCGTGCACCGTCGGCACTCCAGCCGCCGGCAGCACCGATGACGTAGTAGGCAGGCGAAATCTTCACCTTGTTCAGCGGGGTGAAGGTCACCTTGCGCTGTGCAAAGTAGTTCTCGCCGGGCTTGCCGATGATGGCTTCGGCCGAGCCGCCGGTCACGGTGTAGAGCACGGTGCGCACGTAGAGGTCGGTCTGTGCCGGGTTGCGGGTAATCTGGTTGAAATAGGCATCCTGCATGACGTTGGGGTCGAGGTTGATGACGTTGTCTTCGCCAATGGCGATGGCGTTCATCGTCACGGCATCGGCAAAGTTCTCGTCCTTGGCCATCTGGACCTCGGCTCTCAGCGTGGTGTTGGCGGGCAGCGGGGTGCTTAGGGCTATGGTGCCGATGGAAATGGGTGTGGCAGCGTCCTCAGCGATGTAGTCGGCCAGATTGATAGTCGTGGTCGTAGGTGTGACCGTGACGGCATCCATCGGGTAGGTGCTCTCCTCGACTGTGCTCAGCGGGTTGGCATCCCAGCCAAAGTCCTCGTTACAGCCAACGAGTGCCATGGAGAGCAGCGCCGTCATATATAAACTGATCTTTTTCATCTTGAATTCTGTTTAAATGGTTAATTACTCAGCGATAATAAACGTGACCTTGTTGGAGTTCATGTCGACGGTGATGTCGAGCTTGCCACCGGGGAATCCGGCGAACTTCCATGAACCCTTACCGGTGAGGGCATCGCCCTTGAACTCTCCGTTCGAGAACTCGCAGTCGATGGGTGCGTCGTCGACCTGTGTGCCGTAGCTGTTGCCGCCGTCCCAGCCCGTGAGCTTGGTGTAGAAGCGGAACTGCAGGGCATCGCTGCTATAGTCGGGCATTTCGACCACGCCTTTGTAAATCTTGCTGCCAATCTCGGTTTCCCAGATGCGCCAGTCGGCCAGGGCATCGGCGTTGCCAGCACTGGGCTCCTGCCAGCCAGAGCAGTTACCGATGACCCAGATGCAGGTCTTGCTGGGAATCATGCAGTAGGCGGCCATGCGCTTGAAGGTCACATAGTTCGACAAGATGGAGGTGCCTTCAATCTCGGCGCCCGTGGTGGTCTTGATGCTGGCGCGGATGCGCATGGCAATCTCGCGGAAGCCCTGGTCCACGTAGTCGTCCTCAGTAGCGAAGCCGTCGATCTGGCAGATGGCCTTGGCAATCTCCTCGCCGCTGATGTTGGCCGTGCATGAAGTGAACGAGCTTTCCAGATACGTGGGCTGCCCGTCGGCCTCGTTCCATTTCACGGTGCCATCCTTCACGACGCCCACCTGTACCTGATAGGAGGTTACCACGGGGAAGGCGTAGTTGGGCTGTGACCAGGTCAGCAGGACGGTGTTGTCCTTCGACAGCTGGATGTACTGCTCGCTCATGGCGGGCTTGTTCAGTACGAACTCCGTAGGCGCATTGTTCGGGCCGACGACAGGGTTGTCGTCGCGGTCGCTGTCACAAGCCGTGAAAAGCGTGGCGACCAGTGCCATCAGCACACCTATATTGAAATATTTTGCTTTCATAACTTTCTTCAATTATCAGTTTCAATTATCCATTATCCATTCTTAATAACCCGGGTTCTGCTTCAGGTTGGTGTTCGACATGACGTCGCTCGAAGCTAAGGGGAAGAGGTTGTACTTGGCATCGACGGCATGCGGGGTGCCCACATTGCTGTTCATGCCCTTGTGGCTCCAGAGGTAGTCGGCCGTGGTGAGCATGCCGAAGCGCACCAGGTCAGAGCGGCGGTGGCACTCCCATGCCAGCTCGCATGCACGCTCGTCAATGATGTTCTGCTTGGTGGGGTTGGGCAGTGTGACAACACCGGCACGCTCGCGGATTTCGTTGAAGCGGGCAATACCGTCGCACTGTACGCCTCCAACCACCTGGCACTCAGCCAGCATCAGGTAGACGTCGCCTAAGCGGAAGATGGGCACATCGGTATCGGGGAACGAGTTGGCACCGTCGATCATCGTGCCGTTGGCATGCAGGTTGGTGAACTTCTTGAAGGCATAGCCATTGGTGAACTCGCTGATGTCGGCGATGTCCTTGGTCTGACCGTCAGTGTAGAAGGTGCCACGCTGGTCGGCTCCGGCAAACTTGTTCACAAACTGCGGAGTGACGCGCAGACCGCTCCAGCCGTTGCCGCCCAGTCCGTAATCGCCGGCAGGGTCGGCACTGCCGCCGCAGGCGCCATTCACCAAGTAGCAGCTGCCGCCGTAGGCCTGCGTGTTGATGTGGTCCTGATAGACGCTGAAGATGATTTCATGGCCCACGCCCAAGCACTGGTCGTTGTCGGCACAGAACATGTTTTTCCAGTCGGCAGCCGACTCGAGCTTGTAGCCCAGGTCGATGATCTTCTGACAATAGTCGGCGCACTCCTTATACTTGTCTTCGCCCGTATACACCTTTGCGTTCAGGTAGAGCTTGGCCAGGATCATGTAGACCATGCCCTTGCCGCAACGGTACTTCTCGGGATTGGCAGGCAACTGCTCGGCGCACTCCTTCATGTCTTTCTCAAGCCAAGCGAAGAGGTCGGCGCGGCTGATCTGTTGCGGGTTGGCACCGCCCACCTCGGAATTCTCGTCGGTGAAGGGCACGTTGCCGAACAGGTCGATGGCGTGCAGATAGCTCAGTCCGCGCAGGGCACGGGCCTCAGCCTTGTACTGCAGCAGCGTGGCGTCCTCGGTGTTGCCGATGCGGCGCATCACCTCGTTGCAGATGGAAATCTGGTAGAACACGCGGCTGTAGCAGGCCGATACGAATACGTCGGCCGACGTCCACTGCAGGCCGTGAAGGTCTTTCAGGGTCTGGTCGTTCCAACCCACGACGGCCTCGTCGGTGGTGAGTTCCTGCATATTGAACAGGGCGCGCAGATACTGTCCGAAGCCACCGTCAATACCCTTGATGTCAGGGGAGCCGCTTTCTCCGTCGGGCGAGCTCACTGCCAGGCCTGAGTAGCACTTGGCCAGCAGCTGGTTGTATGCCTCGGTGCCTGTAAGCACATTCTCAGGCGTATCCAGATTGGGATCAATAGGCGTCACGTCTAAATCGCCGGTGCACGAGACGGTCATGGCACCCATGGCAAACATGAACAAACCTGTCTTTATGATGTTTCGTTTCATATTTCTTGTCCTCCTTAATGATTAAAAGTTAAAGCTTGCACCTACGAGGAAAGTGCGCGGGCGCGGATACATGTTGTTGTCAATGCCATTGCCCACTTCGGGATCAACACCCTTGTAGTTGGTGATGGTGAAGACGTTCTGGACAGTCAGGTTGACGCGTGCCCAGTCGCAGACGTTATAGGCCAGGGTCACCTTGTCGAGCTTCAGCCACGATGCGTTCTGCACGTAGTAGTCGCTCTTGTACTGGGCGGGGTTGCCGAAGTTGGTGAAGGGAGCCGTCGACACGCGGTTGGCAATGAAGTTGTTGGTCCACATGTCGGCCTTCATCTCTGAGTCGCTGGCCACATTATTATACACGTAGTTGCCAAGGCTTGAGCGCAGGGCGGCCGAGAGCGTCCACTTCTTGTAGCTCAGCTCGGTGTTGAAGCCGATGAGCACGTCGGCATCGGGTTTGTAGTACACGTAGCGGTCGTCATCGCTGATCTGGCCGTCGCCATTGCGGTCTACATAGACACCCTGCATGGGATGTCCGGTCTCGTCGTAGACCTGCTGGAACACGTAGAAGGAGCTCAGAGGATGACCCACCTGGTGAATCTGGATGTTGTTGCCCACGGCACCGCTGATGCCGCCGGTCTCAACGCCCTGATAAGTGGGGTCGTCGTTGGCAGTCAGACGGGTGATCTCGTTCTTGTTGTAGGCCACGTTCACACCAAACTCCCAGCGCAGATCCTTCTGCTCGATGGGCACGAAGTTCAGGGCCACCTCAATACCCTTGTTCTCCAGGTCGCCCACGTTCTGCAACAGGTAGTTGGTCAGGTTGGTGCCGACAGAGACGGGCACCTCGTTGAGCAGGTCGTTGGTCACGCGCTTGTAGACGTCGATGCTACCGTTGATGCGGTTCTTCAGGAATCCGAAGTCCAGACCAGCGTTATAGGTCGTGGTCTCCTCCCACTTGATCTGGGCGGCATAGCCCTTCGGGGTGATGGGCACGATAGCGTTGTTGCCGAACCAGTAGTAGGAACCGGCCTGGTTGGTGTGGTAAGTAGGAATGGAAGGATAGTCGCCCTGTCCGATGTTTTGCTGTCCGGTGATACCATAGCCCAGACGGAGCTTCAGGTTCGACAGCCAGTTTACGTTCTTCAGGAAGTTCTCCTCGGAGATGCGCCAACCCAGTGCCACTGATGGGAACAGGCCCCACTTGTTGTTCTGGAAGCGCGAGGTGCCGTCGTTACGCAGAGTGGCGGTGAGCAGGTAGCGGTCCATGAACGTGTAGTTCAGACGTCCGTAGAACGATACGAGATAGCTCTCGGTGCTGAAAATGGGCTCTGATACCGCATACGGGGTCTCATTGCCGTCGTTCGACATTTTGAAGTCGGTCTTGTGGTTGTAGAAACGCTGCCAGGAGTAACCGCCCAGGATGTCGAAGCGGCTGTTGATTTCCTTCAGTTCCTTGGCGTATGCCAGGTATGCCTCCAAGGTCTGGTCGCGACGCAACTGGGTGTACTTCTGCCAGGCACCGGTGCCGTTCTGGGCTTTGTCGTGATAAGAGACTTCACTCTGGTAGTCGCTGACGTTCCAACCGGTCGTGGTTGAGAAGTCGAGACCGAGGTTCAGGTTGAAACGCAGACCTTCCAGGAACTTGAACTTATAGTCGAACTGGGCGTTGCCCACGAAGCGGCGCACGTAGCTGTCCTTGTTCTGCTGTTCAAGCTGGGCCACGGGGTTCAGCGTCGACATGGTGTTGGGGGCGCCGTTGCTCATCCAGTAGTGGTACGTGCCGTCGTCGTTGTAGACGGGCTTCAGGGGGTCGTACTTCACGGCAGAGCCAATGGCACCTTCGTCGGCATACGAGTTGTGGGTGAACACGCCTTTAGCATTCAGGTTGATGGTCAGACGATCGTTGAGCAGTGTCGGGGTCAGGTTCAGACCCACGGTACCGCGGTTCATGCCGGTGGTCTTCAGCGTACCGTCATTGTTCAGGAAGCCTGCGCTGACGCGGTAGGGCATCTTGAAGTCGGCCTCTTTGGCCACATAGCCGCCAGTGACGCTGGCATTGATTTCCTCGGAGAGTGCGGTGCGATAAATCTCGTCCTGCCACTTTGTGTTGGCATTGCCCAGGGCAGCCACGGCGTCGGCATTGTCGCCATAGTTGGCCATGAAGAAGTCGCGGAAGGCGTCGGCATCGAGCACGTCGACCTTCTTGGCCACGGTCTTCACCGATGCGCTCATGTCCACATTCACGCGGGGCTTCGAGCCTGCCTTACCCTTCTTGGTGGTGATGAGGATCACACCGTTCGAGGCGCGGCTACCATAGATGGCGGTGGCCGAAGCGTCCTTCAGGATGGAGAACGACTCAATGTCGTTGGGGTTGATGGTGTTCAGCACATCGCCACCGCTGATATCGGTCGAGCTGATGGGCAGACCGTCGATGACAATCAGAGGGTCGTTGCTGGCTGAAAGCGACGAGCCGCCACGGATGCGGATCTTGGAACCGGCACCGGGGGCACCGCTGTTGGTCGTAATCGACACACCTGGGGTCTTACCCTGCAACAGGTCGGCGGGCGAGGTGGCCAGACCCTTGTTCAGCTGGTCGGCCTCGACCGTCATCACCGAACCGGTGGCATCGCTCTTCTTTACTGTACCGTAGCCGATGACCACCACGTCTTTCAGCAGCTGGGCATCGTCCTGCAGCGTGACTACGACCGAGGGAGCAGCCTTCACTGTTGCTGTCTGGTAGCCGATGTAGGAAATGTTGAGTGTCTGGCCCTGGTTGGCCTTCAGCGTGAAGTTTCCGTCGAAGTCGCTCACCGTGCCCTGCTGGGCGTCGGCAATCTTCACGGTAGCTCCGATGATAGGTTCACCAGTGGCATCTTTCACATGGCCTTTCACAGTAATCTGCTGTGCAAAGGCACTCACCGTCAGGAACAGTCCCAGCAAAAGAGACAGCATTCGTGACGGAGTCTGAATGTTTACCTGCTTCATCATTACATTTAATTAGAGTTATTAGTTGTTAGTGTTAAATTATTTGTCTGTCTTTAGTCAGAGGCTAACTTTACGTGTGCAAAATTAAATTTTCTCCTACAAACTTGACATAATTTTTACTAAAATCCGTTATAAGGCTGATGCAAACGTTTGCATCTTATCCCTTATATTATAAATAAGGTGTCGCATGTGGGAATTAAAAGAATTGCGTAACTTTGCACAAAGAACGGCAGACGGCGGGGTAACCGGCATAGCCCGCCGTTGTGTCAACGCCTAAACACCTGAAACGATGAAAGATTCTGCACCACTTACAATGAAAGACATTGCCCGTGAGCTGGGCATTTCGGTGGCCACCGTGTCGCGTGCACTGAAGGACTCGCCGCGCATATCCTTGGAGCGTCGGCAAATGATTCAGAAATATGCACGTGAGCACAACTTCACACCCAACGTGCTGGCCGAGTCGCTGCGCCATAGCCGGGTGCAGCCTATCAAGGTCATCGGTGTCATCATCCCGGAGTTTGTGCACTACTATTTCTCCACCATTCTGCGCGGCATCGAGCAGGAGGCGTCGGCGCATGGCTACCGCATCATGGTGGCGCAGAGCGGCGAGCAGTATGAGCGCGAGGTGCAGTTGTGTCAGTCGTTCTACGAGAACAAGGTGTGCGGCATCATCGTGTCGCAGGCCAAGAACACGCAGCGCTATGACCACTTCCAGCGGCTCATGGACTTGGGCGTTCCCTTGGTGTTCTACGACCGCATCTCTACGGGTGTCGATGCCAGCCGGGTGGTGGTCGATGACTATATGGGTGCCTTCCATGCCGTGCAGCACCTCATAGATACGGGCTGCCGCCGCATTGCCTTCTATGGCTCGCAGATGAATCTTGAAATAGCCAAGAACCGCTTCAATGGCTACAAGGACGCCTTGCTGAAATACGGACTGCCGTTTAGACAGGAACTGACGCGCATCTGTGACAATCGGCACGATGCGGAGATGATCACGCCAGACCTCTTCGACGGTGACGCCTATCCCGACGCGTTCTTCACCGTGAATGACGACACGGCCATCGGCGTTCTCTACACGGTGAAGCGCATGGGAATGCGCGTGCCGGAGGATGTGTGCATCTGCGGCTTCACCAACGGTGTGCGGGCTGTGTCGTGCGACCCCATGCTGACCACGGTGGAGCAGAATGGGGTGCGCGTGGGCGAGGAGGCCGCCAATATCCTCATCGGACACGTGGAGGGCAACATTCCCTTGGACCACGCCGAGAAACGCATCGTGCGCACCAGACTCATCCTGCGTGGAACTACTCGGTGAGCCACGGTCCTCAATAGGCCACGGTTGAACACGGTTTTATACGGTTCTTAATACGACACTTTTTTTACGGTTAAGTTTGAAAATACAAGAATAATCAAACACAATATATAGTATGTTGATATATGAAGATTTGTCGAACAAGATACTGAAGGCTTACAACAATGTGCAAAATGCGCTCGGAAAAGGATTAGCAGAGAAAGTCTATGAGAACGAGTTGAAAGCTGTTTCTGCTATTACTCCTGAACATATTGCCCAGACGTTGAACTACGTTAATCTAACCCACAGTCAACTGGGGTTATCTCTTGAACTTCGGACAACAAGAAGGTCGTGGCTTCCAACGCCTTTTGGGTAATGCAGCAAGAAAAGACACAATCTAAAACCGCTCAAAACCGAATAAACCGTGGCAAAACAAAACCGAGTAAAACCGTGTAGAACCGTGGCTATAGTGTCCGACCGAGTAAGACCGTGTAGAACCGTGGCTATAATGTCCGACCGAGTAAGACCGTGTAGAACCGTGGCTAATAATTCCGTAAAATAACCGAATATGAAACAGAAACCTGATTTGTCCTTTTGGAAGCTCTGGAACCTGAGCTTCGGATTCTTCGGCGTGCAGATAGCCTACGCGCTGCAGTCTGCCAACATCTCCCGTATCTTCCGCACCCTCGGTGCCGACCCTCACGACCTGTCGTTCTTCTGGATACTTCCCCCGCTCATGGGCATCCTGGTGCAGCCCATCGTGGGCACACTGAGTGACAAGACCTGGACGCGCTTTGGGCGTCGCATACCTTATTTATTTATTGGAGCCACCATGGCCGTGCTCGTGATGTGCCTGCTGCCCAATGCAGGGTCGCTCGGGCTGAGTCTCTCCATGGTGATGATTTTCGGCCTGTTCATGCTCATGCTGCTCGACACCTCTATTAACATGGCCATGCAGCCGTTCAAGATGATGGTGGGCGACATGGTCAATGAGCAGCAGAAGGGCAAGGCCTACAGCATCCAGTCGTTCCTGTGCAATGCCGGCTCGGTGGTAGGCTTCCTGTTCCCCTTTGTCTTCG